>ERZ1034976.954-NODE-954-length-24488-cov-7.414153_pt1 | contig 24488 bp, 16 predicted proteins | sample MGYA00520623_ERZ1034976 | MGnify/ENA primary metagenome ERZ1034976 (study PRJEB33766, sample SAMN09781774) | gut metagenome | biome: gut microbiome | host: Homo sapiens | place: Madagascar | study: EMG produced TPA metagenomics assembly of the PRJNA485056 data set... | reverse complement strand
GTCAAGTGCAGACAATAAAAGTTATAATGAAAGCACAATAGCTATGCTGTGACATAGAGAAGGAGGAAATGTAGTGAAATTTAACAAGTGGGTGAAAAGTGTAACGGCTGCCGTTGTCTTAAGTTTGGCACTTTCCGTGACGGCATTCGGTGCGGAGGCAGATGCGGACGAGCTTACGATGGTGACAAGTGAGCAGACGGAGATGAAAGAGGGAATGGTTGGGGCAGGAGCGCATGCATCGATTTATCCGGATCCGACGATGTATGATGCAACATTTTCCAACAATACCAAGATCAACCTGCTCTTCAACGTCAGAACGTTCGGCAATGATATGGAGCGCTATGAGATCCGTATTTTCAAGGGCAGTACAGAGAGCTCGGCAAATCTGGTTGCAAGAAAGAATGCGGATTTTAATACGACAAAGGGAACATCCGACATTACATACAGCTGGGACACAACGGATTACAGCAAATACACGCCGGGAACCTATACGATCAGCTGTACCTCATTTTATAATTCTACAAACGGGGATGTAGTTAATCAGAAGGAAATGTTTACGGTAACACTGGAGGACTACCGCCTGATTCTGGACAGACAGTTTGTGCAGCGCCTCTACGAGAAAGTATTCCAGAGAACCGCCGATACAGCAGGCTTGAATGACTGGAGCAACAAGCTGTACAACGGAACGACGACCGGTGCGACGACTGCATGGAATTTTTTCTTCAGCCCGGAGTTCGGCAATAAAAATACAACAAACGAGCAGTATGTGAACATTCTGTATCAGGCGCTGTTTGACCGCAATGCAGATACGGATGGCAAGGCAAACTGGGTGAGCTTACTGGATAACGGAGTGTCCCGTGCGTATGTGCTGAAAGGATTTACCGATTCGTCAGAGTTCAACAATCTCTGCAGCGTGTATGGAATTCGGCAGGGAACCATAACGACGTCCGAGAACCGCGATAAGAATCCGCAGGTAACGGCATTTGTGAACCGCTTATATACGATCGCAATGAACCGTGCCGCAGATGTCAATGGTCTGAATGACTGGACGGGCAAGCTGCTGGCGAAGACAAAGACACCGAAGCAGGTGGCATCCGGATTCGTATTTTCACAGGAGATGGCCAACCGGAATCTCAGTAACCAGGAGTATGTGACGATGCTTTACCGTACGATGATGGACAGAGAGCCGGATGAGGCAGGCCTGAATGACTGGGTAACCAGACTGCAGTCAGGTACCAGCCGCCAGAGCGTATTTGACGGTTTTGCCGACAGTACAGAGTTTGACAATATTGTACGTGCATACGGATTAAAGTAAATAATACGTCCCGGTAGGACATACAGTTTCATACAGAGGAAGAAAGAGCCCGCGCCGTCGATTTGACAGCGCGGGCCTTTTTGGTCATAGACAGGTCTGTCAGATCCTGGGGAAGGATGACCGGAAAAATTAAGAAAATATACATATTTTGTAAATTGACGTTGTACCCGGTACGTGTATAATTAAAATTGGTAGAAATATGTTATTTAGACAGAGGAAGGATCAAGATGAAGAAAAGAGTACTAGCGTGTATACTGGCGGCAGCGCTTCTGACAACCGGAATACCGGGAGGACAGGCAGCGATGGCACAGAGCCTTACGGAAAACGGAACGGAGAGGGCGACAGAAGAAGTAAACCCAGAAAACACATCGGAGGAAACGGAAGCGGCATCTGTGACGGAAACAGAAGTGCAGACGTCGACAGAGAGAGAGACGGAGGATGTGGCAGAAGGCTCGGAGAGTCAGTTGACAGAGACGGCAGAGACCGAAGCAGCAGAGGAGACCGAAGCGGCAGAGGGAACCGGGAAGACAGAGGAGACCGAAGAGACGGAAGCAGTAGAGAAGACAGGGCACTTAAAGGCATCCGGCACTGTGGCAGAGGAAGCGTTGGAAGAAGACCCGCAGGCGGGTACCTCCATGAGCAATGAGGAGCCGGAGAGCACATCGAATATCAAAAGCTCATCGGCGACTTACAGTGGATATACCGGAAGCTCCTATATACATAACGGACGGTACGACAGTGGTTATAAGGTTGTGAACGGAATCGACGTTTCTTATCACAATGGAGATATTAACTGGTCGGCGGTCAAGGCAGCCGGAATTGACTACGCGCTGATCCGTGTGGGATACCGCGGAATGTCGAACGGAGGATTGTTCGATGATTCCAAGTATCGGGCCAATATCCAAGGCGCATTGAATGCCGGATTGAGAGTCGGTGTCTATATTTTCTCACAGGCAACCACACAGGCGGAGGCAGCGGAAGAGGCAAATTATCTTTTAAATAGAATCTCCGGCTACAATATCACACTGCCGGTGGTCATAGATTATGAATTCGGCACAAACCATAGTGGACGTCTTGCGGATGCCAATCTGGATATTGATACGGCAACGGCAGTTGTGAATGCTTTTTGTACCACGGTGCAGTCGGCAGGATATACGCCGATGGTCTATGCGAATAAGACCATGCTGCAGTCTTACATAAGAGGCGAGATTCTGGACGACTACTATAAGATCTGGCTTGCCAATTATACGACGCAGACGACGTATGCAGGCGAGTATTACGCATGGCAGTACAGCAGCAAGGGCGGCGTGAGCGGTATAAGCGGTTACGTGGATTGCAATTTCTTCTATGTAAGAGATAATTATCAGAATGCACAGCTGTATGTGACCAGGCTGTATGAGAGCCTTCTGGAGCGTGAGCCGGATGCAAGCGGCATGAATGCATATGCCGCTGCAATTTCGGAGGAGACGATGACCGCTGCCGATGTTGCGGTTGATATCATTTCCAGCAGTGAATTTAAGAATAAGAACTACACGAATGAGGTGTACGTGCGGAAGCTTTACGCGGCACTTTTTGCCAGAAGTCCGCAGAATTCGGAAGTCAGCAACTGGGTGGAGGTTCTGTCCAACGGAGTCTCACAGAAATATGTGTTAAAGCAGCTGATTGGGTCGTCAGAGTTTGCGACAGTGTGTTCCTATTATATGTTTTCACCGGGAACAGTGAGCCTGACGGAGAACCGTGATCAGAACTACAATGCGACGGCGTACGTGATGCGCTGCTACCGCAAGATCCTTAGCAGGGATGCGGATGTGTCCGGTCTGAATACATGGACAGGCAAGCTGATTGCCGGTAACGGTGGAGCTGAGATCGTAAAAGATCTGGTAATGAGCGAAGAGTTTCGTAATCTGAACAAGTCTGATGCGGAATTTGTGGACATCCTCTATGCGGCAATGCTGGATCGAAGCTCGGACGAGACCGGAAAGAATACCTGGCTTTCAACCTTAAATGATGGTGTTTCCTATGTCTATGTTATCAACGGTTTTGCGGGGTCGACAGAATTTGGAAATATCTGTTCCGGTTATGGAATCACACCGGGACAGGCGGAGATCACAGAGGCGAGAGACAAAAATATCAAGGTGACGCAGTATGTCAACCGGTGCTATGAGAAGGCGCTTGGAAGAACCGGAGAGACGGACGGCATCAATTACTGGTGTTCCATCATTCTTTCGGGGGCACAGTCGCCGAAAGATGTGGCGTACGGATTTGTATTTTCGCAGGAATCTGAAAACCAGAACCGAAACAATGCGGATTACACAGAAATGCTTTACAACCTGTGCCTGGGCAGAGCATCTGAGGCTGCCGGAAAAGCAGACTGGGTCGGCCAGCTGGAGCAGGGGACTTCCAGAGAAGAGGTATACTGGGGATTTGCAAACTCACAGGAGTTTGAAAATATCATCGCAAGCTACGGCCTGTAATGATTATAGAAAGGAGCATTAGGTATGAAGAAACGGATTGCAGCAATATTGTTGTTGGGATGCATGGTAATGGGAAGTATTGGGACACAGGCACAGGTATCCGCAGCAGAAGTGGCAGAAACTGTAACGGAGACGGAAACAGAAACAGAGCAGACATCTGAAGAGACGCCTGTGGCCGCCGCAGCAGCAGAGAGTACGGAGACCGCGGAAAATACGGAGATTGCGGAAAGCACGGAGTCTGCGGAGCCTGTGAAAGCGGCAGCTGCCGACACAACAGAGAACGGGACAGAAGCGACCGCAGAGGAGATTACACATCCGACAGGTTTGATGGATCTTAACGTGATCAATGTCGGAACGATTGCAGAAGATGATGTTTTAGACGAAACAGAGGCAGACAGCAGCAAGAGTTCCAGTGTATATGCAGCAGCGTGGGATGCTTATTCGTCCAATTACGTGTATAATATGCTTTCGACGGAAGAGCGCAAATTCTGGGATGGACTGGATGCATCCTGCAGACAGGTGCTTCTTGGTACGGATAATCTGACGGATGGACATATACCGTATGTATCCTGCGGAAGCTTGAATTCAAACAGAATTACGTATGTGGCATATATGTTCCGTTACATGAATCCGCAGTATTATTTTATCAATGTGTCTTTGTATCAGGGAGGCAGCAGCAGCGGATGGTATGCGGCATTCGGTGTCTATTCTGCCTTTCAGAATGGTACGGCGAGAAGCACTGCAACACAGAGTGTGAAGAATCAGGTGGATACCTGGAAAAATACGGTCAATTCACTTAGCTCTGAGGCGGAAAAAGTAAAAATGATTCACGATCTCATTGTGCAGAAAGTGGATTATAATACGGATATTTATGGCAACTCGTTTAATGAAGATACGGCATACACACAGTCGGTATACAGCGTATTCTGCATGGATAAGACCGTCTGCGCCGGATATGCGCAGGCGTTTGAGATGATGTGCAACGGCGTGGGTGTTGACTGTATTGCGGTGACAAGTGATGACCATGAGTGGAATAAGGTGCGTATCAACGACTCCTGGTACAATGTAGACTGTACCTGGGCGGATCAGAGCACCATCGACTATGAATATTTTGAGCGGAGCGACGCCGTATATGATGCGGATCTGGCAAGCTATGCAAGCTCCCACGCAGAAGAATCCTACTGGAGTGAGTATCTTCCGGCTTGTACCTTGGACAGCGGAGCGACGTACTCCGATCCGGGAACCCTGCCGACGATCACACAGCAGACCGCACAGCCACAGATTTCGGTTACGGCGAACAACAATGTCAATTATGTGACGATAACGAGCAGTACGCCGAATGCGATCATCTATTACACAATCAACGGAGATACACCGACGCCGGCTTACACGAGATCGGAGAAATATTCGTCGACATTTACATTGAGCGGAAGCTGCACGGTCAAGGCGGTGGCAGTATGCGATACCTACTGGGACAGTAATGTGGCAAGCAAGAGTGTGACGGCAACGACAGGAACAACAGGAACGACAGATACATCGGATACGACGGACACAACGCAGCACAAGTCGGCGCCGTTTGTAAAACTGTTGTACCAGTATGTGCTGGACCGCTCTGCAACACAGTCTGAGGTCGACTACTGGGTAGGACGGCTTGAGAACGGAAGCACCGGAGCAGAGGTTGCCTACGGTTTTATCTTCAGTCAGGAGTTCCAGAATAAGAATTATAATGATGCGGATTATGTCGAGCATCTGTATTTAAGCCTGATGGGACGTGCATCGGATGCAGATGGAAAAGCAGACTGGGTAACACATCTGAAGAATGGCGTGTCCAGACTGTATGTATTCCGGCAGTTTACGGACTCTGCGGAGTTCGGAAATCTCTGCAATACCTATGAGATTGAGAGAGGAACCGTCACATTGACCGAGGACCGGGATCAGAATTACAATGTGACGCGCTTTGTGGCAAGAAATTATACCGAGTTTCTGGGACGTACCTATGATGTGGGCGGTTTAAATGACTGGAGCGGACGCATCAACAGCGGATACGGAATGGAAAATGTGGCGTATGGTTTTGTATTCTCACAGGAGTGTATCAACATGAACCTCTCAAACAGCGATTATGTCAAGATGCTCTATCGCGGTATTTTTGGACGTCCATATGACGATGCCGGACTGAATGACTGGGTGAGCCAGCTGAACAACGGTACCTCCAGAGAGACCGTATTCTGGGGCTTTGCAAACTCACAGGAATTTGCAAATATGGTTGCCAGTTATGGATTATAAATGGACAAAACGTATATAAAATGCTATAGTAGCAGTAAGGGAAGGAATCCGGCAGGATTCCTTCTGTAGTATACGGGGAAAGCGAGGTATGGAGATTATGAAGAGACGTGTGTTAGCGGCTTTTCTGGCAATGATGCTCGCATGTGGTGTCGCATTTCCGGGCAATGCAGTCTATGCTGCGGAAGTGACGGAGACGACGGCGGAGAGTGACGCGGCTGTTGAAGAGACGGCGGCGCAGACAACGGATGCGGAGGCAGAAGCGAAGCCGGAGGAAAGCACAGAGCAGCCGGAAACAACAGAAGCAGCCGAAGCAGCAGTGACAGAAGCGACCGAGACGGAAGAGACGGAAGCAACAGAGGCGGCGGAGAGCAAGCCTGTGACAGAGATGAGCGCGGCAGAAGATGTGGCTGCCGTAAAAGTGACAGAGAATATGAAGTATGCAGCTTCCGGCAAGTGCGGCGACAATCTGACATGGAGCTATAATAATGGCGTGCTTACGATCAGCGGAAGCGGCGCGATGTATGATTATCCGGTATATGATACGCCGGGATCCTCGCAGTGCATGCCGTGGTATGCTTGCAAATCATCGATTACGGCGGTAAATATTGCAGAGGGAGTGACATCCATCGGGGCATGTGCGTTCTGGGGCTGCAGTTCCTTGGCAAGTGTGACGACACCGTCGACGATCTCAACGATCGGATTTGGGGCATTCACAGATTGTACCCGCCTTCAACAGGCAACGATCAAGTCCGGTTTTGTGGGTGAGTCAGCGTTTATCCGCTGTACGGCACTTAATACAGTTACGGTGGGAAGCGGTGTAACCGGATTCGGAATCAGTGCTTTTGAGAACTGTACCGGACTGACCGGCGTGTATATCAGCGATCTCGCTGCATGGTGCAGGATTGATTTTGGCGGCTATCTGGCAAACCCGCTTCAGTTTGCAAAACATTTGTATCTGAATGGTTCGGAAGTGACAAATCTGCAGATTCCGGACGGTGTGACTGTGATCAGTGATTATGCATTTGAGTATGGAAAGAGCATTACCAGTGTGACAATTCCCTCCAGTGTAACAACGATCGGTGATTACGCATTTTATCTTTGCGATGGCATCCGGACGGTAAATCTGCCGGCTGGCGGACTGACCCGCATCGGGGCAAGTGCATTTGACAGCTGCTCGGGAATTACCAGTATTGCAATCCCAAACAGTGTGTCCTACATTGGAACATTCGCATTTGCGTGGGCGCCGATTGAATCCGCCAATATCTATCAGGGCGTGATTGAGAGCCATGCATTTGAAGGATGCGGATGTATCTCGAATGTTACGATCGGAAGCGGTGTTACATATATCGGCGATAACGCATTTAACCGGTGTGCCGGATTGCGCACAGTGCAGTACGGCGGCTCCAGGGCACAGTGGAGAGCGTTGGAGATCGGAGCGAATAATGAGGCACTGACCGGCGCGAGTGTCACCTGCAGCGGAAGCGGAAGCGCCAGCACCGACGGCGTGGACCGGACGAAGATTCATGTCGGCGGGACCGTAAAATACGGTTCTTACGAGCAGGATAACAATACTTCCAACGGCGCTGAGACCATTGAGTGGACGGTACTGGATATTCAGGGCGATAAGGCGCTTGTGATCAGCAAGAAGGTCCTGGATTTCCAGCGGTATTATCCGAACCTGCAGACAACGGTTACATGGGCGAACAGCAGTATCCGTACCTGGCTGAACGATTCCTTCTATAATGCGGCGTTTAGTGATGGACAGAAGTCGGGAATTTACACAACATCGGTATCCGGAGAGTCGAATACCGTATTCGGAACATCCGGCGGATCGGCGACCAGTGACAAGATCTTTTTGCTCAGCGCTTCGGAGGCTGCCAACTATCTGAATACGGACGGCAAGCGAATGGCGAACTGCACAGAGTATGCTCTCAGCAGAAACGGAGACTCGGCGCTCCGCAATACAACGACACAGAGTTCCTATTGGTGGCTGCGGACTCCGGGTATCTATACATACGATGCCATGTATGTACATTACACAGGTTCGCTCCGCTACGACGGTATGGCAGTGGCAAATGTGATCGGCGGCGTCCGGCCGGCAATGTGGGTGAACAAGAATGTGGTCGAAGTCGTGCCGGAAAGCAACCGGGTGATTACGGAAGACCCAATTGAACAGTTTGTAACCCGTCTGTATCAGGTCTGCTTAAACCGTGAACCGGATGATGCGGGCTTAAATGACTGGGTGAACAGATTGTCATCCGGACAGGCATCCGGTGTAGAGGTGTCATACGGATTTGTGTTCAGCCAGGAATTCCAGAATTACAATTACTGCAACACCGATTATGTAAAGCAGCTCTATCGCGCGTTCATGGGACGTGAATATGACCAGGGCGGTCTGGATGATTGGGTCGGCAGACTTGAGACAGGAACGACCAGAGAGGAAGTATTCAACGGATTTTCGCAGAGCGAGGAGTTTAACAATCTGTGTACCCAGTACGGTATTACGAGGGGAGACGGTATTGCGGTTCCGCAGTATGGAACAGTTCCGAGAGGAGCATGTACGGTCTGCGGTGCGACAGATGGTGTCACGGCATTTGTGACCAGACTTTATAACATCTGCCTGGACCGTAACCCGGATACGGACGGATTAAACGACTGGACGAACGGATTGTGGAATCACACGAAGAGCGGCGGTTCGGTAGCGCAGGGATTTATTTTCTCCCAGGAGTTCAAGAATAAAAACCTGAACGACAATGATTATGTGGAATATTTGTACCGCGCATTCTTTGACCGGAGTGCAGATGCGGGCGGCAAGGCAGACTGGGTAAGCCGCATGCAGACTCAGGGTTACAGCAGGGAAGATGTATTTAACGGATTTGTCGGCAGTGAAGAATTCAATAATCTGTGCAAAAAGTATGGAATAACGAGAGACTAAAGCGGGATGACAGAGTTTGCAATCTGCATCAACCAGAGATAGGGAGGAACTGAATGAAAAAGATACGAAGATCGCTGGCGGTTTTTATTGCTGCTTTCGTCATGATTACAGGAGCCGATCTTCTGACGGGAAAGACCGTTCCGGTGCAGGCGGAGGATAACGTCACGGCGTTTGTAGACCGGATGTATCAGGTGTGCCTTGGCCGCACGGCGGACGAGGAAGGCAGGGCAGACTGGGTGAACCGTCTGCAGACTGGAGAGGCAAGAGGCGCTGATGTGGCGTACGGATTTGTGTTCAGTACGGAATTCCGCAACATGAACCTCTGCAACAGCTGCTATGTGGATGCCATGTATCAGGCGTTTTTCGGACGTACGGCGGATGAAGCCGGAAAGGCGGACTGGATGAATCGTCTGGCAGAAGGGCAGACCAGAGGAGCGGTCATGACCGGTTTTGTCAATTCGGAAGAATTTTCTGCGCTTTGCGCTTCCTATGGTATTGAGAGTGGAAGCGGCGATTGGAGCGGCATCAGTATTCCGATTCTCGGTAACTGCTCCTGGTGCGGGGCGGACAACGATACCATCACAGATTTTGTGACCAGATTGTACCGCATCTGTCTGGAACGCGAGCCGGATGAGGCGGGACTTGCAGACTGGAGTGCACAGCTTGCCAACGGTGCCGAGGGCAGCCAGGTGGCGTATGGTTTTATATTCAGCACAGAATATAAGCAGAAGCATACGTCTAACACAGAGTTTGCAACGATGCTGTATCATACGATGATGGACCGTGAACCGGACGATGCAGGTCTTACAGACTGGGTGGACAAGCTTAATTATACGAATACCAGAGAGTATGTATTTAATGGATTTTTATTCAGCACAGAGTTTTTAAGGCGTTGCGCTGCGTCAGGAATCAATATTGGAAATGCAATTGAGACACCGGATGCTACGGATGCCTGGCAGATGAATATTCAGATTCTGGCACTTTGCAACGAGCAGCGTCAGAACAATGGTCTGGAAAAGCTTATGACCAGAGAGGATCTGTGGGAGCAGGTAGCACAGGTGCGTGCCGGGGAAATTGTGGATTATTTCAGTCACATACGTCCAAATGGCGAAAATTGTTTTTCACTTTATGAGGAGGCGGGGCTGGATTATTGTACTGCCGGTGAAAATATTGCGGGAGGACAGAGCGGAGCGCCCCAGGTGGTAAATGCATGGATGAATTCTGAGACACACAGAGGAAATATTCTGGAGGAATCGTATGAGTATCTGGCGACCGGCTATGCGGCAGGGGGAGCTTACGGTACGAATTATTGTCAGAATTTTCTTGGAGACTGGTAAACAATAAAAAAAGAAAGGGGGGAATTCCGGGCGGAATTCCCTTTTGAGGTACAAAATGAGAAAAATAAGAATGATAATTGGCACAGTATTGTGCGCTATGGTGCTGGCACTCGGAAACCGTATGCCGGTAATGGCAGAGGAAGTGGTATCTGAGGAATTAAAAGCGGCAGACACGCTGAATTTAACGGTATCGTATCCATCAGACATCAAGTGCGGGGAAGAGGTGACATTTAAGCTTCTGGCGACCGGCGGGAGCGGTACTTACAAATACCGGATTGCTTCACTGACGGACGCGCAGCAGAATTTTGTCTATGATATCAGCTATGGGTCAAACAGTGTCTACGGAGATAGCGATGAGTTCAAATTCACCTTTTATGCGTCAGGTACGTATTATATCCGGTTTGGTGTCATGGATATGGGATCGACACCATACCAGACCAAGACGACAGGGCTGCTGGAGTACCCCATCGTAATTAACGATCCGGATTATCCATCGGTGGAAGAACTCGTGGCAAATGTTGCGGGCGAATGTGAGAAGAGCTGCTCGACCGATTTCGATAAGGCGGTCTGGCTGCATGACTGGATTTTAGATCACGCGGATTACGACTATACGTACAGCTATTGTGCGGCAGAGGGCGTTCTGGCGCGCGGAAAGGGAACCTGTGAGTCATATCACAGAGCCTATGTGATGCTTTTGAATAAGGTCGGTATTCCAACGGGACGGATCGCCGGAAATGGACATGTGTGGACAGCGGCGCAGCTGGATGGAAAATGGTATCAGATTGACAGCACCTGGGATGATATGGGAGCGTCCTACAAAGGAACGTTTTATGAGCATCTGTATTTTGGATTGAATGACGATATCATGAAGCTGGTACACAGTGACCATACACAGCCGGTAGAAGGATATGAGTGCAACTCTCTGGAAGAGAATTATTTTATTAAGACCGGGGAGATCCATCAGTGGTCGGATCCATTTGCTGAGAAGATCCGTCAGAAAATTGCAGCAGGGGAGACCGGCTTTACACTTGCGGTGAACAGTGATCTGCCGGAGAGCGTTGCAAATGTGATTTACCGTCTTGTGGCGTATGAACTTTCCAGTGAGAGCTGGACGAATGCAACGCTGAGTGCGTCTTATGACAATCAGAAGCTGACCTGCAGCGTAACCGTAAAAACACCGGAAAACAACGGCGGAGACAATGGAAACAGCGGAGGCAGCGGATCGAATGACGGTAACAATGGCGGAAATACAGGCGGAGGCAGCGGATCGAATGACAGTAACAATGGCGGAAACACAGGCACGGACAACGGAAACAGCGGCAACACGGGAACGACGCTGACCGGCAAGCAGCGGTTTGCATCACTTTTATATGAAAATGCACTCGGCAGATCGGCAGAACAGAGCGAACTGGATTATTGGGCGCAGGAGCTGACAAACGGCAGAACGGGTGCGGAAGTGGCATACGGATTTTTGTTCAGCGAGGAGTTTCAGAATCATAATTATAACAATGCAGATTATGTGGAGCATCTGTATCTGAGCCTGATGGGACGTGCATCGGATACGGATGGAAAAGCGGGCTGGGTCAAGACATTGGAAAACGGAGCCTCCAGACTTTATGTGTTCCGCCAGTTTATCAATTCAGAGGAATTCCAGCAGCTGTGCAATACGTATGAGATCCAGAAGGGCGATGTCTCATTGACGGAGGAGCGCGACCAGAACTATAACGTTACATGTTTCGTTGCCAGAAATTATACACAGTTTTTAAGCAGGAATTATGATACAGACGGTTTGAATCACTGGTGTGAAGCAATCAACCATCATACGCAGTCCATGCAGGAGATTGCCTATGGATTTGTCTTTTCCACAGAGTGCAGTAACAAGAATTTGTCGAATACCGAATATGTAAAAATGCTGTACCGCGGATGCTTTGACAGAGAGGGAGATGATGCGGGAATAAGCGATTGGACAAATGCACTGAACTCTGGTATGATGGACAGGACACAGGTATTCTGGGGGTTTGCAAATTCACAGGAATTTGCAAATATGGTAGAAAGTTATCATTTATAAATAAAAGGGAATGACAATATGAGCAAAGCATTGATTGTAGGTGCGGCAGGCTTCGTAGGAAGTTATCTGGCACGTGAGTTAAAGAATAATCATGGAATGGAAGTCCATGCGACAAAACTGACGCATGAACAGCTGGAGATACCCGGGGTGGCAATCCACGACCTGAATATTTTGAATAAGGATGAGATTGTTGCGCTGCTGTACGAGGTGCGTCCGGATTACATTTTTCATCTGGCGGCACAGAGTTCCGTGAGTGTGGCATGGAAGAATCCGGGGCTTACGATTGACATCAATGTCAAGGGAAGTGTGAACCTGATGGATGCGGTGCGTGAGCTTTTTTACAAACCGCGGGTGCTTCTGATCGGATCCGGTGAAGAGTACGGACATATCCGGGAAGGGGAGACACCGATCAAGGAGGACAATTACCTTCGTCCGGGCAATATCTATGCGGCAACAAAGGTATGCCAGAATATGATTGCCAGCATCTATACGCAGGCGTATGATATGCAGCTGATGATGGTCCGGGCATTCAACCACATCGGACCGTGTCAGGCACCAATCTTTGTGATTTCAGATTTCTGCAAGCAGGTAGCAGAGATCGAGGCGGGAAAGAAAGAACCGGTCATGTATGTCGGAAATCTGGCGGCAAAGCGGGATTTTACGGATGTGCGTGACGTTGTGCGTGCGTATGCACTTCTGGTGCAGAAAGGAACCCCGGGAGAGACTTACAATGTCGGCAGCGGACATGCCCATGAGATCCGGGAGATTCTGGATCTGATTATTTCATTTTCTCCGAGGGAGATTCGGGTGGAGATTGACCCGAATAAGATCCGGCCGGTGGATGTTCCGATTATTGAAGCAGATATTACAAAGTTAAACGCGGCGACAGGCTGGAAACCGCAGATTCCGTTGGAGCAGACGATTCAGGAGACACTGGATTACTGGCGGGAGAGAGTATAGAGTGATGGAGGAGATTGAGCGAATGGAAAAGATGTTTTCTTCGGAAGGGGTTACAAAGTCAGACCGTATGCTTCACACCCCCGGAATGTTTGCCAAAAATCATCTGCTCTATGTGCAGGAAGTAGGAAGACTGGAAAGTCTCGTACCGCATGTGTGCAGGCGGGAGAATCTGGATTCTTATCTGATTTTTGAAGTGGTTGCAGGAAAGGGAAGTATTTCCACGGAAGGACAGACGATCGAACTGCATAAGGGTGAGTGTGTGTGGATCGACTGTCACAAGACCTTTGAACATGTCAGCAGCGAGGATGAGCCGTGGAAGCTGGCCTGGGTTCATTTTAACGGAAACTGTGCAGCGGAGTTCTATGAGTTGTTTCATAAAAAAAATGCGGTGCCTGTCTTTAAGGCGAGCGAGAAAGCGGATGTCGCAGAGCTGATTGGGAAGATTCTTGACGGTGTAAAGGACAATGTGTCCGAATTGGCAATTCACAGTATGTTGACGCAGCTGGTTACGGGATGTCTGCAGGAGACGACCGGCAAAGATACCATGGAGGAGGTTCGCGAGTTTATTAATGCGAACTATACGGAATCTGGTATCTATGCGTTGCTGACGGAGCGCTTTGGCATGGAGCAGAGTCTGATGGAGCAGAAGTTTGCCGGTAGTTATGGTATCAGTGTGCGGGACTATATTTTGAATCGCAGGTTTAATGCGGCAAAAGAATTACTGCGTTTTACGATTCAGCCGATGAGTGAAGTAATTACAGAATCCGGAATCGGCAATGAAGATTTATTTTACCAGCTGTTCCGGGAGAATGAAAATATGACGCCGGAAGAGTACCGGAAGAACTGGGCACAGTGGATTAAAGATTAAAGAAAAGAGGAAAAAGCATGAGTTACATGGAGGCTTACAAAGAGTGGTGCACAAACCCGTATTTTGATGAGAATACAAAGGCAGAGCTTGCTGCCATCAAGGACAATCAGGCGGAGATCGAGGATCGTTTTTACCGTCAGTTGGAGTTTGGAACCGGCGGACTGCGCGGCGTGATCGGAGCGGGAACGAACCGCATGAACATTTATACCGTGCGTCAGGCGACACAGGGACTGGCGAACTACATTCTCTCCCAGAACGGACAGGAGAAGGGAGTGGCGATCGCCCACGATTCCAGAATCATGTCCACTGAATTTGCGGATGAGGCGGCGCTCTGCCTGAACGCAAACGGCATCAAGGCGTATGTGTTTGACAGCCTGCGTCCGACGCCGGAGCTTTCCTTTGCCGTGCGTGAACTCGGCTGCATTTCCGGAATTGTAATCACGGCGAGCCATAACCCGAGAGAATACAACGGCTACAAGGTATACTGGGAGGACGGTGCACAGATCACACCGCCGCACGACAAGAATATCCTGGCGGAAGTGGCGAAGGTGACATCTTTCGACCAGGTGAAGACGATGAAGAAAGAAGATGCCGTTGCCGCAGGACTTTACAAGGTCATCGGAAAAGAGATCGACGACCGCTACATGGAGGAACTGAAGAAGCAGTCGATCCATCCGGAAGTCATCAAGGAGATGGCGAAGGACATTAAGATTGTATACACACCGCTCCACGGAACCGGTAACCTTCCGGTGCGCCGCGTGTTAAAGGAGCTTGGATTCGAGCAGGTGTACGTGGTAAAAGAGCAGGAGCTGCCGGACGGTAATTTCCCGACGGTATCCTACCCGAACCCGGAGTCCCCGAAGGCATTTGAGCTTGCGTTAAAGCTGGCAAAAGAAGTCGATGCGGACATCGTGCTCGCGACAGACCCGGATGCAGACCGTCTCGGCGTGTACTGCAAGGACACAAAGACCGGCGAGTATGTGACATTTACCGGAAATATGTCCGGTATGCTGATCGCAGAGTACATCTTAAGAGAGAAGACAGCGATGGGAACCATGCCGGAGAACCCGGCGCTCGTGGAGACGATCGTGACGACAGATATGGCAAAAGCGATCGCGGCAGCCTACAACGTGAAGCTGATCGAGGTGCTGACCGGATTTAAGTATATCGGAGAGCAGATCAAGTTCTTCGAGCAGCAGCATACCTATCACTATGTATTCGGACTGGAGGAGAGCTACGGCTGTCTGGCAGGAACCTACGCGAGAGACAAGGATGCGTGCGTGGCGGTCATGATGCTTTGCGAGGTGGCTTCCTGGTGCAAGAAGCACGGCAAGACCCTGTGGGATGCAATGCTGGATATGTATGAGAAGTACGGCTATTACAGAGAGGGATTGGAGACGAAGACCTTAAAGGGAATCGACGGTGCGGCACAGATCCAGTCGATGATGAGTGAGTACCGCACGAACCCGCCGAAGGAGCTGGGCGGTCATCAGGTACTGGCAGTGCGCGACTACAAGGAGGACACCAGAAAGGATCTTTCTACCGGTGAGGTGACAAAGACCGGACTGCCGACATCGAACGTGCTCTATTATGAACTTTCCGACAATGCATGGTGCTGTGTGCGCCCGTCCGGAACAGAGCCGAAGATCAAATACTACTTTGGCGTAAAGGGGACTTCCCTTGCGGATGCGGATGCAAAGCTTGCGGCATTAAAGGAAGATCTGTTAAAATAAAATGGTGTTTTATGACACAATCATAGTTATTGTATAATAAAAGGAGATTTTAAATGAGTAAAAAAGCATTGATTACAGGCGTAACCGGACAGGATGGAAGCTATCTGGCAGAGCTTCTTCTGGACAAGGGCTATGAGGTACACGGCATGGTGCGCCGTTCCTCCACAGAGAAGAGAGAGCGTATCGACCATTTAGAGGGCAACCCGAACTTCCACGTACACTATGGTGATCTGTCCGATTCCATGAGTATCATGCGTTTAGTCGGCATGATCAAGCCGGACGAGATCTACAACCTGGCAGCACAGAGCCATGTAGGTGTCAGCTTTGATGTGCCGGAATATACGGCAGATGTTGTCGCAACCGGTGTGCTCCGCATTTTAGAGGCAGTACGTCTCTGCGGACTGGAGAAGACCTGCCGCATTTATCAGGCATCCACTTCCGAGTTATACGGAAAGGTAGAGGAAGTACCGCAGCGTGAGACCACACCGTTCCATCCGTACAGCCCGTACGCCGTAGCAAAGCAGTATGGCTACTGGATCGTAAAGGAGTACCGTGAGGCATACAACATGTTCTGCTGCAGCGGTATCTTATTCAACCATGAGTCCGAGCGCCGCGGAGAGACTTTCGTTACCAGAAAGATCACACTTGCAGCGGCAAGAATCGCACAGGGCAAGCAGGACAAGCTGTATCTGGGCAATCTGTCCTCCCTGCGTGACTGGGGATATGCAAAGGATTATGTAGAGTGCATGTGGCTGATCTTACAGCATGACAAGCCGGAGGATTTCGTGATCGCAACCGGTGTACAGCACTCCGTCAGAGAGTTCTGCGAGTATGCGTTCCGCGAGGCGGGCATCGAGCTGGAATTCAAGGGAGAGGGCATGGACGAGGTCGGTATCGACAAGGCAACCGGCAAGGTAGTCATTGAGGTATCCAAAGAGTTTTATCGTCCGACCGATGTTGTCAATCTCTGGGGAGATCCGACGAAGGCGAAGACGGAGCTTGGATGGAATCCGACAAAGACAACTTTCGAGGAACTGGTAAAGATCATGGTAAGACATGATATGGAACTTGTTGCAAAAGAGAGCTAAGAGAAGAATTATATAACAAAAACGCAACATCGGTTGGAAGTGTAGCTGACAACCGATGTTGCGTTTTTTGTCTGTGACTAATATAAACGCTAAAGAATTGAAAAACACAGGTGCCTGTGTTATGCTTTAATAAACGATTACAAACGACGGGAAAAGAAAAAAGAACACAGAGGAAAACTGCGATGTATCAGTATGGAAATTTGTCGGACTTTGAATTTGAACTGTTGTGCCGGGATATCATGGAGCGGAAGCTTGGCTGTCCGCTGCGCTGTTTTGCACCCGGAAGGGATGGCGGTGTAGACATTACAGAGACGAAACTGTCAGGAAAACATATGGTGCAGGTGAAACATTACATCGACAGCCCTTATCGTACACTGCTTTCCAGTTTAAAGAAGGAACTCCCGAAAGTAAAGCAAAAACAGCCAGAGCATTATTACGTATGCTGTGCAAAACAGCTGACAGCACAGAATATTTCTGAGATTTATCAGTTGTTTTCAGATTATATGGATGATGCGGAAGCGGTTGTGGATCTGATGGAGATTGACCGCTTTCTACATAAAAAAGAGAATGCTGATATTCTGGAACGGCATTATAAGCTGTGGCTGGAATCGACCAGTGTTTTGGAACGGCTAGGCAATCAGGATATCGCGATCGACTGTGAGTCTTTTTTCTATCGGATTGAAAAGGAACAGAAGCTTTTTGTGAAGACAAAGTATTATGAGGAAGGCAGACAGATTTTGGAAAACGAGCATATGCTGATGCTGTTGGGGGATCCGGGAGTGGGAAAGACCATGTTGACAAAAATGCTGGCATTGGCTTTTGTGTCGGAAGGATACCGGATACGGTATACGACCAATGGGGAACTGGCAGATTTAAAACGTGCACTCTCCGCCGACAGGGAGCGGAAGGAACTGATCGTTCTTGATGACTGCCTGGGACAGCATTATTTTAAAATGCAGGAGACGAAAGAAAATGAACTGCTGGCGCTGGTCAAGTATATCATGCGCAACCCGGCCAAACTTCTGATTATGAATTCCCGTGTTACGATTTTTCACGAAGCAAAGGAACGATCGTGTGATTTCCGGTATTTTATGGAGGATGAGAATATAAAAATCCGCAAGATAGAGATGAATGGGCTGGATGAGGAAGAGAAGGGCAGGATTTTCTATAATCACCTGTATTTTGCGGAGATTCCGGAGGAATATTACCGGAATGTTTATGAGGACAGACGTTATCGGGCAATAGTCAGGCATGTAAATTACACGCCACGGTTGATTGAGTTTGTCACCAAAAAGAAAAATTACGAGCAGGCTGCACCAGATCATTATGCGGCGTTTATTATGGACTGTCTCGAAAATCCCAGAGAACTATGGAAGGATGAATTTACGAGAAAGCTTGGACCGGAGGATCGGGCGTTGCTGTTGACGTTGTATTCTCTGACTGATACAAGTGTGGAGGAACCGGTTCTGGTACGGGCGTTTTTAAAGCGTCTTTCCGACCTGGAAGGGATGGATACCACTAGAAATCTGTATGATGAGGCGCTGAGACGGTTGACAGATTCCATGGTGCAGATGATAGAACAGAACGGCAGAAAGCGGATTGGCGTATGCAACCCGTCGATCAATGATTTCCTGAAAAATTATATCCGGGAGAATCCGATGGAGCGGGCAAATATGCCGGCATATGCGACGGAGTATGTGCAGCTGGAGAGGATCTGCCCAGACTGTGTGGAAGAACTTGTCCGAAATGGGCGGATTTACCAGTATCATTTTCGTATGTTGGAAGCAAAGCGCGGTAAAATTCTTGGAGTTATTTGCGATAACAGCATACGGGATATGTGTCATATGGAGTTCGTGCAGGCATTCCTGGAGGAACCGGGGAGCTGCTACACCAAAAAAGGAGATAGAAGCGAAGAAATCCTGTTCGCTTTGCTGCAGGAAAAAATGGACGTGTTCTATCATACAAGAGCGAAACTGAATCAGGAGACGCTGGAAGATTTTCTGATGGAACGGGGGCTGTGGGAGTATCAGGCGATCGCGCGGGAGGCGAAAAAAACCGGTGGCGAATGGCTGTTTACAAAATACCGGAAAAGTTTTGAGAGAGGATTGCAGAATGCTGTAGAAGCGTATGCCAGGGACGTGGATCAGTCGGACTATTATGATGGATATGATGTGAATACAGCGATAGAGGAGAGTACTTTTTATAATGGTGAAGCTCTGGAATGTGATTTTTCAAGTGTAGCATTGGAGTGGGAGGAATACATCCGCGAAGACATTTATAATGAGATCATGGGGATCGTAAATAAATTTCCGGTCGAGATTGCCGCACAGATTGTGTATGACCCCAGGGATGCGGATATCAGTACCAGTTTGATTGAGTCTTATCTGGAAGACTGGACGAAGCCGGATGACTACGACGATGATCCTGGAAGGCTTGTGCCGGGCAGAAATGAAGCTGCCGGTGGTGGGGGAATGCTGGATGTGATTTTTCGGGGAAAAAGGTAGGCTGGTAGCCGGCTTTAATGGGAAAGGGAAGCACTTTGTGCCGGAAATGTGAGGAATTTATGGAAAATAAAAACTCTTGCAAAGAAAATTTTGAAATGGCAAAAACAGAGCTGCAGGACATGGAAGCTATTGCAGATTTTTTCTCAAATCCGATGATAAAAAGCGGAATGGAGATGCTGGGTGAGATTCCGGGGATCGGCAGTCTGGCAAAGAATCTTCTGGAACAGGAGGTTGCCGGGTTTCAGAAAAGGAAACGGGAAGAATTCCTAAGTTATATTACAGAGTCGGGGGAGCTGATTGCAAAAAGTGACGTGGCAGATGTCCCGTTTCTCATGGAACTGGCGCGCACGTTGGAGGTATTGAACCGGCTGGCAACCAATGAAAAGGTGCTGTATATTGCCAATTTATTTAAACATACATTTTTGCTGGCAGGGGACAGAGACATTGACCTGTATGAGGAGAATCTGAAACGGCTGGAAGAACTGTCCATCAGAGAAATTACAATTCTGGCAAAATTACATCAATATAAATACAACAATGAAGCATTTTATGAAGATATAAGAAAAGATTGCGGGATCGAAAAAGACGAAGTGAAAAATATTCTGTCCGCTGTCACAAGAACCGGGTTTTGTAAAGAAAAGGTGGGGGCATATCTTGGATATGAAGGAGACGTATATTATACAACGCCACTTTTTGAAAGCTTTTTAAAATGCATCGGGGTATGTGCGGAAGAAACAGAAAATTCGTGATTTCGCCCAATAGACAATCAAATGTAATCCGGTCTATAATACTCCCATAGGCAGGCACTTCCCACAGAGGAGGTACCCGTGTATGGGAGAATGTTTTCAGACATTGAATTTGACAAATGCATATTTGTTTGCAGCGGCGCTGCAGGATGAGGAAATCTGTCGGAATGTGCTGGAGATCGCTTTGAACCGTAAGATCACTGCGGTCAGATCACACGCGGAGCATACGCTCTTCCTCGACAGTGATTTCAAATCGGTGCGCTTTGATGTGTATGCGCTGGATGCTGAGGCGGTCAGCTATGACGTTGAGATGCAGAATGATTTCGGCAGGGATCTTCCCAGACGCTGCAGGTATTATCAGGCGGAGCTGGATGTCTCATCTTTAAAGCCGGGGGAGGATTATAAGGAGCTAAAGCCCAGTTACATTATTTTCATCTGTGCGTTTGACCCGTTTGGAAAGGGAAGATACCAGTATGTGTTCGAAGAGTACTGCAAAGAGGCAGGGCTCGCATTGGGGGATGGAACGCAGAAGATCTTTTTTAATACGAATGGCACCGACAGTGAGAATATAACTCCGCAGTTGCTGCACCTGTTTGAATATTTGAAACAAAGCACCGAAGAAGTTGCCAATATGCATAACGATGAAAAGATTCAACTGATCCACCGGAGGGTGGAATATTTAAAACGTGATCGAAAATTGGAGGCGGGCTATATGACGATGGAGGAATATATCCATTCGGAAGCGGAGCGGAGAGCAAAAGAGATGGCGGAAATGCTGGCAAAGCCAATGGCAGAATCAATGGCAAAGCCAATGGCAGAAACGCTGGCAAAACCGCTGGCGGAGTCAATGGCAAAACCAATGGCAGAAACGCTGGCGGAGTCACTTGCGGCTTCTAAAATAGCGCAGAATATAGTGGCGTTATTAGCTGAACTCGGAAGCGTTCCGGAAGAATTAAGTGAATGTATCGCGGCTGAGAAGCGGGAAGATACTCTGGCGGCGTGGCTTAAGATTGCAGCACGCGCGGATTCTATTGAAGAGTTCCAGTCTAAAATGTAGAGACAGATCTGTCTCATTCTTGATCGGTAGTTTCAACCGATAAAATCTACAAAAATAATTTCGGGACGTGCCTGTCATAAGAAAATATGTTATTTATGAAAATGGGCAAAATGGTTTCATCCTTGTATTTTCGGAGTGATTTCGCTATACTTAAAATTGCGTTTAAGCAATACAAGAGTAGAAGAGGAAATGAAGAATGCAGGAGAAACGAGATATTTTTGACCGGATGATGGCTTTGCCGATATTGAATATCTTTGAGCCATTTTATAAAAAAAACAAGGAAGTATTGCTGTATTTGTTTTTTGGCGGGCTGACTTTTATTGTCAGCATTGCTACTTATGCGGTATTTAATGTATCCATGGGGATCAATGAGCTGATTGCCAATGTGATGTCATGGGTGCTGGCAGTATTGTTTGCGTTTGCGACGAACCGTGTGTGGGTATTTCAGGCACCAACATATACGATCACAGAATTTTTAAAGCAAATGCTCTCATTTTTTGGCGGGCGAGTGGTCACACTGGTGATAGAAGAGATCATTTTGCTGGTATTTATTACCTGGCTGGGCTTTAACAGCATGGTTGTGAAAGTAATTGCACAGGTGATTGTGATCGTGCTTAATTATGTAATCAGTAAGTTTTGGATATTTAAGGATAAAAGGGTATAAAAGAAACAAATGGCGACATATGTAATTGGTGATTTTATAAGAGAAACCAGAATACGAAAAGGATATACACAAGAAGAAGTCAGTTACGGAATCTGTACACCGGCATCACTGTCTCGCATTGAGAACGGAATGCAGACTCCCGGCAGATATATATTAGATAAGCTGATGGAACGTCTTGGTATGGAAAATAGCGTATTTAACGTGTTTGTAAGCAAGGAGGAAATGGAACTTTACGAGCGCGTACAGGAAATGGTCAGAAACATGGCTGACGGAAATTATGAAGAACTAGAATATCAGATTCAAAAGGTTGAAGATATGACAAGAAAAACGTCACAGTTGGAACGTCAGTATCTTTATTTTGCAAAGGCTGAATTATTACGTCATAAGAGGGGAAAGTCAGAAGAAGTGACAGAGTTGTTAATGAAAGCGGTTCATATTACTTTGCCTCAATTTGATGGAAAAACACCTTTATATGATAACTTATTGACATTTGATGAAATTATGATTATCAATGCAATTGCGGTACAATATGCAGAAAATCGTAAACAGACAGATTCTTTAAAATTGGGATATTGGTTAAAACAGTACATGGAACAACGAGTGCTTGACAGCAGACAAAAAGCTGCAAAATATCCAGTAATTGTGTACGATATTAGCAACTGGCTTGCCCTTAGTAAAGAGTATGAACAGGCATATAAAATTTGCGATGAAGGAGTTGCATTTTGTGTCAAGTATGGTAATTTGGTAATGCTGCCTCTACTGATATACAATAAAGCGTGTGCACTTGCAGAATTATGTCGTAAAGATGAGGCTAAAAAGTATTTTGCCCAGTCAATTACCCTTTTTGAGATAATGAAGTTAGACGAAAAAGCGCGTAGGGCAACTGACTGGTGTAAGTCACAATATGACATTGAACTTTAATAACCTTCGATCATATCGCCAAAGATAAAGCATACACTCACCCCGGCATTTTCTGCAAAGGATGCTGCAACGCCCGGTACGGCGGCTGCTGCGAGGATCAGTGTAAGAGCTGCAATCAGAATCATTTTTTTCATTTGTAAAGTCTCCTTTTCGTTTTTTCTTAATGGTAGAAGTACTTACCGACAAAGACCATTCGATCTGACGTAAATTTTTATTTACGTCAGATCGAATGGTCTTTTTTGAAAAATTGGGATAAAATATATGCATTTAAGACAAGGCAAGCGGTAAGGTACTATACAAAGAAAGAAGAAAAGGGGAGTAAACGGATGATAGAATGTGTCATGCTGGATACATTGCCGGAGAAGGCGAATTTAATTTTGAATATTTTGTGGGATCGGAATCATCCGATGTCAGTGACGGAGTTAATAGAGGCGCTAAAGGAGGAGTTTTCACTGAATTGTGAAAAGGAGGAGGTGCAGGACTATTTGCGGTTCCTGCTGGCTTCCGACTATGTGGAAAAGAAGCGCAAAGGACTGAAGGTGCTGTATGCGGCACTTGGATCGGAGTATACCTTATAAGAGTGGTCGGGACACAGTTGGGATCTGACCTTAGAACAGAATAGAGGCGGCCGTTTTTGACTCTTCCCAGATAAGTGGAATTGTGGTATCATAGAACCAGTTTATGTTAATCTATTTACGTTGGGGATAAGGATGAAGAAGAAATACTATTTGGAGGCGGTGCGCATTACGGCGGTGCTCTTGGTGATGTATAATCACTCGGCACCGTTTATGTCGTTTGCGACACAGCATGGCGTACAGTATGCGGTGTCGTTTTTTCTTTCCTTGGTTTGTAAGGCAGCAGTGCCATTGTTCTACATGGTTTCCGGTGCGCTCCTGCTTGGGAAAAATGAAAGCTTTGGGGAACTTGCGCGGAAGAGAATTCTGCGTATTGTGGCGGTGATTGTTATTTTTTCTTTGCTGTATTACCTGAAATTTGCTGTGCGGGGACAGGCATCGGTGTCGCCGATCCGTTTTCTGCTTGGATTGCCGTTTGATGTGGCGTTTCTGCCATACTGGTATCTCTATAGTTATCTTGGAATTCTTGTCAGTCTTCCTTTTTTGCGCCCGCTGGCGCAGAATATGCCGAAAAATGCATTCTGGTATCTGATTGCGCTGCAGATTGTAACGGAGTCCTTGCAGATTACACTCGGCTTTTTCGGATATCATACGCTCTGCGGCTATTTCAGCGTGGCGGGAGTATTGCAGACCACCTTATTTTATCCGGTGATCGGGTTTGGACTGGACCGGTATCTGGAGGAACAGTCGTTTTTCGGATGGAAAAATATATTGCGCAATCTGGCATTTCTTGCAGCTGTGATAATTACATGGCGGCTGGTATACCGGGACTGGGAGACAAATGGAGGCACTTACCGGGAGATGTATCTCGGCGTGTGGATGCCTCTTATCACGCTTGTGATTTTTATCGATTTGAAGCTTTTGTTCCAGAGAGAGGATCTCCCGGAGGAACTGAAGCGC
>ERZ1034976.950-NODE-950-length-24520-cov-4.304721_pt1 | contig 24520 bp, 20 predicted proteins | sample MGYA00520623_ERZ1034976 | MGnify/ENA primary metagenome ERZ1034976 (study PRJEB33766, sample SAMN09781774) | gut metagenome | biome: gut microbiome | host: Homo sapiens | place: Madagascar | study: EMG produced TPA metagenomics assembly of the PRJNA485056 data set... | reverse complement strand
GGATTATTCTCCTGCTGCTTTTCGCCGTCGACCCCAAAAGTCGGAGCAGAGAGCAAACCAGCCATTCAGAAATTACAACAATGGGAAACCACACATTTTCCAATTCCCCGTACTTATGCTTGGACAAATGGATCGCCAAACCCAGCCACTCGGTATCAAGTTTACCGAACCGAACAGGGATCATCCATCTCCTTGAAAAAAATGAAAGTTCCAGCAGCATCTTCCCAATCGCAAGTGGAATTTATTTTCAGTAAAATCAAAACCATTACCAGTGGGATTGACCCCAATGAAGTTGCCTGTTGGATTTTTGATTATCGAACACAGATTTCCAACGAAATTCAGCGATTTTTAGAGAATCTCCAAAAATTAGAAAACCTGAATAAAACACTGCGAGAAGATTCCCTGTTTTTCGATATTGACCATGTATTTCAAGTGAAAGTACGAAGTCTTTATCATGAACTATTATTCTGCAAGTTTGAAAACTTAGGAGATGCTGCTTATTTTCAAAGTGTACAATCTCATCTAATCGCCATTCGCAAAGATATGAACGATTTGAACACCAACTTCTTGGATTATATGTACGCCCTCACCAATACGGAACGAGAAGATACCACACAAGACTTGGAACTGATTCGGATGCAGGTGCAAGCAATGGCAGAACTGACACAAAAACAAATTCAAGACTCCTACAGAGGCATTGGCCAATAAAAGAGCGGCTGTCTACACCAAATACCGTACAGACAGTCGCTCTTTGTATGATTATGCAAATCTTTTAATTTTTCTGTTTTGCTTTCCACAATGGAATCATCCGGAAGATACAGTACAGCACTGCCAGAACACCAAGGATACCGCCAGCATAGCCAATGTTTGCAATCGAAAGCTGATTGCAGACCGTTCCGCCCAGCCATGTTCCGCAGCCAATTCCCAAATTAAAGATGCCGGAGAACAGAGACATAGCGACCGCAGAGGCTTCTTCTGGAACTGCCTTGATGGTTTCTGCTTGGAAGGCAACATTGAACGCTGTAACTGCCATACCCCAGAGCACACAAATCAGAATTATCAGAAACAGGCTGTTAGATGCTACTCGCAAATAAAGCAAGGCTACTGCAACACTGGAAATGATAAATCGAATAAACGTATACCGATGCTTATCATATAGCCGAGAAAACAGGAAGCTGCCCAACAAACCAGCTGCACCAAACAGCGTCAACACAATGGTAATCCAGTTGTCTGCCAGATGTGCGACCTGCTTCAGGAACGGCTCAATATAGCTGTAACCAGTATAATATGCACTTGCTACGAGAAACGTAATCAAATAAATACCCAGCAGCTGCCGACGCTTCAAAATCTGTGGAAGCTGCCGAATCTGGAACGGTGTTCCATTGGACATCTTCGGAAATACAAACAGCAGATAAAACAGCACCAGAAATGCAACCGCTGCTACACATAAAAAGGTCATTCGCCAGCCAACAGTTAACCCGATGACTCTGCCCAGTGGCAACCCGAAAATCATAGCAACTGACGTTCCTGTGACAATCATACTCATGGCAAGCGTTTGATGCTCCTCTGGAACGAGCCGAACTGCAATCGGAGAAGCAACTGACCAGAAAATTGCATGCGTACAGGCAACGCCAATTCTGGAAACCATCAGCATTCCATAGCTGGCAGAAACGCCGGATAAAACTTGAAAAATACCAAATAGGGCGATTGTTCCCAGCAACAACTTGCGATAAGACATCTTGGAAACCAACAGCATGAGTGGCAGAGATAACAAGGTCACCACCCACGAATATACAGAAATCAACAAGCCTGCATGTGATTCTGTAATCCCGAAATTTGCTGCAATGTCAGAAAGCAGCCCGATGGGCATAAATTCAGATGTGTTAAAAATAAAAGCTGATACTGTCATTCCGATTAATGGCAGCCATGCTTTTAAAGGCATTTTTTGTTTGGTCATTTGTATCAAACCTTCCTCTCTCATGATGATTCTGGTATTTCCGTTTCAATATTATAGCACTGCCTTTGTGGGATGTCAATTTTAAATATCAAACATTTTTCCTGAGAATTGGCTACAAAATAAGCACACAGACCCACAAAACAATAAGCCTGCCGAAAAACATGAAACAGACTGAAACATTTTCAGGTTCTGTCACGTTTTTTCTATCTTTCCACAAAGATTCTCAAAGATACAAAATAATCAGCAGTCCGCATTTTCACGAACTGCTGATTGTTTCAAAATCGGGTAACAGCCATTCCGCTGCTTCCCACATTTGTTTTCGCAGAAAATCCTTTGCATAGCAATAAAATACCTGCTCTGCTGCCTGTTGCAGCTGCTGTTCCGGCGGTTCTGTCCATAGATGGGATACGACTGCCATTCTATCCGTTTCTACTGCACACGCCTGCAAAAATTCTGTCAGCCATTCTGGATGTTCTGCGAGTTGTTCTTCCCATTCCTCCGGAATTGCCTCTATTTCAACATCCTCAGAATCATCATACAAATCTGGGAAAATCATAGCCGTAATCATTTCCGCTTTCTGTTGAATGTTCATTGGAATCTGTTCCTTTGGTTCACAGTTTTCATAATACCATCTGCTCAACGGGCAGAGATTTGCAAAACAGTAATCACAAAAAGGCAAATTCACATTAGAATCATCCCGATAAAATTGCCGCAGTGTTTCATATAATTCGATGTAACATTGATAATTGTCAAAATTTTTCCCGTTATCAAAATCAATATGATAATCCTGATATTGAAACGCTGCCTGCAAATTGGGAATGAAGTGCTCCCGATTCATCATCATGCCGTGTTTTCGGGTCAAAATTGCAAAAATAATATATGGCTTTGCTGCCTGTAACTGTGGATTTCCGTTCAGCAAACGCAGCAGTTCCCCGATATTTTCTACATAAGCAGTGCTTTTTCTGCCAGCATAAAAAAACGGATTCTGGATGGATAAATAAAAAATCGCATCTCGTTCATCTGTTCCCTTTTCTGCATTTCGCTGAAACTTCTTTGCTGCTTGTTTAAAAATGGGCAACTGTGCTTTTTGTATTGCCTGTTCCTGTAAAAATGACTGAAATTCAGAAACCGTTTTCGACTGTTTCAGCCAGACTCGAATATCCTGCTCTTCGCTGCGGCTTTCTGGATGCCAGTCAAACAACAATCCTCTGTCAGTAATCCAAGCGGCATAGAGAAACGACAGCTGCGAATCTCCAGGATGTTCTTGCAATGCCTGCAACAATCCCAAACTAATGGCTGCTTGATTCTGATTGGAAATCTGCCAGTGCTGCAACCCCTCCTGAAACTGCTTCCGAAAATCTGCAACCGCAGAACTGGCTGCTTCCATAGTCAGGTGTGCATCTTTTAACAATTGAGAAAGGGAAACATATGCCTCTGCTTCTTTGCAGAGAAATTGATAAATTTCAAATTCTTCTGTCGGATTCATCTTTCAGAATTCTCCTGTTCTGTGGGAATAAGACCATTTTCCTGTAATGTTTGCCGCTCCTCTTGAATCTCCAGCATCAATGCTTGCCATTCCGCATCCTGTGCTTCTTTGGAAAATGCCAATGCCTGTAGAAAAACTGCAAATTCCCCGGTTGCTGACGGTGCTTTTCGCACCAATGCAACCCGGGGAATTTGTTTTGCTTTTTGGAGCAGCGAACGCTCGTTATGCTTCATTCGGTTGTCTTTTCCAATGCTTCCCGCAAGGTTCTCCATCCCAATACCGCACACTTTACCCGTGCTGGCATATGGGAAATATCCTGCAATGCGGATGCCTCTTCCAGTTCGTCCACTTCTTCATCCGTTGCAGTTCCCTTGATCATCTTCAAAAACAAATCGGATAAATGCAGGGCTTCTTCTTTGGTCTTTCCCACAATCATCCCAATCATAATATCCGCAGATGCCTGCGAAATTGCACATCCATCGCCACAGAAAGATGCATCTTGAATGACACCGTCTTCCACTTTCAGATTCAGGAAAATGTCATCTCCACAGTTTGGATTGACCCCTTCCAGCTTGATGGTTGCATCCGGCAAATCATACTTGAACTCCGGACGTACGTTGTGCTCCGTTAAAATCTCATTATAAAAATTATTCGCCATAGCCCATACGCCTCCGAATATTTGAAACACTTTCCAAGAAACGATCTGCCTCTTCCTTGGTATTATAAAACATTACACTTGCTCTTGCAGAAGAATGAATGCCTAAATACTGATGCAGCGGTTCTGCACAGTGATGCCCAGCACGAATGTCCATGCCGTCACTGCTCAAAATTTCGCTGATGTCATGTGGATGCACCTGATCCACGGTAAATGCAACAATTCCCGTGTGATTTTCTGCCTGTTCCGAACCCAATACATGAATGTGCGGAATGGACTGCATACCACGCAGCAAATGCTCTGTCAATTCCTGCTCTGCCTGCTGTACGTTGGACATGCCCAGCTTTTGCAGATACCGAATTGCCTCTGCCAATGCAACTGCTCCGCCAGCATTTACCGTACCTGCTTCAAACTTGTGCGGTAATTCCGCATAAGTTGCATCATAACGGGAAACGGTTTCAATCATTTCTCCGCCTGTCAGGAATGGCGGCATGGATTCCAGCAGTTCTTTCTTTCCATAGAGAACACCAATTCCCATCGGAGCAAGCATTTTATGCCCGGAAAATGCCATGAAATCAACATCTAACGCCTGTACATCAACTGCCATATGCGGTGCACCTTGTGCAGCATCCATCAAAATGACTGCTCCGCACTGTCTGGCACGTTTCACCAATTCTGCAACCGGATTCACACAGCCCAACACGTTGGAAACCATGCCAATTGCAACTAATTTTGTATGGTCTGAAAATGCAGCATCCATTCGTTCTTTGGAAATTGTTCCGTCCGGGTCGCATTCCAGATAAACCAGCTTCGCACCGGTCATCCGTGCAACCATCTGCCACGGCAGCAAATTGCTGTGATGTTCCAGAATGGAAACTACAATTTCATCGCCCGCTTTCAAGTGCGACAATCCATAGCTATATGCAACCAGATTGATGCTTTCAGTGGTGTTTCGTGTAAAAATGATTTCTTCCGGTGTAGCTGCATGAATAAACTGCTGAACCGTTGTTCTGGCTGCCTCATATCGTTCGGTTGCCTCAACACTCAGCGGATACAAGCCACGCAGAACATTGGCATTATAGCGTTCATAAAATTCCTGTGCTGCCTGCAAGACACAAGCCGGCTTTTGTGAAGTCGCTGCATTGTCAAAATAAACACGGTCATGCTTGGCAATCAACGGAAATTCTGCCCGAATGGCTGCGATCTGAGAAGCAGTCATGTTGGAATCACCTCATCAATCGTTTTTTGCAGCAGATCTGCGGTCTTTTCATCCAATCCCTGACAAAGTGTTTCCAGCTTTGCACGGGAGATAATTTTTTCAGCGGTTTCTTTTTCAATGCCACGAGATGCAAAGTAGAACAGAATATCCTGCGGCAATTCGCCGATGGAAGCCCCGTGACTACCCTTTACATCTTCCTCTGAACAGAGAATCAGCGGAATGGTCTTATTGACAACATCATCCCCCAGCAGCAAAACGGTTTCGTTTTCCTTGCCCTCAGAACCGGAACAGCCTGTCCGCAAGTCAATTGTACCACGGAATACTTTTGCAGCATGGTTCTGTACCGTTCCCTCTGCGGTAATGTCACTCATAGTTTTCTTTCCGATATGGTTGACAATCACATTCATATCCAAAGTACGATTCTGCTGCACCAGATAGCCAGAGTGACTGGTGAAACTGCTGCCATCCCCAATCAAATCAGCTCGAACACCAGAAATCAAGTTGCCCTTTGTCAAATACAGTCTTGTCAGTTCAATCGAACCCTTTTCCGCCGCAACACAGCCAACATCGTTCCAACTATCTGCACTGTTATCTGCCAAAACCTGAATGAGATGAACAGTTGCACCAGCTGCCACATTCAAAATTGTCCGAACCGCTGCATGATTTGCCTGTCCCTCCCAATTCTGTACAATGGTCAAATGGCTGCCTTCTGCTGCATTTACGAGTACCTGTAAAGCAGCTTCTGCCTGCGGTGCATTCTGAATGGTCATCCGAACGGTATCCGTTGTATTGGAAGCTGCTGCAATCTGCATGCCCCACTGAAAAACAGGGGTCAACGCTGCACCAACGCCAGTTTCCACATTCTGTTCCGGCTCTACCTTTGAAACAGCAGAAATCTGTGTAGTTCCCTGCTCTGATTCTGCCTGTACAGTGCAAGCTGCGGTCGGTGTATAGGCAATGGTTTTTGCTTCATTGACATCCAGCCGATGCCAAGTCTTAACCGGCAGTGCATTTACAATTATCTTTTGTTGTTCCATTTTATCCACCTCACCCGATACTGCCCTTCATTTCCAGACGAATCAAATTATTCATTTCAATTGCATATTCCAACGGCAGTTCCTTGGAAACATTGTCCGCAAATCCGCTGACAATGCAAGCTCTTGCATCTTCTTCGCTCAAGCCTCTGGACATCAAATAGAAAATGGCTTCATTGCTGATTTTTCCAATCTGTGCTTCGTGTCCAACATCTGCCTTTCCGGTTCTAACATCAATTGCCGGAATGGTATCGGAACGAGAAATGGAATCCAGCATCAGTGATTCACAAGAAACAGAAGATTTACTGCCAACCGCTTCTTTCTGTACGGTAACGGCACTTCGGAATGTGCTGACACCGCCATCCTTGGAAATCGACTTTGTATTGATATAGGAACTGGTATCCGGAGCAGCGTGTACCACCTTTGCACCCGTATCCAAATCCTGACCGTTTCCGGCAAAGGTAATGCCTGTGAATTCCATCTTTGCGCCCTTGCCCTTGAGGATACTCATCGGATACAGGTAAGAAACGTGCGAGCCGAATGAGCCAGAAACCCATTCAATCTTGCCGCCCTCTTCTACCAATGCACGCTTGGTATTCAAGTTGTACATATTCTTCGACCAGTTTTCAATGGTAGAATACCGCAGCGTTGCATTTTTGCCAACATACAATTCCACACAGCCAGCGTGCAAGTTTGCAACGTTATATTTCGGTGCAGAACAGCCTTCAATGAAGTGCAAATTTGCACCCTCTTCTACAATAATCAGGGTATGTTCAAACTGTCCAGCACCCTTTGCATTCAGTCGGAAATAGGACTGCAATGGAATCGTTACGGTTACATTCTTCGGAACATATACGAACGAACCGCCCGACCAAACTGCACCGTGCAGAGCTGCAAATTTATGGTCGGTTGGCGGAACTAACTTCATAAAATGCTTTTGAATCATCTCCGCATATTCGCCATGCATTGCACTTTCCAAATCGGTATAGACAACGCCCATCGCTGCGACTTCTTCCCGCACATTATGATATACTAACTCCGAGTCATACTGTGCACCAACGCCAGCCAGTGATTTCCGTTCTGCCTGCGGAATACCCAGCCGTTCAAAGGTGTTCTTGATGTCCTCCGGTACTTCCGACCAGTCACCCTTCATCTTGGTGTTCGGACGCACATAGGTGACAATCTGATCCATATGCAATCCTTCAATGGATGGCCCCCAGTCCGGCACTTGCAATTTGTTGTAAATTTCCAGAGAATGCAGCCGAAATTCTTTCATCCATTCCGGATCATTCTTTTCCTTGGAAATTTGCTCTACCAATGCTGGTGTTAAACCTGCATCAATTTTATAAAAATCATCTTCCCGATCCTTGATATCATAGACGCTTCTATCAATATCGGCAATCTGCTGTTTTTCTTCTTTCATGATGGTTCTTCCTCCTCTCGGCTTTGGACTTAGAGCATTTCATAAGCGGAAAAACCATTTTCATTGATCTCATCGATCAGCGAGCTGTCGCCGGTCTTGACAATCTTTCCGTTTACCATGATGTGGGTTTTGTCCACATGCAGAGATTCCAGAATCTTGGTGCTGTGGGTAATAATCAGCAGGCTGCCTTTGCTGCTCTTCCGATAATCGGCGATTCCCTGAGAAACGGTCTTTACAGCATCCACATCCAGACCAGAGTCTGTTTCATCCAAAATCACCAGTTCCGGATGCAGCATCAGCATTTGCAGGATTTCTGTCTTTTTCTTTTCGCCACCGGAGAAACCAACATTCAAATCCCGTTCCGCATAGGACGGATCCATCTGGAGCAGTTCCATTTTTTCTTCCAGTTCTTTCTTAAAGCTGAAGAACCGAACCCGCTTGCCCGTCTTTGCTTCTACTGCACTGCGGATAAAAGCACTTACTGTAATGCCCGGAATTTCAATCGGGTTCTGGAACGACAGGAAAATGCCCTTCTTTGCCCGTTCATTGTCCGGCAAATCATTGATTTTTTCACCCTTATAGAAAATATCGCCGCCGGTAATTGTATATTCTGGGTTTCCCATCAGGGTAGAACCCAATGTTGATTTACCGGTGCCGTTCGGCCCCATTAAAACGTGTACTTCGTTCTCCTGAATATCCAAATCAATTCCATGCAGGATTTCAGTTTCTCCTACATTGACCTTTAAATTCTGAATCTGTAACAATGTTTCCTGACTCATGTTTCTGGTTCTCCTTTCCAATTTGCAACTTCTGCAAGTGTAATACCATCCAAATATGCATTGATTACACCGGACAATCCTTTCCAGATGGGCAGCACCTGACAGGAATCTGCTGTTTCGCAGATGGGTGCTCCCTGTACAATACAGGTGACCGGTTCAATGGACTCTTCTACTGCTCTTAAAATTTCCCCGACACAATACGCCTCCGGCTTTCTGGAAAGCCGATAGCCGCCGCCTTTTCCGCTGGCAGATTCCACCAAGTGTTGTTTGGAAAGTGCCGTTGTAATGCGTTCCAAGTATTTCAGGGAAACATTTACTTCCATAGAAATAATTTTTAACGGAATGAATGAGCCGTCTGCATGCTGTGCCAGATACATCATCAGCTTCAAAGCATACCGTCCTTTTGTGGAGATAATCATATTGCTACCTACACCTTACCTTTCGGTTTCCTGCCACTCATTATACACCAACTCCCCTACTGTGTCAATAGGGTTTAGCGGCATTCACAAAAAGTTATCTGCATTTTTATTTTTGGGCAATTTCTCCTTTTTGATACATCCACCACAAAAAAAGCAGAAAAGAGAGCAACAGAACTGCGTTTTTCAGCTCCATTGCTCTCTTTTCAAGATCAAATTTAATTCTGTCCGGTAATTTCCTGATACAAATCCAAGTAATCCTTTGCGGAACGATTCCAGCTAAAATCACAGAGCATGGCACGTTTCACCAATGCATTCCACTTTCGCTTTTCCTGATACAATGCACACGCACGCTTCACAGCGTCCAGCATATCCATTGCGTCATAAGTCTTGAACGTAAAGCCGTTTCCGCCAATCGTTCCAGCATCGGTTACCGTATCTTTCAAGCCGCCTGTTTCCCGTACAATCGGAATCGTTCCGTACCGCATGGCAACCATCTGTGCCAAACCGCACGGTTCATTCTGGGATGGCATGAGGAAAATGTCTGCTCCGGCATAGATTCGCTTCGCCATTTGCGGCAAAAAGCCAATGTGTACGGAAACCTGCTCCGGATGCTGTAACTGCATCTCCCTGAAAAAGTCCTCGAAAATCTTTTCTCCGCTGCCCAAGATGACAAATCGGCAGCCCAGTTCTAACATTTCCTGAAATGCATACTGAATCAGATGAATGCCCTTGTGAGCGACAAACCGAGTTACAATGCCAATCACTGGCTGACCATTGTCTTCCCACTTCATTTCTTCCAGCAAATCAGTTTTGCAGGCTTTCTTTCCGGTTCTGCGGTTGACCTGATAATGTTCTTTGATGTCTGGGTCTGTTTCGGGATTGTACAAATCCACATCGATTCCGTTCAAAATGCCACGAACGCCATCCTGTCGGCGAACTAGTTCTCGATCCATTCCATAAGAAAACCACGGGTCTAAAATTTCCTTTGCATAAGTCGGGCTGACAGTTGTCACACAATCTGCGGTTTCAATCGCACCTTTCATCAGGTTGACGCAGCCGTCATAATCCAGCAAGTTGGTGTAATAAGTTGGAATGCCCATCAATTCGGAAATGATTTCCTTTCCATAAACGCCCTGATACTGAATGTTGTGAATGGTGTAAATCGTCTTGATTTTCTCATAGCCCTGCCGATATTTATAGAAAATATCATAATAGACCGGAATCATTGCTGTCTGCCAATCGTTGCAATGAATCAAGTCCGGAAAGAATGCAATTTCGGACAACAGTTCTAATACCGCTCTGGAAAAGAAAATAAACCGCTCCGCATCGTCATAAAAGCCATACATTCCATCCCGCATAAAATAATAAGGATTGTCCAGCAAGTAATAGATCACACCATTTCTCTGAATGGTATAAACGCCGCAGTATTGTTTTCTCCATCCGATCTCTACATCAAAATCCTTTAAAAAGGTCATTTGATTGCGAACAGCGGGCTTTACGCTCCGGTAAAGTGGCAGTACAACTCTACAATCGCACTGCTGTTGTACCATTGCCTTCGGCAACGCACCCATCACATCTGCCAGTCCGCCAGATGCGGCAAACGGCAATGCTTCACTGGCTGCATATAAAATTTTCAATCGTTCTCATCCTCTCCGTATATTCGTTGCAATCGGGGTATCATACAGAATAGAAGCACTGCTGCTCTCTGCAAGACAGTGCTTCTCTCTCATCAATCTTTTTAATACAATCTATTTTTCTTAGATTTTTCCGTTTTTGCTCAGGTACAGCGGGAAATCATCCGAACCAGTCAGTACCTTATCACTGGAAATGTCCACGTTCTTATCTGCAATGACACGTTCAATGTTGCACTTTTCGCCAACATGTGTGCCCTGCATCAAAACGCTGTTTTTTACAACGGCATCTTTTCCAATCCGAACACCACGGAACAGTACACAGTTTTCAACGCTGCCTTCAATCACACAGCCATCTGCAATCAGAGAATTCTTGACACTGGATTCCAAACCGTATTTTACCGGTGCATTGTCGCCAACCTTGGTATAAATCGGAGCAGATTCTTGGAACAGACCTGCACGGGTATCTGCCTGCAACAAAGACAAGTTTGCCTGATAATATGCTGCTAAGCCGTCAATCTTTGTAAATACGCCCTTGTGTTCATAGCCCTTGATGACAAATTCATCTTTTCTGCCTTGCAGTACATCTCTTACTAAGCTGTGCTGGCTCTTGCTGGCTGCTTCCTGTACGATCTTCTTCAGGAATTCTGTCCGCATGATAAACATTTCCAGAGAAACATTGCATTCTCCAGTAATTGCCGGTGTAATCAAAACTTCCTTAACGGTATGATTTTCATCTACACTAATCACATTGGTAGATGGATTCTTTTCCTTGCTGTAAAAGCCCTTGGAATAGATGATGGTAATATCTGCTTCTGTATCAATATGCTGCTGCAAAGCGGCATTGAAGTCAATGTTGGTTACCACATCGCAGTTGGAAAGTACAACATATTCCGACTTGGAATGTTCTACAAATTCCCGAACATTATTCAATGCTTCCAGTCTGCCCTGATAAATACCGCCGCCGACGTGGCTGAACGGTGGGAGCAGATGCAGACCGCCAGTTTTACCAGTCAAGTCCCATTCTCTGCCAGAACCCAGATGATCCAGCAAAGAACCGTAGTTGGACTTTGTGATAACACCCACTTCTGAAATACCGGAGTTTACCATGTTAGAAAGCGGAAAGTCAATCAGCCGATATCTTCCGCCGAACGGAATCGAACCCATTGTCCGCAGCTTTGTCAAATCAATGACATTGGTATCATTGATGCTGGCAAAAATCAAACCTAATACTTTATTGTTCATACCCATTTCTGCCACCGCCTTTATATATTCTCTGAAATAATCTGTTTCGGTTCAACTTCCTTGTTTTCCGAAACGGTAATATCGTGTCCCAGAACGGCGATTCCCCAATCGTCCCGATTTTCTACGGATTCTGGGCTCTTTCCGATTCTTGCACCACTTTCGATCACACAATTTTCGCCGATGATGGCGTATTCTACAACAGCACCCTTTTTAATCGTTGTGCCCGGCATAATAATGCTGTACTTAACGGATGCTCCTGCTTCAATCGTAACGCCTGCCGAAATGACAGAGAAGTCAACTGTTCCATCGACATTGCTGCCCTCGGTAATCATCGAGTTTTCAATGTGTGCGTTTTCTCCTACATACTGCGGTGGCATGTTGTTGTGTCTGGAATAAATCTTCCACTGTGGGTCATAGAGATCCAGCGGTACGCTTGGGCTGAGCAAATCCATGTTTGCTTCCCACAAGCTATCCAGTGTCCCAACGTCCTTCCAATAGCCTTCAAATTCATAAGCGAACAGCCGTTCTTCATTTTTCAGCATGGACGGAATAATGTCCTTACCGAAATCCTTTGAGCCAGTATTTGCGTTTTCGTTTTCAATCAAATATGCCTTTAATTTGCTCCAAGTAAAGATATAAATCCCCATGGATGCCAAAGTGGACTTTGGTTCTTTCGGCTTTTCTGTAAATTCTGTTACACGGCGATTTTCATCACAAGTCATGATACCGAACCGAGAAGCTTCTTCTTTCGGAACATCAATGACAGCAATCGTGCTTGCTGCATCATTTTCCACATGAAATTCAAGCATTTGGGAGTAATCCATCTTATAAATATGGTCGCCACCCAGTACAATTACATATTCCGGGTCATAGCGTTCGATGAATGCCATATTCTGATAAATTGCATTTGCAGTGCCCTCATACCAAGAAGCACCTGCTGCGGTCTGATACGGCGGCAGAACATGCACACCACCGTGCATTTTATCCAAATCCCACGGCTGGCCGTTTCCAATATATTCATTCAGAACCAACGGCTGATACTGGGTCAGTACACCAACCGTATCTACACCGGAGTTGGTGCAGTTCGATAACGGGAAGTCAATAATACGATATTTTCCGCCGTAAGGAATTGCCGGCTTTGCCACTTTCTGTGTCAGTGCATATAGACGGCTGCCTTGACCGCCTGCCAGAAGCATGGCGACACACTTTTTCTTGATTTTCATTGTTTGTATTCCTCCTAACAAAAGTGCTTGGATATGCTCAATTCTATTGTAAATACAATAGAATGCATCAGCTGAATTCAGGGGTTTTGCTTTTTCTCTGCGGTTTCTGCGGATGAAGCAATGGATTTTATTGCACGTCTGGCATGAATCTTTGTGGTTGTTCCCTTTCTGGTCAGACGCTTTTTGATGGGAACATGTTTCAGATAGACAACAGACAATGGCGCTAATGTCATTGAAATATGTTGTTCAAAACCATGCATGGGTTCTGCAATGGTGCGGAATGTTTTTTCTGAAACGCCGCTGCCGCCAAATACGGCATCGTCAGTATTAAAAATAAGCTCATATTTTCCTGCAAACGGAACGCCGATACAATAATCGTTCCGTAATACCGGACAGAAGTTGCAGACAACCATGACTTCATTGCCATCATCATCAATCCGGCGGAATGCAATCACACTCTGCTGATAATCATCGTTGGAAATCCAGCTAAAGCCTTTCCAAGAATCATCATTTTGCCAAAGTGGTGCATGCTCTAAGTAAAATTTGTTTAAAGCTTCTGAGAATAACAACATCTTCTGATGTTCGGGCTGGTCTAACAAATGCCAATCCAATTGTGTTTGATAATTCCATTCGTTGACTTGTGCAAATTCCTGTCCCATAAACAACAGTTTTTTGCCCGGATGTGCCATCATATACGCTAAGAATGAACGATATGTTGCATATTGGTCGGTTTCGTTTCCCGACATCTTTTTCAACATGGAACATTTTCCATAGACAATCTCATCATGAGAAATTGGTAAAATATAATTTTCTGAGAAACAATAAAAGAATGAGAACGTTAATTTATCATGGTTGAAAGAACGGTAAATGGGGTCTAAGGAAACATAGCTGAGCATATCATTCATCCAGCCCATGTTCCACTTGAAATTAAATCCCAAACCGCCAATATCGGTTGGCTTCGTAACCAATGGCCATGCAGTGGACTCTTCTGCAATCATCAAAACATCTGGGTTTCGGCTGAATACGGTTTCATTCAGTCGCCGCAGGAAGTCAACTGCCTCTAAGTTTTCATGTCCGCCGTAGACGTTTGGCCGCCATTCCTGCCGGTCATAATCCAAGTAGAGCATCGATGCCACGGCATCTACTCGCAAGCCGTCTACGTGATAATCTTCTAACCAACTGCACGCACTGGAAATCAGGAACGAACAAACTTCGCCCTTTCCATAGTCAAATACCCGTGTACCCCAAGATTTGTGTTCCATTTTCAGTGGGTCGGTATATTCATAACAATAAGAACCATCGAATTCACAAAGTCCTGCGGCATCTTTCGGAAAATGAGCTGGAACCCAGTCCAGAATCACGCCAATGTTTGCCTGATGGAACAAATCCACCATCTTCCGGAAGTCATCTGGTGTGCCATGACGGGAGGTCGGTGCAAAATAACCGGTTACTTGATAGCCCCACGACCCATCAAACGGATACTCTGTTAATGGCATGAATTCCACATGCGTATAAGACATTTTTTTCAAATACGGAATGATTTCCGTAGCAAATTTCAAATAACTCGGGAACTGTTCCCCTTCCTTGTGTTTCCAAGAGCCAAGATGCACTTCATAGATATTCATGGGTTCTTTGTATGGAATCCATTTTTTTCTCTGCTGCATCCATGCGGCATCTTCCCACTGATAACTGCTTTCAAACAACTTGGAAGCCGTGCCGGGACGGGTTTCAAAATGCACAGCATAAGGGTCGGATTTTTCAAGGATTTGTCCATTTTGTGTTTCGATACTGTATTTATAAAGGTCAAATTGCTTTAATTTTGGAATGACAACTTCCCATACTGTATCTGAAATTTTTTCCATTGGATTTTGTGTGCGATCCCACTGGTTAAATGCTCCAATGACAGAAACGCTTTTTGCAGTCGGTGCCCAAACTCGAAACCGGTGGTAACTGCCCCTTCCTCGTTTAAAGGCATGTGCTCCGAAAAACTTTCCTGCTTCGGCGTTTTTTCCTTGGTGGAACAAATACAGCGGAAAATCATTTTCATTTGCTTTCGTTGTTGCCAGCATGATGTGCCCTCCTTTTTTTCCGGTATTCATATTTTAACATATTTTGCGACAAGATTCAAGAGTTTTTTGCCGTGTCATCTGATTTTTATACATCACGATAATTTCCAACCGTTTTCTTTGTATAATTTGCACAAAGAAAACGGTATAGGTGTTTCATGTTTCTGGTTATCTGTATGAAAAACTTGGGTAAAATCAATTCGCATTCCGACACAGCTTCACAACTGTCACAGTGATGTCATCCCGGTGTTTTCCACCAGAAAAAATGTCTGCTTTGGCACAAATTTCCTCTGCCATCCTACGAATATCATCAGTTGATAACAAAAGTTCCTTAATAAAGGAATATTCTGTCTCATGAATCCCGTCTGAAACCATAACAAATACGTCATTTTCTGACAACAAAATCTGCTTTTCGTAAAGATCAGAAACCGCCGTTGACCCAATCGGAAACGTAGGAGCACACACTCGTAAGATGGTGTTTCCCTGCCGGATGAGCGTGGAGGCTGCTCCGGCTTTTAAGAGCGTCAGCGTGCCTTCATCCAAATCGACACGGGCAGCATCTAAGGTTGCAAATGCTTCTCCAGCGGATTTTGTCACCATCAGCCCATTCATCAGCCGTACAGCTGCCATATCTGAAATGCCACTGCAAATCAGCTTGCGAAACATCTCCGCTGTCATTTTCGATTCAATCGCGGCATTTGCCCCCGTTCCCATTCCATCGGAAAGCACAATATACGTGCAGCCTGTTCCATCCTGAAAGCGAATGGAAGTGTCGCCGGACATTTCCGCCTCTTCCGTTGCTGGAATCGAAATCGTGTATTGTTCCAGCTGATACCGCATTGCCTGACACATTCGATATCGCATGGTGGAACGGGTGCGAACAGGTTCTAACTCCTGTAAAGCAATGCCTAACGACTCCGAAAGCATATGGCAAATCGCTGGCATACAGCTGCCAATGGAACGACTTTTGCAATAGAGTTCTACCACCAACCGTTCTTTTGCGGTATAGTAAGCAATGACGTAATCAAAATCATAGCCGTACCGCTCCAAAAAGCAACAAATGCGGTCGGTCAATTCTGTGCTGTATCGCACCGTCATTCGGTCGCCTACAGAGGCAATCAAGTCTTCTGTCGCCTGTAGCTGTTCAAATAAAATATGCCGACTGGCATCCATCCGAGAAATCTGCATGGTTTCCATCTGCACACGCCGTTTTTCTCGATAAAATTGCTGCTGCAATTGTTTTGTATGCAGACAATCGGACAGGCTTTCCGGCACTTCCGGCAGCGTGGAAACGGGCTGCCGTTCCATCTCCGAAAAAGCAGCATCCGTTTGTGTATGCTGCAATTCCCAGCAGTGATGCTGTGCCTTACAGCCTGCACAAATGCGATCGCAGACGGCTTCTTTTACCGGTTCTGGCTTTTGTTTTTGTAGCAGGGCTGCAATTTCGCTGGTATCTTCCCGAACGCTGTGAATGGCTTCTGACATAAATTGCAGACGGGTGGAAATCGTCTGCATGGTACTGTCATAGCTACTGTTTGCAGTAATCAACCAGCGGTCAAAGCAAATATTATTCAGCAGCAGAAATGCAATGCAGCCTAAAAACAAATCTCCAATTGAAGAAAATGTAATGACCTGCAAGCCTACTGTCAACTGTGCCAATGCATTGATGAGGAAAAAGGCAATCGTCATCAATCCGATGCCACGGTCTACCAAATATCCAGACAATAGCCCTGTAATCGGCAGAAATAACAATGGCATTCCCAGTTCTCCGGCACAAAGCATCGTTCCGCAAGCCGTCAATGCTCCGCAAATCACACCGCCCATATAACGAAATCGCCGAGCTGCCAGCAATGTTACTGCAATTCCTAAGATTCTGCCAAAATTCATAAATGGATAGTCAAAAGAGGTCAACGCAGCAATGCAGAGAATATAGACAATTGCAGCTGCACAGCCTGTTGCAGATTTCAGCTGAATTTTCTGTTGATTTTGTAACCCCAGCAAAACCGTATGTAAAAACCATGCAGTTGTACCCGTTAGGCATGCTGTCATGCCGTATAGCAAGAAATCCTGTGCAGTTCCATTCATCAAAAAAGACAATAAAATCCCGCTGAACAGCGTACAGCCGCCAGTACAGAGCGATAAAAACGCAGCCGAATGATAATTGCGTAAAAATAGCCGTGCACAGGTAATCAATAACAGAGCAAATAACAATGGCAGCCGTTCCAGTAATAAATCACTCATGAGATACCGCAACAATGTTCCAATTAAAACGGCAATTGCTCCGGTACTGGAAAGACAGCCTGCAATTGCCAGCGGTAGCGGTGAGGGCAAGCTTCCAATTTCTGCCCCTGAAAATATCAGTCCGCAGAGAAAGGCAATTCCAGCTTCCCCTAATAATCTTGAAAATGGATTTCTTCTGACAGCGTGTACTTGTGACATAACAATACGTCCTTTCTGTTTTTCATTCCGAACTTCGATGGAATCACACACTATTATATAAAGAAAGCCATGACATTCTCTGTCAAATCTCGTTGTCTTTTTTCTACCGGAAATCTAATTTCCACTGTTTTTCCCTCGAATCTACAAAAAGAAACAGACAAGCATTGGAAAGCCATGCTTGTCTGTCGAAATAATTATTTTTTTGGATCTGCATCATCTTTTAAATATGTTTCAATGATAAATTTTGGTCGACGTTTGGTTTCCAGATAAACCTTTCCAATATATTCGCCGATCATTCCAATTGCAAATAATTGTAATCCGCCCAGTGCCCAGATGGAAACAATCATCGAAGTCCATCCGATTTCAGTTGCTCCAGTAAAATGCCGCACAATGGAATAGATTAACATGGCAATGCTCACCACAAAAATAATCATTCCTGCGGCTGTAATCATTCGAATGGGTCGAATGGATAATGAAGTAATCCCTTCCCATGCAAATGCAATCATCTTTTTCAGTGGATATTTCGATTTGCCTGCTTGTCGCTTCTTTCGCTCATAATATACAGAATCGCTGCGATAACCAATCATCGGAACAACGCCACGCAAAAACAAATTGACTTCTTGAAACTGCTGTAATCCATTCAATGCCCGTTGACTCATCAAACGATAATCAGCGTGATTGAATACGACATTTGCCCCCATTGCTCGAATCAGGCGATAGTAGCCTTCTGCAGTAAACTTTTTAAAGAAAGTATCTGTTTTTCGGCTGTTCCGTACACCATAGACAATCTCACAGCCATCCTCATATTTTTCCAGCATTTCATCAACTGCATGAATGTCATCCTGCAAATCTGCATCCAACGAAATGGTTGCATCACAGTGATCTTTGACCGTCATCAATCCTGCCAACAGTGCATTCTGATGTCCTTCATTTCGAGAAAGTTTAATCCCCTGAAAAAGTGTATCTGTATCATGTAATTCGGAAATAATCTTCCATGTTTGGTCAGTTGAACCATCATCTACAAACACAATCCGGCTGTTCGGCGCAACTTTTCCCGCTTGCATCAAGTCCTGCATTTTTTCTTTCAATTGTCTTGCCGTATCTGGAAGAACTTCCTGCTCATTATAACAGGGAACGACGAAATATAAAATCATGTTTTGCACCTCCAACATCGGCAATCCATGCCTGTATCTTCTATGTTGTCTTTACTCGTTTTTTGATTTTATCATATTTCTGTAAAAATGTCAAGTAAAGAAAAAACCTACTGCACAAACATTCGTACAGCAGGTTTTTCTCAGGCCAATCAATCTGCATAATGACTTAAAAACTGTTTGGTTCGTTCTTTTTGCGGATGTAGGAATAATTCATCCGGTGTTCCTTCTTCCACAATCACACCATCTGCCATAAAAATAACTCGGTCAGACACTGCCTGTGCGAACCGCATTTCATGCGTAACAATGACCATCGTCATATGGTCTTCTGCCAACAGACGAATAACAGCTAAAATTTCCCCTGTCAATTCTGGGTCTAAAGCGGAAGTCGGTTCATCAAAGAATAGAATCGCTGGTGACATCGCCAGTGCCCGTACAATCGCAACACGCTGCTGTTGTCCACCGGACAATTCACATGGATAAGCAGACGCCTTTTCTTCCAGACCAACTTTTTTCAAAAGTTTCATTGCATTTTCCGTGGCTTCTTTTTTAGAACGCTTGAGTAAAATGCATTGCGGTTCTACAATATTTTTTAATACGGAATAATGTGGAAATAAGTTGAAATTCTGGAAAACCAAACCAAAATAAGTCTGAATCTTTCGGAATTGCTTTTTCGGTGCATAAACTGGCTTTGCATTTAATGCAGCTGTTACAGCTGTTTCCCCCATATAGGCAATTTCTCCGCTACTGAGTGTTTCCAAAAAAGTTGCACACCGCAGCAATGTCGATTTTCCGGAACCAGAAGGCCCAATAATGGAAACGACTTCCCCTTGATTAACAGTCAGGGAAATATCTTTTAGCACCTGTACATTGCCGAATTGCTTTTGCAGGTGGGAAATGGTTAAATATTCTGCCATTTTTGCCGCCCCCTTATATCTTATAATAATTCATCTTTTTCTCTACCAGTGCCATTAAACCGGCAACCAGCAGATTAAAGACATAATAGAAAATAGCAGCAGCCAAATATGGCAGCATGGAAGTCTGTGCAGCGGCAATCTGCTTGACTTCTGTAAACAATTCTGTATAAGCAATCGCAAATGCCAAAGAAGTATCTTTCACCAACGTAATGGTTTCATTGGTGACTGCTGGCAAAATTCGCTTGATAACCTGCGGCAGAATAATCCGCAGGAACATCTGAACACGATTATATCCCAAAATACGAGAAGCTTCGTATTGTCCAACTGGAATAGACTGGATTCCGCTTCGGAAAATCTCTGCAAAATATGCCGCATAATTCAGCGAAAATGCAATAATAACCGCATAAAACCGGTAAGAAGTACTCAATGGAATCTGGAAAATAAAGTAAGGCCCAAAGTAGACCACCAGCAATTGCAGCATCAGTGGTGTTCCACGCAGAACGGAAATATAGATCCGTGCCAGCCACTGCAACGGTTTCCAGCCATACATCCGCATGACACAAACAATCATACCCAACGGAATGGAAAAGACCAACGTCAGCAGGAAGATTGCCAGTGTCCGCAGCATACTATCGCCTAATTGTGCAATAATTTCAAAAAATGACATCTTGAATCGTACGCCTCGCTTATTAGTCTAAAATGACACTGTCTTGTAAATCCCATTTTTCTGCAATAGTCTTAAATGTTCCATCGGATTTCATTTCGTTTAAGGTATTCTGTACCTGATCCCGCAGGGTTTCGTTGCCCTTTTTAAATCCAACCGCATACTGTTCTGCTGCCAACGGCTGATCCAAAATGGTGAAATCGCCATTTCTGGATTCCAGCTGATACTTTGCAACCCCGATATCCATTGCAATTGCATCGACTGCATTGGATTCCAGGTTCAAGAAAGCCGTGTTGTATTCCCCAACTACCAGCAATTCTTTGAAGGAATCTTTCAAGGCTGCATTATCTTCTTCATTCAAAGCAGCTTCTGCGGAAGAATCCGTCTGTACAGCGACTGTCTTACCAGACAAATCATCAAATGTTGTAATGCCACTGTCAGACTTTACAACAAATACCTGGCTGTTATCCACATATGGATCTGACCATGTATAGTCGTCTTCTCTGCCATTCATAGTGAAACCATTCCAAATGCAGCTAATTGTTCCGGAATTCAGTTCCATATCCTTAGAATCCCAGTCAATCGGCATTTTTACGAGTTCCCAGCTGTTCCGAGAGCAAACTTCCTGTGCCAGATCTAAGTCAAATCCAACATATTCCCCGCTGTCATCCTGATAGCCATATGGCGGAAATGCAGCATCAAAACCAACAACAAACTTGTTGTTGCTCAGTCCGTTGCCATTATCCGCAGTGCTGCTGTCATCGTTGCTTCCACAGCCGCTAAATGCTCCCAACATTGCAATGGCTGCTGTTGCAGCAACCAATCGTTTCATCCACATCATTTCTAATTCTCCTTTAAAAATCTCATCGAATTTACGCACACGCGTGTTATCATTATAGCATGCTAACACGCTGCATGTCAAGGCACAATGCAGAAAAACTATTTTTGTTCTGGAAAAATTGACAGTTCGGAATCAGAATCAAACGCTGTTCGAAAAGCAGAATCATTTTTATCTGCTGCTCTTGTGCAAAAAAATGATTTTTCATGTTTTTCCTTTCTGCAATTAAATGCACAAAGTTGTTCCAGATTTGTTTTCCGGAACAACTTTGCTTTTCCTTATATTATGCGTTCTGCAAAAATGCTCGCTTCATTTGGCACAAATCTACAATGGTCAGTTTGCCATCCTTGTTCCAATCCCCTGCTTTCCAATCAGAAAGTGTCGTGTTTGAAACACCCAACAGCCATTTTTGCAACAAAACTACATCTGAGATGGTAAACATACCGTCTTGATTGACATCGCCCATTCTCTTTACAGAACTGGTGGTTGTGGTTGTGGTTGTAGTCGTCGTTGTCGTGGTAGTTGTCACAGTTGTGGTGGTTGTCACTTTTTCCGTCAATAGATTCCAACTTTGGCAAGCATTTTCAGTTGCTTCCCATTGCTGCACATTTGCACCATTTTCTAACGATGCTCCGCCCACTTCTACAAAACAAGTGTTCTGGGAAGCATGGGTAAGGATTCGATAAGTTCCGTCCAAATTTTTCGTAAAGCGAAACAGTTGTGCACTATCTTTTGTGGAATAGGCTGCAAGTACAAGATTGCTACCATTTTTCTGCCCCATTGCTTTTAATGCATATCCAGTATCTTGTATGGAACGAATCCAGTAATCATTGCTGGAATTCAATGCTTTTAGCATCCATTTCTGAACATCGAACCCATTGGATGTCCACTGCTGAATGTTGGTATTTTCCTGCATCGAACCATCTGCAATATCCAGCACCAAACCAGACCGTGCATTTTTAAAAGTATAAATCAACGATGTATCCATTTTGCATCCTGGATCTGTAACGGGTTCTAAAATCCAGTTCTGACAGTCAGCACCATTTGCTTCCCATTGCTGAATATTGGCACCAGAAGCAGTTCCTGCATTTGCTACTTCTACAGCTGAAGTGCCTCCAGAAATTTTAGTGCGAATCTGATAACTGCCATTGCTGTTTTGCAGCAGCATAAACTTTTGATTTTCTCCCCCATTATAGGTGTAAAGGTCAATATTTGTTCCGTTTGCTGTCTTTTTTCCTGCAACATCCAACACATACGTTCCGCCATCTCCAACCGCAGATGTCAGATAATAATAACCATCTTCCGCTTTGCAGAACTTCCAAATGTCATGTATTGCAGTTTCATCTGTTCCCCATTGCTGAATATTTGCACCATTCTCCGCAGCTGCTCCGGCTACCTGCATATATAATCCAGAATGTTCATTCTTGATTCGATAGGTTGTCCCATCTAAAAATGTTGCTGCAATTGGAGCACGTGGACTTTCGGTATAGCTGGCACTTGGAATGCCTGCCTGCTCATATCGCAAATATCGCATGGTTTCTTTTGTCGTTTGACAACCGCTATAGGTAGCACAATATGTTTTTGCTTCATCCGCTGTTCGTGAAAATACATTATAATTAGAAGACGGTCGCCATGTGCAATTTTGTGCATATCCCTCAATGGTTGTTCGTTTGCAGTTGGAAGATTTTGAACCAGTTTCCGCATATGAACCGGGATAAGTGACGGTATTCCAGTCACAGATAACATTTCCACCATTTTCATAATAACAATTCTCTGCAAAAATCTTAGAGGCAGTATGTACGGTATACGCCATACTAAAATTGCTGACATAGTTGTTCATCGAGTGAAAATATCCATACCGCATCAATCCTGGAGCACGGGTCAATGTTTGATCAAAGCGATTGCTAATGAGAGACATCCGAGGGAAATGATTATAATTTTGATAAGAATTTTCATCATCTGCCGGATAACCTAAAATGATACCATATTCATGCAATCCAAAATTGCTATCAGAAACGGTACAGTAATCAGCATCATAACAGCAGGCAAGAAATTTATCCCAGTCGGGCAAACCAGTAGATGCTGTGTTATAATCAGCATGTCCCGTAAAAGTACAATGATCCACCCAGAGATTCTGACCAGAACCAAAATAGGCAACAATAGAGTCATTACCATTCGATTCAGAATCATGCTGCAAATCGAAATTTTTTAGAATGATGTTGTTCCCAGTACCACTATTGGAAGATGTACAGAACTGCACATTGTAAAGGGTATGAGCAGCATAACTTCCGATAATTGTTTTATTGCTGTGCACATAAATTCTACCATCTGGGCAGTAATATCGGCCAGAAGAATCTTTTTGCAAATCTGTTATGCGAAGATCTGCAGTTACAACAATGGTATAAGGCGTGTCAGAAGTTGCATATTTTTTCAAATCTGCAAAAGTAGATACTTCTACAACCTCTCCAAATAAACCACCGATGTCAGCTGCTTTCTGATTTCCAGTGTTATCATCGAAACAGTAGCCTGCAAATCCCTGTAACCCATCTGCATTTAATAGCCAAAGCTGATTATCCGCACCAGTGTAAGCGGACAATTGCATTCCCTGTTTTCCCTGTGTCAACGCCAGAGATGGATCGCTATAGTTTACAATTTTATAGTATAAATCATTTCCAAGGTGATCCTTTTGCACTGGAATCACATACCAATGCTGTGATTGTGCAGATTCACTGCCGTATACAACTACAGAGGTTTTTGTTGTCACTTGATACTGATTAGGCGTTAAAAGCCGACCAGATTCTGCATTGACTAATTTGAAAAAGGTTCCATTTTTATCTGCTCCCACACGATCAAACCGCCAAGCAGTGGACAAATCATTTCCTACTGTTTTTACAGAAACAGAGGAATGGTCAGAAGTCCCATTTTCTGTTAAAACAGTGCTATTGTCTTTTGTTGCAATCTGCATCAAAGGCACAGGATAATCTGTGGAAAGTGCTTCTGTTGGAAGAGATAGCGATTCCCACGAAAAAAGGGAAAGCAGAAATGTAGCAATCCATGCAATTGACAGGAAAGCTTTCGGACGAATCAATTTAAACGGCTTCATTAGAAATACCTCCTTCATTTTACATTATCACGAATACCGTCAACAATATTATAGCGAAAATTGTTTGAATTGTCAATCCGTGAAAAGAAATCTGAGCCATAAAAATTGAAGAAAGCAGTTGTTTTTCCAGACGGGAAATGATATAATAGAGAAAATAGAGCAAATTTTATTTTGTATCCCTATCTTTTCTCAAACAACAATTGAAAGGAACATCTATTTATAATGAATAAAGGACAAAAACTTATTAATTGTATGATAAATGGTGATATGG
>ERZ1034976.941-NODE-941-length-24739-cov-13.931535_pt1 | contig 24739 bp, 21 predicted proteins | sample MGYA00520623_ERZ1034976 | MGnify/ENA primary metagenome ERZ1034976 (study PRJEB33766, sample SAMN09781774) | gut metagenome | biome: gut microbiome | host: Homo sapiens | place: Madagascar | study: EMG produced TPA metagenomics assembly of the PRJNA485056 data... | reverse complement strand
TATAACCATGTAAGTGAGATGTCCAGAATTGAGAGTGAAATCACAAGGCTGGAAAACGTAGCAATTAGCTGACACCAAAAATAAAAAATTGGTGTCAAAATGGTGTCAAACCAAGAAAAAGTGATGATTATAAGGAAGAAAAAGTGTTGCAAACCTCGTAAAATCAAGGTTTGCAAAAAAAATCTCAAAAAATTAGCACTCACCCCTTGACAGTGCTAATCAATGGTGCTATAGTGTAGACAGAACGAAAGGAAAGGAAGTAACAGAACCGATAAAGAGGCGCAGGCCTCCGGACAGTTTGCTTGTTTTTCTCATCCCGAGTTCATAAAAAGCATTTAACATAATCAAAAATGTGTTTTTTATGGAAGGAGCGATGACTTATGTTGATGCCCAGCGTATTTGGTAAAGATTTGTTCGATGACTTTTTTGATTTTCCGTTTTATGATGACGGCGATATGAAAAAGGCAGAAAAAAGATTATACGGTCACAGAGGTAAGAACCTTATGAAGACCGATGTTCAGGAAACCGACAACAGCTATTTGCTTGAAATGGATTTGCCGGGATTCACAAAAGACGAAGTTAAGGTTTCACTTAAGGACGGTTATTTGACGATAAGCGCCGAAAAGGGTCTTGACGAAGATAAGGAAGATAAATCCGCTAAATATATCCGCAAAGAGCGTTATGCAGGCGCTTGCGAGAGAAGTTTCTATGTCGGCGAAGATGTAGAGCAAAACGATATTAAAGGCGAATTTAAACACGGTATTTTGAAGTTGACAATCCCGAAGGTACAGCCTCATAAAGAGATTGACACAACAAAATATATCGAACTTGATTAAAGCTTTTCATTTATCCCCTTAAACATATAACGAAACGGAGATGAGCCGCTTGGCTCATCTCCGTTTCTGACTGTCGATAAAGACCCTGAACCACGCCAAAATAAATAACTTAACAATTTAATGTTCTTATTTTGCGCAAATGGATAAAGATAAAATTTGTTGTATTAAGAAGGAATGAAAAAGTGCCGTAAACATCGAGTTTACGGCACTTTTGCGTTTTTCGTTTTTTGCTCACAAGCGGTACCATCGTACAGCAAAGTTCGCAAGAAAACGAAATTCAGAATCTTTCTCAACAGCCTCCGTTTTGCTTTTACGCAATGCACGGTTTTGAATGTATTTGTGAATATTTTTAATATGTGATATTGTCGGTGGTTATATAATCAACGCCGAGGTCGAGGAGTTTTTGCATCGTTTCGGTATCGTCGATAGTCCACGCGCCGAGCGTTAAGCCTGCCTCGGCGGCATTTTTAATCGGCGCACTGTCATTATCAAAATTTTCCTCTTTGTTGCCGTTGAAATCGAGTCCGCAATTTTCTATGCTCTTTGCAACGGAAATCGCATCATCGTCGATGATTTGAGAAAGGAAGAACATATCGGCATCGGTCAGCTTGCGCATAGCCTTTAAACATTCCTCGTGGAACGAGATATAAGCGACGGTTGCGCCCGATTTTTTGACGCTTGCAACAACTTCGTCATAATGTTCCGTATTGTTTTTGCCCTTAAGCTCGATAACGGCGGTCATATTGTATTTTTTACAACATTCGAGATATTCGTCGAGCGTACATATTTTCAAGTCGGGATATTTGTCGATATTAACGCCGTTATCGGTTTTGTGCTGCATAAGTTCTTCGTATGTGCACTTTTCGATATTTTTGGTTAAATCCATCATACGGTATGTATTGACATCGTGCTGGATAACCCAAACGCCGTCCTTTGTGCGATAAATATCACATTCTGCGCCCCAAAAGCCGTTTTTACCTGCTTCCTCATACGCAGGGAGCGTGTTTTCGGGTGCAACGGCTCTGAATCCGCGGTGAGCGATGATTTTTGTGTCGCTGTCGACAATATCGGCAGCCGAAACAACCTGATAATCCTTTGTTTGGCAATACCAATGCAAAACTCCCAAACCGGCACAAACCGTTGCAACAAGCAAAAACGCAATAATCGAAAAGACGATAATCAGTATTTTTTTCTTTTTACTCATCTTCTTTTTCTGTGTCGCTGTTGCCATTTTCATCATCCTCCGTTTCATTTGTCGTCTCGCCGTCGGCGGGCTTTTCAAATTTGATTCGCTGACCCTCGCAACGCTCAAATTTATTTTCAAATGTCCATTTGCCGTCAATGTCAAGCGCTCTGCATCCAAGCAGGAAGTGGAGCTTTGCAATGCCGAAATCAATGCTTTTGTCAGAATACGGCTCGTCAACATAAGCTGAAATATCACCGTTTTCGTATTTGAATTTGACAGGGCGGCGATTTACTGCCGAGGGACCCTTTTCGACAAGCTTCATTGCGTAAGCATACTCCTCGGGCAATTTCCGATCGCAAACCTCAAACATTTTTTGATACGGCTTGCATTTTTTGTGCAGAGAATTATACATCGTTTTTTCAAGCAGAGAAAGGCCGTCCTTGACATAGCCGACGGTGATTACGGCGTAAAGCCGCTTTTCTCTTTCAAGATTTATCATTTCGTAAACCTTGTTTTCGTTATATGTTCCGGAAACCCAGCAGGTACCGAGTCCGTGATAAACGCATTGCAAAACAATACTTTCGCCGTAAAAGCCGCAGTCCTCACGCGTTTTTTGAGAATCCTTGCCGCAAACGGCAATCATTGAAAATTTGCCTCCGAAAAGCTTGAACGCCGGTGTTGCATCCTCAATAAATTTAAAATCGAGGTCTGCAATTTCGTTTACGGCGTCAACCATTTCTTTGATAACATCCATGATTTGAGGGTCGAGCGGCTTGTTTTTATACGAGCGTCTCGAACGCCTCATATCAATCGCTTTAATATATTCTTCGTTTGTCATAAATCAAATTCCTTTGTCGGGCAAAACACTCTGTTTGGTGTAAATTCGCCCTTCTTAATTAGATACAATAATTATATCATAATTAAAAATCAAATACAACATTATACTTACGCATCCAAACATATATTTGGACGATATACGCAAGCACTTGCGGACCGCGCATAAGCTGACCGTACCACGGCTCCGTCAGCGAATCCGGGTTTTGCATGAGGTTTGAAACTGCCGACAAATCGAGCATTTCGCAAAGCGGACTGTTTTTGTCGCTCAAAACGGCGCTTGTCATTTCACGAACGCAATCCAAGTATTCGGGGTTAAATGTTTTAGGATAAGGGCTTTTCTTGCGCCATGTGATAATTTCGGGCAATTCGTTTTCAAACGCCTTGCGGAGGATGCCTTTTTCACGGTTGTTATACGATTTTATGTTCCACGGCATATTATACGCATATTCGACTATACGATAATCGCAAAACGGAACTCTGACCTCAAGCGACGATTCCATGCTCATAACATCCTTGCGCACGAGCAGCGTTTGCATAAACCAATTGAGGTTCAGAACAAACATTTCTCGCATGCGTCTTTCAAGCGGCGTGTCGGTGTCGAGCGAGTCGGCAAGCTTGACGGTTTCGAGATAGGCGTTGTGCACATATTCCTCGCCCTCGGGTAAAAATCCGTTTCGCAAAATACTGCGGCGAACATCTGTTGTGCGCGACCACGGGAATGTTTCCTCAAACAAAATTTGCGTTCTGTGATACCACGGATAGCCGCCGAAAATTTCATCGGCACATTCGCCCGAAAGGCAAACGGTGTAATTTTTCTTAACCTCGCGACAGAACAAAAGCAGGCTTGAATCAACATCGGTAAAGCCGGGGCAACCTCTTGCAATTGCGGCATCAACAAGCGCGTCGGCAACGGCAGAGTTGCTCAAAACAACATTGTGATGGTCGCTGTCGATATAATCGGAAATAAGGTTGATATAATCCGAATCCTTATTCGGCTGAAAAACATCGGATTTGAAATACTTGTCATTATCGACATAATCGACGGAATATGTTGAAAGCCGCTTGTTTTTATCTTTATAATAATCCGATGCAACCTTGGAAATTATCGACGAATCGAGTCCGCCGCTTAAAAATGTGCAAAGCGGGACATCGGACACAAGCTGTCGCCTGATAGCGTCGGTAACGAGAAAATGAGTGCGCTCCTGCGCCTCAAGCTCGCTGTCCTCAAACGGCATTGCCTCAAGGTGCCAATATTCCTTTGTTTCGACCTTGCCGTTTTTGTAATACATCCAACACGCCGGCGGAAGTTCCTTAATATCGCGAAAAACGGTTTTGCCGATTGTCTTTGCAGGGCCGAGCATAAAAATTTCGCACAAACCCTCGCGGTTGCAAACAGGCTCGACACCGTCAACATAAAGCAGGCTTTCAAGCTTTGACGCAAAAGAAAACGATGTTTTGTTTTTTGAATAATAAAGCGGTTTAACACCGATTCTGTCACGGCACAAAAACAGCTCGTTGTTTTCCTCGTTATAAATCGCGTAGGCATAAATACCGTTAAAACGCTTTGCGCTCTCCTCGTGCCACATATGAAACGCCTTTAAAACAACCTCTGTGTCGCACTGCGTGTCAAATTTGTATCCGTGGCGAATAAGCTCGTTTCGTATCTCGTCGGTATTGTAAAGTTCGCCGTTATAAACAATAATGTACTTGCCGAAGCGCATAGGCTGGGCACCGTTTTTGACATCAATTACCGACAAACGGCGATGAATAAGCGCGGCGTTTTTTGTGACATATTCGCCCCTCGCGTCGGGTCCGCGCATTTTCAGCGAGTTGCTCATTTTCCAAATCATTTCTTTTTTGTCACGCAAGTCGATATTGTCGCTCAAAATTCCTGCTATTCCGCACATAAATTCCCACAGCCTTTCCGGCTACAAACATCTTGTCATTCGCTCCGTCTGCCTGCTGTAGCCGTGCAGGGCATAAGACGGGAGGCGAGTATCTCAAAAACCGCTGAGTCGCAAATTTTGAGTCAATACAAAAGGACGGCGCACATTGCGCCAATCGTCTCAGGATTATATTATGCCGAGCAGTTTTGTTTTGCTTGCATCAAAACAAAAATTAGCACAAAAAAATTCAAAAAAACTATTGACTATCAAATAAAGTTATGATATAGTATTAGGGCGTTGGAGATACGCTGGTGTAGCTCAGTTGGTAGAGCAGCTGATTTGTAATCAGCAGGTCAGGGGTTCGAGTCCGTTCACCAGCTCCAATTGTGGAAGAGTTCCCGAGTGGCCAAAGGGAACAGACTGTAAATCTGTCGTCAATGACTTCGGTGGTTCGAATCCACCCTCTTCCACCAAGAAGAAAGAGTAATCGTTTGGTTACTCTTTTTTCTTTTGTATAAAACAAGGCTCGGGGTGGATGAGAACCACACAATATAAATGCGACGGCTTGCGCAGCAAGCAAACTCTCGAGCAAAGCTCGAGCCCACGCTCTTCCACCAAGAAGAAAGAGTAATCGTTCGGTTACTCTTTTTTCTTTTTGTATAGAAATGATATTTGCAGATTTTACTATGTAAATTCTGCATTCGGTGCTTTTATTCATTGCGTTTTTGCGAGAAATGATGTAAAATATTTGTTGTCGGATTTAAAATTATAGTTGTATTGCAACCAATATTTGAGAATTAATCAAAAAAAGCGTTGCGCCGCAACGAATGGGTGGCAAAATCATGCAGGAGATGATTTTTTGGCAAATGCAAACGATATTGTAAACGAGCAGGCGAGAATCGTCGGCTTAAGAATAAAATACAAACGGCGCGAAAAGGGCATGTTGCAAGATGAGCTTGCCGAAAAAATGGGCATCGGCGCAGGTCAGCTTTCGTGCATAGAGCGCGGCAAATATTTGCCGACAACGCAAAACATATACAAAATTTGTGAAATTTTGGGTGAGGACCCAAACTATTATTTAAAGGGATACATACGCCCGGAGCGAGAGGAATATATAATAAAGCTGATGAAATCGTTGCCCGAATCTTATCAGCAAACGGTGCAAAAATCAATAGAAATGCTTGCCGAGGCTTACAAGTCGGAGCTTAAATGATTTTGCGCACGAATATATAATGTGGGAGAAAATATGAAAATTTTAATTTGCGATGACGAGCAAAAGAGCATAAACATAACGAAGCTTTATATCGAGGAGTATTTGAGAATAAGGTCGCTTTCCGCCGACATTGAGGCATACACAAGCGCGCCCGATTCACTTGAGGGGGACGGGATTTTTGACATTGCATTTCTCGATATTGAAATGCCGAAGCTGAACGGAATCGCGCTTGCGTCGGAGCTGAAAAAGCGCAACGGCAGAATTATAATATTTTTTATCACAAATCACGCGGAATTTTTGGATGATGCGATGGATTTGAAGGTTTTTCGCTTTTTTACAAAACCGATTGAGCCCGACAGGCTTTACCAAAGCCTCGACAGAGCAATGGAACATCTTGATAAGGCATGCTGCGATGTATTTTTTATGAACAGTGACGGCGATTATATTCGCACCGAAGTTGAAAGCATAAAATACCTTTGCCGCAACAACAGAAAAACTATTCTCTCGCTTTCCGACGATGGCGAATTTGAGATTAAAGAATCGTTTGAAGAAGCGGCAAAAAAATTGCCAAACCCTTTCTTTTGTTTTGTTCACAAAAGCTTTTTAATAAATATTCACTATATAACCGAATATAATTATTCCGAGGTTTTCCTCGGCAGTGAAAGAATACCGATAGCCACACGAAAACGCGCGGAGTTTCACACTGTTTGGAACGATTATTGTCGAAAAAAGAGCACATTTTAGCGTTGTATAGCAAACAATTAGTTGTAATACAACGAATTATTGCTTTTTTTATCCTTTTTATTGCACTTTTGTGTTTGATATTGATTTTATTTCCAAATAATGGTATCTTTAATTCGTCGGTAAACAAGCTGTAATTTACCGCCGGGAATTCTTATTTGGTCTATGCGTAAAAATCCGCCGCAGGGTATATGCTCTGCGGCGGATTTCGCTGTTTTGTACCGTCATTTTTTGCTTTTTAATAAAATTCGTCTTGTTATATTGCCCATAATTTAAAACTTAAATATAGGCATAATGCACATTGATTATATTTTGCATTTCAGTATATAATAAATGTGTTATCTTAAATATATATGAGAGGGATAAAAATGGAAGAAAAGCAAATCAGGCCCTTTGGTATGCGTGACAAAATAGGTTATGCGCTCGGCGATTTCGGTTGCAATATGAGTTTTGCCTTTATAAACAACTATCTTATGCTGTTTTATGTCACCTGTATGAAAATAAAGCCCCGCCACTTTGCAATCATCATTTTGCTTGCAAAAATATTTGATGCAATAAACGACCCGATAATCGGCGGCCTTTGTGACGCGGCAAAACCCGGCAAAGAGGGCAAATTCAAAACCTGGATTAAATGGGCAAGTCTGCCGCTTTTGATTTCAAGCGTGTTGCTGTTTATTTATGCCCCTGCTTTGCCATACGCGCTCAAAATCGTGATGTGCTTCGGTCTTTACTGCGTATGGAGCATTTCTTACACAAGTGTAAATGTGCCGTACGGCTCAATGCAATCAGTAATCACAAATGTTCCGCAGGAGAGAAGCTCGCTTTCAACATTCAGAAGCGTGGGTGCAATGTTTGCACAAATTCCCGTTATGATTTTGCTTCCGCTCATTGTTTATGACAAAAACGACAACCCTCGCGGCAGTCTTTTCTTTGTAATTGTTGCTGTTATGGGCATCATCGGCTTTGTTTCGTTTATTCTGCTTCGCAAAATGACGACAGAAAGGCTTGAGCCTGCCGTTGCCGATAAAACGCAAAAATTCAACTATTTTAAAACGCTTGCATCGTTTTTCAAAAACAAAAATATGCTTGGCGTAACGATTTCGTCAATGTCGTATCTTGCGCTTATGATGACGGCTACAACATCAATGCCGTATATTTTTATGTGCTATTTCAAAAACACAAAGCTTATTTCAATTGCAACAATCATCGCAGGATTGCCAACTGTTTTAGGCATCATCGCAGTTAAGCCGCTTTCAAAGAAATTCACCAAAAAGCAACTTTGCACTTATCCGTTTTTGATTTCGGCAATCGCAAGCGGAATTGCCACATTTATTCGCTTTGAAAATCCGTATCTTTGGATTGTTTTCATCGGAATCGCAATGTTCGGCTCGGCATTTTATCTTGTGCTCACCTGGGCGCTTGTTGCCGACTGCATCGATTATCAGGAAATGAAAACCGGCAGACGCGAGGAAAGCTCAATCTATGCAACATATTCGCTTTTCAGAAAAATTGCACAGGGTCTCGGCGTCGCAGTAATTTCGCTTTCGCTCGGATTAACGGGCTATAACGAAAAGCTCACCGCGCTCGAGCAAGCGGCGGGAGTTGACAACAACATCTACTTTATGACCGGCTTCATCCCCTTTATCGGCTCGATAATCTGCCTCGTCAGCATGCATTTTCTCTATCAACTCGGTGACGATCCGCTCGGCAAACAAAACACAAACGAATAACAATCAACAACCCCACGGGAGCTAAATTTCCCGTGGGGTGTATTTTCGCACACAATTTAAATTTGAAAAACAATGGACAAACCGCTCTATTACTAAAAAAAGGCACAATCCGCTGCAAAATACAGCGATTGCGCCTTTTACTTTATTAAAAACAGACAACATTTTATTTCAGCAAAACTTGATCACCGTCAATCTTAACAGACTCGTTTTGCAACAAGAGATACAACGCGGCATCCATTGCTTCGTTGATTGCCTTGCCAACACGCGTTACACCACACTGTAACGCCAAAGAGCGATACAATCCATTCTTATCAACAGCCACATTTTGCTTCAGAATTTCAAACATCCCCGCCGCTAATTCCTCAGGTGCAATTTGTTTTATGTCACGCTGAATATCGCCCAGTATTCTGAACCGAATCTCTTTTCCGTTATCCAAATACAAGAAACCGTTTCTACAGATAATACCATAAGACCAATGTCCATACATCTGCTGTTCATAATCTTTTTGAACAACGCTTGTAACCTTTTCGCGTCCAAAAAGCCAAACAATACGCTTAAGAAGCAGTTCTTCTGAAAGAGGGGCCTCAATTTCCAAAATTGCTTTTACCATTCCTTTAAAATCATAAGGAAGATATTTGGTAGCCAAATCGTTAATGTCAGCAGCCTCATACGCGGGAAATTCAAAATGTTTTTCGAGTGCAGCCTCTTCAAATGTTTCGTTTAACAGACTTTTTGTTGGCTTTATCTCTGCTTTTTTTGGATTTTTTACCGCATCTGTTGCTGCCTCCAAGAGCCGTTGTTGCTCAACAGACTTGTTTTTAAACCAATCCGTTGACCAAATACGATAAAATTTCCATCCCATGCGTTCCAAAATTTCTTGACGCAGGCGATCACGGTCACGGGCATTTTTAGAAGAGTGATATGTTGCACCGTCACATTCAATTGCAAGAACATAGTCGGAGCTGTTCGGCATCTTTAAGCCGAGATCAATTCGAAATTCAGAACATCCTACCTGCGTATCAACAGAAAATCCTTTTGACCTCAAAAAATCGCACACTTCAAGTTCAAAATCAGAATCAAATTGTTCAAATCGGCTGACTGAAATTGTTCGCTCGAGTGCAATATTTCCATTTTCGGCATAGTCGAGATACTCACGGAGAAGCTTTGCACCTTCTGCAGATGTACGCTTCAAATCAATATCCGTATAATGCATAGAGGAAACCAATTGAACATTACACTTTGCACGAGTAACTGCAACATTTAACCTTCGCTCGCCTCCGACACGATTCAAAGGACCGAAATTATAAAGGAGGCGTCCTTTTGCATCAACGCCATATGCAACACTGAAAATAATTGTATCTCGTTCGTCACCCTGCACAGTTTCAAGATTCTTGATAAAAAACGGCTCGTTTCCGTCTTTTTTAAAGAAACATTCTTTTTCCGGTGTGCGTTGGCAACGCGCAGAAAGTAATTTATCAATCAAATCCTGTTGTGCCACACTGAACGCAACCACACCAAGGCTACGATTCGGATATTTATCAATATTTTGATAAATAAGATCAACAACAAATTCTGCTTCCTTCCGATTCGTATGTGCTTTTCTGTCAAAAACGCCGTCAACATGGTAATAGTCCACGCCAATTCCCGAAGCATCAACCTTAGAAGAAGGGAATGTTACAAGTTCGCTGTCATAAAAATTTTTGTTAGAGAATGTAATGAGCTGTTCGTAACGACTGCGATAATGCCACCGTAGCCTAAGTTGTTGCATAGATGTAGAACACAAATCTAAAATAGATTCAAAATCTGTGACATCTCCGGTTTCTTCGTCATTGTCGTCCGTTTCGATAGCAGCATTAAAGAAATTGCTTGGCGGCATCTGTTTAGAGTCGCCAACAACAATCAGTTGGTTTGCTCGATAAATTGCGCCGATTGCATCCTGTGGAAAAATCTGTGATGCCTCATCAAATACGACAACATCGAAACTGACTGAATCCGGTGCAATAAAAGTACTTACACTCAACGGAGACATCAAAAAGCAAGGTTTGATCCGCTGAACAAGGTCACCCATTTCTGCGAGCAAAGACCGAATGCTTTTTTGCTTGCGTTTTTTCTCTCCTTCACGAAGCAAAAGCGCTAATGAACTTCCGGGCGCAATCATATCAAGCGACGGCCGTTTTGATGAAAGTTCTGCACGAATTTTAGCTTTATTGATTTCAAACTGTTCTGTATCCTTTTCGGCAAAAGTTTGGATTGTTTTATCTTGAGAAATCCGATTAAATGCAGACAAATAAGAGTTTTCAGATAAAATTGAATCAATCCACTGATAATAAAATTGTTTTTTGAACGCACCTACAATATATTTTGGTTCTATATTCTGATTGATGACGGCATTTATGTACTTAATAACCTGTTTATCGTCTAATTCAGACAAAAGGCTCCTAAAATGGCACCAATTGTCCATCTTGTCCATTTCGTTTACACAATCTGTTAATTTGGTCAGCACCGAAGAACACGGTGCAGTGTACAAATTCAAGATTGTTTTGTCAAAATACCCATAAACACGCTTGAGTGTATCTGCACTGCAAACATCAAAAGCTTTTTTTAGCTTTTGATGATAATTTGCAAATTCGCCTTGTTTGGATAGAAAGCCGTCGCAAGTTTCTAATGAACCAAATGCAATGTTGTTAGACAATATTGCTCCAAGCACAGATATTTGTTCCGTTACATAATCCCAATCTGTTTCGATGCCATTGTAGTCTTCGCCGAGAAACACCCTGATCGGTGCTTCAATCTCAGCGAATTCTGAAATCATTCGCTGATAATCCGCAAGTTGTTCCGTAACAGTGACTGCTTCGCTATATGACGGCTTTTTACCATCATTTTTGCACAAACGCAAATCAGCGATGATTTGCTTATACTCTGCATTAAAAGCTCTGGAAAATGTTCCGCTAAATTGTTTTGTCAGCTTCTTATGATATGTTGCTCCGTCAAGATTATAAATATCCTCATCATACTCCATATTCAAAGCAGAACGAGCGTCAATAATATCCACACTTTGATTTTTTAGTTTGTTCAAAGCCTTGTTTACAGAATCAAAATGTTCTCGATTCAAAAGCGATGGTGCAATCAGCTTAGATGTTGATGCAAAATCGAAAAACTCATTCCATATAAGCGCATTTTCAATACTGAAACATTGTGTCTCATACTTTTCGGAAATTTCCTTTTGTAGAGGTATTAGTTCCCGCAACAATCGCGATAAAACAGAAAAATCAGTCTTAACCTCGCTTTTAGTATGATAAGATGTATCTTGATTGATATAGCCGTACCATGAATTTTTTCTGTAATCGTATCCTACAGACGAAATATAGTCTACATATTGTTCCAAAAGAGGAATTGTCTCTGTTAAGTATGCTTCGCCCTTTGAAGCAAGCTGTGGAATAGGGAACTCAATATTAGGCATCAAACGAACTGCAGCATAGCACTCATATAACTGATACAAACTTTTTTCAATAACGGGGCGTAACTTGTGAAGTTCAGCCGCATAAGTATCCAGCTGATGTTGCGCTCTTTCTTTAATACCTATTTCTGTGTCGGCTTTTGAAGAAACTGTACTTTTCCCCATACGCAGTGTATGGCAAATATCAGCGATTATATTTTTTTTGCTCGCCTTATGACTGTGGAGTTGCAAACAAAATTCCGAAAGGCCTGCCTGCTTTAATTTGTCATAAACCACATTTAGTGCCGCAAGCTTTTCGGACACAAACAATACTTTTTTGCCATCATTTAGACATTCTGCGATAATGTTTGTAATCGTTTGGCTTTTGCCTGTTCCGGGAGGTCCCTGCAAGACAAAGCTTTTTCCTGACTTCGCCATTTCTATTGCTTCAATTTGACTGGAATCTGCGTCAACTACGCTATGCAATTCAATCAACGGATCATCAAGAAATTCAACAGGACCTTCATTTGTATACAAATTTTCCGTGTCGATCGGCTCTCCCAATAACTTACGCACATTGAGATTTGAAAGAATTCTTTTTGCATTATCTTTTAAATCACGATACATATTAATTTTAAGAAATGAGAAAACTCCAATCTTGCATTCAGCTGTGACTGTCCATTGAAGATTTGCTACAAGGCGCCTTACCTTATCAAGATAGGCTGTCAGTCCCTCATCATTGTATTCAGGGAGTTTTACTCCTTGTTCTGCATCAATCTTATATGAAAATGTCGGATTGACTATAATTTCGTCTTCTAATGACTTAATATAATAAGGTTCAACAGCAGAGGCTTGTTCCAACTGAATCGGCACAAGCAAAATTGGTGCACGAAAAACTTTGCTTGATGACGGACTTTCTTTCCAATGAATAAATCCAAATGCCATATATGCAACATTAACGCCCGTTTCTTCAATAACCTCGCTTGCCTTTTTATCAATTTTCTTAACAGCTGTAAGTGGGTTAACGGTTGCATTATAAAGCAAAATCTGATTTTGGCGTTTGATTTTTCCTGAATATTGTGCCAAAAACGCTTCCTTTTTGTTAGAAGCATCCGACTCATTCATAGATTCCGTCTGTAATTGATCAGCAGTGGCTGTTTCTTCCGAATCATCTTCTTTGACAAACTCCGGATCAAAAACTTCAAATGTTGTTGACCCTTCAACCTTTTCAAACAGCACATCAGAAGATGGCAACAAAACCTCCACAGTTGATGTTCGCATATCTTTAAAATTAATTAGATTATTGCGCTTTCCTGTATCCAGAAGCAACTCAGCCCATTTATCAAGTTTCTTTGTATCCATATTTGTAACTCCTTACGGACAAATTCATATTACATTTACTGCTTTTCTAAAAACTTACTATACAGTCAACACTTTTGAATTTTAGTGAATTCCTCCTGCAACAATAGGAAGCAATATTTAGATATCATATCCAATATTAAAAAATATTATACCATACACCCAATAATTTCTCAATATCGTTTAGATATGGATTTTCGCAACAATGTCGAAAAAATGTCGGAAATGAAAATTATTAAATAACAGTAAAAAGCCATTGAAAGTTCTCAACGGCTTTGGTTTTTGGCTTAAATAAACGGTTTGCATAAATTTAGAGGTCTTTCAAATTTCTTTGAAAGACCTCATTTTTTGGTCGAGGTGACAGGACTTGAACCTGCGGCATCCTGCTCCCAAACGGACCTATGAAGGCAATTTCCGCTAAAAATAGCTTTTTCCGCCCCTTTCCGCTCGGAAAACCGCGCTCTTTAGCACTCTTGTATCCACTGTTTCCGAGTGCTCCGAAACGGTAGGTGGTCTGTTATGTGGTCAGCAGGATTTTTTGCGGAATAATACGATCTCCTCGCCTCCCGCATTTACGCGAGGAGCAATTGCTTTTTATACGGTTATTATAACTCTGAACAACAGTTTGTTCAAGTCAAAATTTGCACCGCAGTAGACAAAGAAAAGTCTTACCTGTGATATCCGTTTTTCTGGCACATTTCATTTATTGATTCTGCAAAAATCGAACGGGAGTGTTTATCAGGGTTATCATTGCAGTTTTTCTTGTATATGTAATAACCCTGCAACTCGCCCCAAAGGTTCTCCCTTTTTAACCAATCCATTTTCTTTTCTAATCCTACGAAACCCTTCCCCTGATATTCCCAAGAGTAATAATTGTTGTCTTTGTTAAACCGAATATACTGCTGCCTTCCGTCGCCGCAATTATATACTATTGCAAAGTCACAGCTGTGAATAATGCGAGAATTAAAAGTGTCAATCTTTTTAATAGTAAGAACACGAGTGGAATCCTCGCAGCATTTGTATCCGTATTTAGGAGCAACTCGGTTAATGGCATTCCTTATAAACTTCCTAATTTCTTTTGGCTCATAGTTTTCATCGTCGTCATTTACCTCGATATTGATATCAAAATCGAATCCGATATTTGAGTTCGCATCGTAAGTAATCATATTACGGCTTGAACTGCCAACTGTTGTGAATTTGAATGTGAAGTGATCTCTGACAAGATCCTGAACTTCATAAAGGAGTTGATATAATTCTTCCTTTATGGGTTTCGCTTCATTTTTTGTTACATACCTGAAATCATGCATTTGTTTATCCCTCTCAAAAACATTCTCCATAACCTACCAATCAGCCAAAGCTAAATCATTGTATTATACAACAAATTTTGTGTTTGTCAATATGGATTTGTCATATCTGAGTTTCATGCTTTAGTAATGACTGGATTTATACATTTCAAGAAGGGGAACTATGAATTTGAGTGATTTGGTTAAAGAATTAAAGTGAAAGCATCGTTTTTAAGATCTGAACAAATAGCATTAGTCCAATCCATTAGTCCCATTGCTTTTTTATGCAAAACTGTAATATCAACTTCATTTGAATTACTTGAAAAGCTAAGCTTGTGGGAGCCGGGAATGTATTCTATGTCGATTGCGTTGGCTATAACTTGTGCAGTTAGATTAGCATTGCACTGTTGATATACTTTGATGGGTTCTAAAGTATCAGAAACGGCGAGTATGTAGAGCAACGGATTGGATGTAAAAGTGATGGTTTTAAAATTCTCTTCAAATAGGTCAATCAGCAGGTACTTTTCGTATAACTCTCTTGTGGCGGTAGATTGTTTGAAAATATTGTGAGACAGAATACAGTCTGAGATGTAAGAAAAAGCAGTAAGCTGTTCCTTGAAAAAATGTCGATTTTTATAGTAAAAATCACTTAAATCTTGTGTTAATCCCATTTCATTATTTGAATCGAGGTATGACAACACGTAGTTTTTTATCATTCTGTCGTAAAAAAGAAATCCACCAATTATTCCATGATCCACACGATGTCTTTCATTGATACAATAGTTAAAATATCTTGTGATGACACGACTTGGATATCGATGCCCTCTAATTACACTTCCGTTTGAAAAATGAAGTTTGGGATAACCATAAATTGTATAATTTCGTTGAGTTAATTCACTAAGCAAGGTGTGCTCCAAGCTTGGAACTGAATTTGATAAAAAATCAAAAGCTCCTAAAGCAGAAAACGGAGATAAGTTTATTCCTAATACTTTTTTAATTTCTGTTAGAGCACGATACTCTTGGATAGAAATGTAATAAGCATGAAAATTAGCCTCTTTCGGAATCGGAGCATGATCAGGATATTGAATAGGGCAATTTTCTCGTTCTGTTACACAATATCCGTAATCATGATATAAGAATGTTAAAAACCAAAGATACGAAAACGGAAAATGATTTTCACTTTGAAGAAAAAGAGATTCCGTGCCGTTGATGCAGTTTTCAATAAGCAATCCCAAAAAGAATCCCGAAACTGTGTGGGAAGCTCTTTCCGGAGGTAACTGATATTGCTCATCAAAACGGTAAGCAAGCTCAAATTCTTTTTTCATAGCAGTGAAATACCGGGTTACAAATTGATTTGCCACCTCGGGATTAAGAACTAATGGAAGAACTTTTCCCCCGTTCTCAAAATATTGTTTAATAAAGTTAATGGAGGTTTTACCGTTTAAGATGTTGTCGGTTCTCATTTGGGCTCCGTAATAATTCCAATTTATTTCGTTTTTGTGGGAAAGAGTGTTGTTAATATAGTCCAAGTATGTCATATTAACCTCCCTAGGCAATTTGTGCATAAATATATTTTATAATATACTACAAATGGAATCGAATATCAACACAGACACTCGAAAAATACTGAAATCGCAGTATTATTATGCCGAAAGCTGTTGATACTCAGAACAAAATGTGGTATAATGATAAAAATGGTAAAACGCCAAACTTATAACTGCGTATGAGGTGTAATATAATGGCCGCAAGCTATAAAAAATTATTCAAGCTCTTAATCGACCGTGATATGAAAAAAAAAGAACTCGCCGAAAAAGCCGGCATCAGCATCGCCACCATCACCAAAATGGGCAAAGACGGTGCCGTTGTCAGTAGCGATGTTCTTATAAAAATCTGTACTGCCCTCAATTGCACAATGGATGATATTGTAGAGATTGTGCCTGAAAAATAACTAACTTTGTATTAAATAAAGGCAGGGAGCTATTAATCAAATGAGCAAACAGAAAAAACGCAAAAACAAACAACAATCTGAAATAGTGCAACAAAATGTAATTATGCCAGAAACATTTGATTATCAAAAGTTTGCAGATGCCATAGTTGAGGCACAGATTAAAGCAAAAGAAAAAGAGGATGGGCTAAATAAGCAGAAGAGTGAAGAAGCAAATATAGAGTGGCAAAAAATAATTGGGTATAAAGAATACAGCGATGATAAGAAATGGCTTATTAAAAGGTTACATAAGTTAAAAAACGTAGTTGTTGTGTTCTTTTATATGCTATTCTTCAAGAAAAAGAATGCAAAATATGATGTTGCAACATTTGCTATACTTAAACTCTTTTTGAGTGTTCTATTTGGTATATTCAAATTTTTGTTATATTTATTTTCAATTGGTCTTTTGATATCGACTTTTTACTCGTTTACAGAAAAAGCATTTGTCTTTAGTGGGATTCCGCTGTGTTATGCATTTTTATCATTTATGATAGCAAGATTAATTCGTGTTGCTCAATTTGAAGTTGAAAATATGAACGAACGGGAATATCTAATTGGGATTCTGTCTGCTGTTACGTCTTTTATGGCTATGATCTTTGCGTTATTAGCTCTGTTTATAGAAAAATAATGTCCGGGTCGAAAGCTGATAATTGGTTTATTACGGAGGATTTATTATGTGGAATAAAAATATAACAGATTTGGATGAAAGCGGAACATTTAGAAGCCTGAATGGGGCCGCAGATGAAAACATTTTTATCGGGAAGGCCAGTAAAGCGGGATTTTTTTGTTTCTTTAAAGTATGGCGAGATATGCCTTATGATGCTGTGTTAGATTATGATAATATTTTGTATCGCGTCGAAGTAAAAGGATCTTCCACAGGTACATATGATTTAACCCGTGGCGGTCGATCAGGGGCTCAAATAAATCGTAATGCAGAAAATAGAACAAGAAGAATTACAAGAGACGATTGCGATTTTGTAGTTTGTGTTGACAGCAATAATGGTGATTGCTTTATTTTGCCTGTTGATATTTTGGATATAACAAACCGTCAGAGCTTTAAGACTGGAGCGCTTGAACCATTTAAGGAGAAATGGAAACTATTTATTTATGATGAATATAGGCTTACAGGAGGTCAAACTCGCGATGGATTATGTTCGCTGAATTTAGTCGAACTTAAGGCAATAGCTGATCGAATCGGAGCAGTTGTTCCGACCAGGGTTTTTGCTCCTACAGGAACAAGAGGACTCAGAATCAGTGACGAGAAAGAAAAAACAATTCTCGCCATCTGGTATAAATTATGTGAATGAGGCGCTGGTATGATTGTTGAACTTACTCGCGAAGAATTGCAAAAATGCAATGAATTCGCATATAAATGTGCCCAAAATCAGCAATCAATTGAATTTGGGCAATCTGATACGATTCCGCGTTCAGCAAATGAAATAGGTCGTGATAATTTAATTGGTAAAATTGCTGAAGTAGCATTTGCGAAGATGATGCTTCAGGATTTTAATATTAAAATTGAATTGGATTTTGAATATTATCCGCGCGGCGAGTGGGACGATCAGGATACCATTATAAATGATTGGAAAATAGATGTTAAAGGAACTCGTCAGGGCGGAAAGTGGATGCTTATCGAATGGAGCAAGATAAATTTTCGCCAAAGGGACAAAGATTTGTCTCATCTGTTTGTTATGGCTTCTGTTTCTTGGGATAGGGACACCGACAGACCTACAGGCAAAGTCGATTTGGTCGGCTCTGCTTCCATCTTAAAATTACAAAGAAATCAGAAAAAGACTGTAGTTATCAGAAAAGGTGAATTGCTTCCGAACACACGGTCACAGGTTAAACTTCAGGCAGACAATTATGGTATTAAATTTGAAGATTTAGAGCATAATTGGAAGTTTGTAATAAACTATATTTTAACACATGAGCCGCCCGCATTAGACGATTATCCTAACCCATATACCGGCGAAACATACAGAACATTATTTCCGGATGACTATTTACCTGCTATAGATAAAGATCATAGTTGCGCCAAACAAAAAACATCTATAATTGATTGGATAAAAAGTAAATTCAATCGGGAGGAAAAAAACAATGGCAGAAATCATAGTTGAAAATTTGAATAAAGAAGAACGCGAATACTTAGTGTGCTTGTATTTCGCTCAGTTAAGTAGCGATGACGTAAGATATAATAAAAAGTGGTCCATTGCTTTAAAAGCAATAGCTAATAAATATGGAGATAAATATAATACATTAAAGAATAAAAAAGACAGATTTGATGCGCTTTATGATAACGGCCGAGCTGGGTGGTATCAGGCGCCGCTGGAAAAACAAAGCAAAAGTCAATATGAATTCTATGAAAAACATAAAGGTTATACAATAGAAGAGCTTGAAGCAGCGGCAAAAAAAATAATTAAAGAAGCAAATTATGAGGGCGCTCCGTTTTTTAGTATAAAAACAAAGAACCCTAAAACCGTAAAAGCCATTCTTTCAAAACAGGACAATATAGAATTTGATGGTTTGAATGTTTTACAGGAGTACCTAAAAATCGGGCAGCCAGTATTTATAGTCCTTGGTGGTGATAAACCTGCATGGGATACAGGCCTTGTTGGAATGGGTGTAATCAGTAAAGAGCCTTACGATGTGGGGTATTCCGGAAGAAATTTTAAAATAGGAGTCGATATAAAATTACTGCTGGATAAACCTATTAAACGAGAAGATTTGGTGCCGTATGGAGATACATATGGTATTATTGGAATCGCTCCTATTACAAAATGGGAACCTAATCAAGCCATTTCGCAACTGTCAGAAAAAAGTGCAGTTGCTTTGATGAGAGCAATGCTGGATTTAAGTCCCAGCATTGAAGAAGATTTGGACAGCTTGGTTGATGCAGACCTAACTGCCAGAATCAAAGGCGCAACTACTATGTTTGTTCCTGTAGAGGTGAATTACAAAGAACAGATCTCTGACAGTATAAAAGAGCTGGCAAATGAATCAAACAAAGACCTGTCTGATGATGACGCAGATGCTGAAAAATATACTAAAGAAGACTTTTTAAAAGATGTTTTCATTTCAGATGAAGAATATGAAATACTGCGCGCGTTGCTTGATCACAAGAAAAATATTATTTTGCAAGGAGCCCCCGGCGTAGGAAAGACGTTTGCGGCAAAAAGGCTGGCTTATTCAATACTTGGCAAAAAGTACAAGAACTGCATCAAGGTTGTTCAGTTTCATCAAAGCTATGCTTATGAAGATTTTATTGTTGGCTACAGGCCTACAGAAAGCGGCTTCTCGCTTGAAAGCGGACCGTTTTACCAGTTCTGCAAAAAAGCCGAGAAAGATAACCGCCCGCATTTCTTTATTATCGATGAGATCAATCGGGGCAATTTAAGCAAGATCTTCGGTGAACTGCTCATGCTTATTGAGGCAGATAAAAGAAAAGAGACAGTAAACCTTCTTTATAAGAATGAGGAATTCGGAATTCCCGAAAATGTTTATATAATTGGGATGATGAATACGGCCGACAGAGGGCTGGCAATGATAGACTATGCTCTGAGAAGAAGATTTGGTTTTTATGAAATGAAACCTGCTTTTGATTCAGTTAAATTTAAAGAGAAGATAAAGGGCTCATGTGATAAAACGGAAAAGTTGCTTATGGTCATCAATGATCTTAATCGCGTAATTACTGACGATGATGCTTTGGGTGCAGGCTTTAAGATCGGTCATAGCTATTTCTGTCTTGAAAATCCTTTATCTGAATTAGATTTAAAAATAATTGTTGAATACGAAATCATACCGCTAATTAGTGAGTATTGGTTTGATGAATCTTCAAAATTTGAGGAATGGTCCGATAAACTGCGTGAGGCATTAAAATGATCAAGATTCAAAATGTGTATTATATGCTGGCTTATGTTTATCAGGTGCTTCGGGACAATGGATATACATGTCTGTCTTCCGAAGAATTTGATAATATGCAGAACCTTCTCGCTGCTATTCTCTCAAAAGGTTTAGCTAATCAAATAAAACGCGGATTGGGCAGAGAATATATATTGCAAAATGAGTTGTTAGATTCTCCCCGCGGAAAGATTAATGTCGCGGATACAATTAAAAGATCTCCTTTTGAACGAAAAGTATCATGTGAATTTGATGAGTTTTCTGAAAATTCTTATTTTAATAGAATTTTGAAAACCACGGCCAATTTGATGATTCGCTCTCAAGAGGTTGATGGGAAAATAAAAAAAACACTAAAGAGATCATTACTGTTTTTTCAAAACGTTGAATGCATACCAGTGGCTGAGATTAGGTGGGAAATTCTTAGATTTAACCGTAATAATGCTTCTTACAAAATGCTTCTCAACATATGTTATCTGATAATAAATAGTTTACTTATGTCTCAGCAGAATGGAACAATTAAATTTTCTGATTTCTTAGATGAGAAACATATGCACAGCTTATATGAGAAATTCATCTTAGAATACTACAAAAGACATTATCCCTGTTTAAATCCCGCAGCATCAAAAATTGCCTGGCGGACGGACGATAACATGATTGATTTTTTGCCGGAGATGCGTTCAGATATAACTCTTAAACACCGCGATGAAGTCTTAATTATTGATGCCAAGTATTATGGCAAAAGTATGCAAACCAGCATGTATAATAAGAAGACCGTGCATTCTGGGAACTTGTATCAGATATTTACCTACGTTAAAAACAAAGATGTAAATAATAGCGGTAAAGTCAGCGGCATGCTTTTATATGCAAAAACAGATGACGAGATTTCACCGGATTTTACATATAAATTAAGCGGTAATACTATAAAAGTCGCAACATTGGATCTAAACCTTCCTTTTGCCGAAATAGCTTCACAGTTAGATGCAATAGTATGTGAATGGGACAGTACTCTATCTTCTGCAAAAGTCTGTTAAAATCAAGGGGCTAATATGGACAATCATAATGCAAAAACTCGAAGTTACAATATGTCTCAAATTCGCAGTACAAACACAAAGCCGGAGGAAATAGTAAGGAAGTTTTTGTTTTCAAAAGGATTAAGATATAGAAAAAATGTGCGTAAATTACCAGGGACTCCTGATGTTGTACTGCCCAAATATAAAACGGTTATTTTTGTCAACGGCTGTTTTTGGCATAAACATGAGGGATGTTCAAAATTTGTTTGGCCCACAAGCAATGTTGAGTTTTGGAAGAAAAAGATTCTTGGCAATGTTGAAAGAGATGCCAAAAACTCCAGGAAGCTTAATACGATGGGCTGGAATATCATAGTCGTATGGGAATGTCAGTTGAAAAAATCTGTTCGAGAGGAAACCCTCGCACACATATATCAGCAAATTCAATTAACACAGGGGGAATAAGATGTATACTACGCAATTAAGAAAGCATATCTTTTTTGACCCATTGCAGTCAGATGTTAATCAGCTTTATATTGTGGCAGGTTATGCAACGCCTAATATGGCATCCTGGCTTATAAAAAATATTGATTGTCCTGCGGGACGGGCGATTGATATTCGTATTATCGTAGGAATGGTTCCTTATGATGGACTGAGCGTATCGATACATAATGGATTTCAGGAATTGACTAGGGAAACACTGCCTGCATCGGTTAACTCGTTTTCGTGCTCATATGTGTTTAATTATAAGGCTGTTCACTCCAAACTTTATATCTGGGCAAAAGATAATGTCCCCGTCTGCGCATTTTCCGGTTCTGCAAATTTTACCCAAACCGCTTTCAGCGACAGAAGATGCGAAATGATGGATTCATGCGATCCCATTCAGGCAATGAATTATTTTCATGAAGTTGAAAGAAACAGCATTTACTGTAATCACGCAGAAGTGGAAGAACACATTATTTTACATCCAACGCATGCTATTCTTGACCGTGAAAATCATCCGATACGGCCGTTTGAACCCGGGCAAATTCCTTCTGTTTCACTTTCTTTGCTTACACGCAATGGTGAAACTGGTCAAAGATCCGGAGTTAATTGGGGGCAGAGACAAAACAGGAATCCCAATGAAGCGTATATACCTTTACCTATACAGATCGCAAGATCCGGATTTTTCCCTCTTGAAAAAAATCATTTTACAGTCGTAACTGATGACGGGCATACGCTCATATTGCGCGTTGAACAGCAAAATGATAAAGCAATTACTACACCTCTCAGTAATGCTCAGTTGGGTGAGTACCTGCGCAATAGGCTTGGAGTAGCTAATGGAGCTTATGTATGGAAGCAGGATTTGCTTAATTACGGACGAACCGATATAACGTTTTATAAGTTGGATGATGAGCAGTATTATATGGATTTTTCTGTATAAATAAAGCGGCCCGGAAATATCTCCGGGCTGCTTGTTGTTATTCATTGATATTTGCTTCAATGCTGTCATATTCTATTCCGGCAAAACTATTTAGAATTGCCTCAAATATGATTTTTGCTCCTCTGCAGGGTACTGCCATTCCAATCTGTTTGCGGACACTTTCTTTACTGCCCATAAATTGATAGCTGTCTTCAAAGGTCTGAAGGCGTGCCCTTTCCCGATTTGTTAAAGCTCTCGGCTCGCTCCAATGGTATATGTGAGTTCCGCCTCCTCCGCTACCTGTAACGGTATAGGCGGGCTTTGCGGGATCAAGCCTTTTATATATTTGACTGATTTTAGCGCCTGCAACATGGAGCTGAAGTTCTTCCGGTAAATCGGCGGTAAATGCGTTCTCGCCCGGCTTAATATGCTCTAAGCGTTTAATTACCGTTTCGGATTGTTTGGTCTTTTCATTATTAAAAGCGTCGTCCGGAATGGGCGGTACCTCCAAAGCCGTTTTGCATGTATTGTCAATTTGGAAATACGGGGCTGGAGAAGGCACTCGATATGTTACATTGATATCATTGCGGATCCCGATAATTATAATTCTGTGTCTTGCCTGTGGAATGCCATACTCTTCGAATTTATAAAGATGCGGCGTTATCGTATATCCACACTTTCCGGCATTTTTTAATTCATCTAAAATTTTAGCAAAAGCTTTGCCGTCATTTGCGTTGCGCAACCCGCCGACATTCTCAGCCAAAAACCATTGAGGATTGAAAAGGTTTAATGCCTTTACTCCATAAGAATACAGCGGTCCATAGACACCGTCCATACCTCTTTGCTCTCCAACAACGCTATAATCATTGCAGGGAAATCCAAAGGCTAACGCATCTATTGGTTTTAACTTTGACATATCAAATTTTCGTATATCTTCATGATATACGGTTTTCGGTGCATTAGGGCAAATATTGTGCCTGTATGTATCGCAAGTATCCTTGTCATAGTCATTTGCCCATTGGTGAACAATCGAAAAACGGGCGTCAGCAATTTTGGCATTCATAGCACCCCAGGCGATTCCCCCTGGACCGCAGAATAATTCTCCCAATCTAAATCTCATAAGCATTCCTTTCCTTGTTGCTTCGAAATAATATAGTCAATTTGTCCCTGTATGTGTTTGCGGTCGTCATCAGTCAGTTTTTCAATACCATGAAAAATCTGCTGGCAAATATTTAATGAATCATAGGTAAGATAACCCGCCCTAATAAACAAATCAACAACACTGACGTCGTAATAAGTTGCCAACTTCTTTAATATCACCGGAGAAGGCTCTTTATAAGAATTATTTTCAAGCTTGCTTAGCCGAGAATCAGTTATTCCTGTGTTACGATACACCTCACTCATGCTTACGCCTTTGGCTTCGCGTGCACAGCGCAGGAAACTCCCTAAATCGTTCACATTATCACCTCGTCTATATAATAACACAAACGCTGCGATTTTGCAAGTGTTTTTTTTGTTTGCTGCGAATTTGCAGCAAACAAAAAGTATGTTTCTGAAATATCTGGACTTTCGCAAACCTGTGTGGTACTGTTGTGTACTGCAAAGGAGGTGCGGATATGGCACAGATGAGTTTAGAAGAATTATACCGCGGAGAAGGTGCGGGAGAAAAGTACGGTATCTTGGGAGAAGTTATGAAAGACTTCTTCGAAAATGGGCGTGCGGCAGAGTATGACGAGCGTACTTGGCTTGAAATGCTGCTTGTCAAGCACACGCTGATTACAGCAGAGAAAATGAAAAATGAGGGCGACACGGTGTCGGGTTTGACCGATGACATGTCGCCCTCTTCTTATGTGAGGTGGAATGAAAATGACAACGCTTGAAGATCTGTACTACGGCAATATCGTTCCGCACGAACACAGTTTTAAGCGCGGGAGTGCTTACA
>ERZ1034976.940-NODE-940-length-24749-cov-14.698550_pt1 | contig 24749 bp, 41 predicted proteins | sample MGYA00520623_ERZ1034976 | MGnify/ENA primary metagenome ERZ1034976 (study PRJEB33766, sample SAMN09781774) | gut metagenome | biome: gut microbiome | host: Homo sapiens | place: Madagascar | study: EMG produced TPA metagenomics assembly of the PRJNA485056 data... | reverse complement strand
CAACTACGCTGACGTACCACTGCTACTCCTACATGTTCTATGGCTGTACGAGCCTCACGGCAACACCGTCTCTGCCCGCAACTACGCTGGCGAACTACTGCTACAGCTCCATGTTCCGAGGCTGTACGAGCCTTACGGCAACACCGTCTCTGCCCGCAACTACGCTGACGTACCACTGCTACTCCTACATGTTCTATGGCTGTACGAGCCTTACGGCAACACCGTCTCTGCCCGCAACTACGCTGACGAACTACTGCTACTACTCCATGTTCTATGGTTGTACGAGCCTTACAGCAGCACCGTCGCTGCCCGCAACCACGCTGACGGGCAACTGCTACAACTCCATGTTCCGAGGCTGTACGAAAATCAAACTATCTACCACGGCGTCCGGAACTTATACAAAGGCGTACCGCATACCCAAAAACGGAACCGGGACAACAGCTTCAAACGCGCTTAATAGTATGTTTGCCAATACGGGAGGCACGTTCATCGGAACGCCGGAAATCAACACCACTTACTATTTGGATGAATCCAACACCATTGTGTAAGGAGATCTTCGGCTTCTGCTTTTAAAAAAGCCGGAGGGTCAATCCTCCGGCAGATCCCACAGATACGAATGAAAAAACCGGCTGAGTAAGCCGTAAAATTGAAAGGAGAAACACTATGGAAAAGAAGTTTGCTGAGATCATCAACGAGGGCAAGGCCACCGGCAAGACCGTGGAGGCCATCAACAAGGAGCTGAAGGAGGCGGGGGCCAACTTCCACCTGAATCCCGACGGCGGCGTGGCCAACTGGACCGAGGCTGAGATGGCCGAGGGCTTCATCCCTGCGGAGACCGAACCCGCCGACGTGAAGCATCTGCATGACTATATGCGGTACGATGTCACGAAGGCCGGTCAGACCGTGCGGGTGGAGACCCCGGAGGGCACCTACGATATTACGTGGGACGAGGGCGGTCATCCTGAGAAGGCCGTGCGGGTGTGACCACCGAAAGGAGGTACACCATGAACGCTTTACACATCAAAAATACGGTGTTGGCGGTGCTGGCTGCGGCTGGCTCCGCCATCGCCCAGGCACTTGGAGGTTGGGACGTGGCTCTCAAAGTTCTGATCTGCTTTATGGCGTTGGACTACGCCACGGGTTGGCTGGTGGCAGCGATTTGGCACAAGTCCGGGAAGAGCAGCACCGGGGCGCTGAGTTCCGATGCAGGCTTCAAGGGTCTTGCGAAGAAGTGCGTAGAACTGGCGCTGGTATGGATGGGGGCATTATTGGATCAGGCCACATCCAGCGATTTTGTGCGGGACGCAGTGTGTATGTTTTTCATCGCCAACGAGGGCCTGTCGATTTTGGAGAATACGGCAGTGATGGGGGTCCCCTACCCGGCCTTTGTGAAAAACATGCTGGATGCCATCCGTCAGGCCAGCGATCAGGGAAAACAGAGTACGGAGGCTCACACATGAGCACGAGAGCGGGCACTGTCCCGCTCTCCAACCTCCAATTCATCAAGATCTATTTTAACCGGAAGCGTCTCCGCTCCACCACGGCCAACCTGAAGAAGATGCTGGCGGAGGCGGGCGGGGACGCTATCTGCAATGGCTCCATTTTCCTGCGGAACCAGACACCGGCCTGCCACCTGAAGGCAGACGGCAAGGTCTACAAGGCTCCCAATTACCGGGCGTGGGCCATCAGCTGGGACACCCCGGCGGACTTCGGCGTGAAAACCGTGCCCAACGGGGACCGGAATTATATGGAGTGCGTCCACCTCATCATCGGCGGGAAGAAGATCAGCCCCGTCACCTGCGGGGCGGACATGAAGTACCGGGCGCCTCGAACGGCTATCGGCACCAAGAACGGGCGGTTCGCCTACTATGTGAGCAAGGACCGGCGGACACCGGCACAGCTCCGTGACCTGCTGGCCGCGTCCGGCTGGGACAACGCCATTATGATGGACGGCGGCGGGTCTACCTGCTTCATGGACAAGAACGGCAAGGGATTCACCGGGGACGGGCGGGTGATCCCGTTCTTCCTGGTCTGGCAGTACAAGAGCGGCGACGCATTTGAACCGGAAGGAGAAAAACCCATGGTAGAGATCAACGCCTATTCCAAGGCGAAGGACGGCGGCAAGAAGCTGTCCACAAACTTTACAGTGAAAGAATTTGCCTGCAAGGACGGCTCCGACGCCGTACTGGTAGCGCCCCGGCTGGTGATGGTCTTGCAGAGCATCCGCAGTCGCTTCGGCGCGGCTGTGACCATCAATAGCGGGTATCGGACGCCGCAGTACAACGCCAAGGTCGGCGGCGTGGCCCACAGCCAGCACTGCTACGGCACGGCGGCGGACATCACCGTGAAGGGACAGAAGCCGGCAGCGGTGGCAGCCTACGCAAGAGAACTCATGCCAGACTGGGGCGGTGTGGGCGTATACAGTCAGAAGGGCTTCACCCACATTGATGTAAGAGAGGTCAAATCTGACTGGAACGGATAAGGAGGACCATGTATGGCAGTTTCTGAATACGATAAGAAAAACCTATCTCAGAAGGACCAAGACCGCATTGCGGATGTAACGTCCAAAGCACAGCGGGGCGAAATGTCGTGGGCTGACGCTCACAAGGCGGCAGAAAGCATCCGTGGCAATGCCGGATATTCCGGCGGACGGTATGGCAACGAGTATAACAGCGACCGGGGCAACAGCGGCAGCTCCGACGGTAGCAGCAAAGGCAGCTACGGCGGCATTGAGTATGACCGCAGCAACAACGGCGGCGGCGTTTACGGGATGCCCACCAGCAACTCCGAGGTGAAGAACTACAAGCAGGGCGGCGTTACCTACCGTGTAGGCGCGGACATGAGCCGCCGTCAGGATTTGGCGGGACGGGCGCAGGTGTCCAACGGCTATACCGTGTTTTATGACGATGACGGCTACGCCTACAAGGCCGTGAAAGGTGTGGCAGACTACACCCCCCATCAGGACATCAACGCGGGGAACGGCAGTTACGGAAAAAGCGGCGCGTGGACGGACAACGAGATGCTGTCCGCACTGGACCGTTCCAAGATTCAGGACATCCGCAACCGGCTTCAGCGGGGCGAGATCACCGGCGATCAGGCGAACCAGGCGGCAAACGCCATCCGTGCCGGATACGGCTACACCATCGACAAGAACGGCTATGTGACGGACAGCGGTGCGCTGTCTGCCGTGAATGACCGCCGGAAACAGCTGGGACTTTCCACCAGTCCGGAGAGCGCAGAACTGGACTATTACCGCTATCTCATGGGAACGGACACCTCCCCCACCGCACAGGTCAACGGCAAGGTACAGCCCTTCGGGGACTATCTGGCGGAGAACGGCGGCGTACAGGCGGGCAGTCAGCAGCGTGTCACGGACATTAACGCAGGCAGCACCCCGGCGAGCAATTTCACGGCGCAGGCCGGAACGAGCTTTGACATCGGGGACGGCAATGACTATCTGAAAGAGCTGTACGCCAAGAAGGTGGCGGCAGAGCTGGCGGCGCTGAAATCTGCCTACGAGCAGAACACCGCCACACTGGATGCCAGCCGTGCGCAGATTGCGCCGGTGTACGACATTGCCCGGAACAGCGCGGCCAACCAGAACGCCCTGAGCCGTGGCGCATTTCAAGAGATGGCGGTGGCAAACGGCCTGAACACCGGCACCACCGGGCAGGCGGCGCTGGCACAGGACGTTGTGCTCCAGCAGAATCTTTCCCAGATCGACCGGGAGCAGGCGGAAAAGACGGCGGCCATCGACCTCCAGCGGAGCCAGCTGGACACGGAGTACCAAAACGCCATTGCCAAGGCAGAGGCCACGGGAGACGCGGAGCTGGCAAACGCCCTATACGAGGAATACGTCCGGCAGCAGAATCTCTACGCCAAGTACGGCGGGCAGACAAGTGGCTCCGTCTCCGGCAGCTCCGGCGGCAGTACCGTGGTAAAGCCCACCCTGACCGCCAGTCAGGTACAGTCCGCCCTGAAAAACGGCATCGTGACGGATGACGTGATCTCCGCCTTTGATTATTACTACGGCCAGGGGGCCTACGATTCTCTGTACGGCACCGGCAAGCTGAAGGCGGGGACAACCGGCACGGTCAAAACCGGCAGCAAGCGCAGTGGCAAAAGCAGCTATTCCAACGGATCTCTGACCAACGAGCAGGTGAAGCAGCTCCAGAAGTACTACGGCGTGACCGCTGACGGCAAGTGGGGCACCAACTCTAAGAAGGCCGCAGGCGGCCTGACGGCAGATCAGGCGTGGGCGAAGTATCAGGGCAGCGGCAGAACCGCCACCAAGACCAACAGCGCAGGCGTGAAGGCCACCGGCTCCAACTACGCTACCATTGCCAAGAACTCCGCTGCTGGTGTATATGGACCCAGATATGGTGCGGAGATGAACAAGCTCCAAGCCATGTTCTCCCGTGGGGCCAACAACGCGGAGCTTGCCAGCGAGGTCAAGCGGGCCATGCAGTCCGGTGAGATCAACGAAGCGGGAGCAGAAACCTTTGGGGCCCTATTTGGGTGGTAACCAGGAGGAACTATGAGCAGTATTGAAGATCGTCTGAACGCGGTAATCCGGGGCGGGGGTACATCGACCCCGGCTCCGGCTCAGACTGCCAAGAAAGCGGCGCCCAACTCCATTTCCGAGCGCCTCGACAAGGTGATTGCGTCCGGGAAGGGGCAACCGTCCGCATACCAGGCCCCCGCCGCCACTACCAAATCCAGCACCAGCAAGAATCAGTGGGTGTCCACCGGCGGGGGGCGGAAAAGCACCACGGACGCCGGGAAGAACAACAAATCGTCTGCACCGAAAAAGTCCTTCTTTGAGATCGCCACGCAGAATAAGGCACCGGGACGCGTCGCGGGAAATGCACAGCCACGGCAGACTTCTTATGCCGGGCAGCTGGGACAGGTAAGCCGAAACGCGGCAGCTCCTAACAGCCGGTACGATGCCGGGGGTTTGAGGACAGCCCAGAAGAAGGAAGTTGCTGCGCCCAGCATCGGCAAAGATCGGAGCAATCAATACTCCTTACGCAAAGGACTGGAGAGCGTTGTTCTGAAAGGCGGCCAGCAGGTGGCACAGGCGGCGGGCAATACTGCCGCGCTTGCGGAAGATCTTGTTCTTGCCCCATTTGAGCTTTTTTCCGGGCAGGAGCTTGGCTCCCTTTCTGACAATGCGCCATTTAATACCTGGGCGCGGGGCATTCAGCGGGAGGGGCAGGAATTGCAGGATAAATATGCTGGAAATGTTGCCAAAGGTGGGAAAGCTGCGGAGTTGTTGGACAGATACGGCGCGTCTACGGTTGCGGCAGTTCCCCAGGCAGTACTGGCAATGCTGACCAGCGGCGGCAGTATGGCAGCGTCCACAGCGGGGTTGTCTAGCACCGCTGCCTCAGAATTGGCCCCTGGTGTGGCAAGCACAATTCGGCGGAGCATTACCGCAGCCGCCAAAGACCCCCAATACTGGCTTTCTTTCGGTCAAGTCGTGGGTGACGGATATGAAAGTGCCTTGCAGGATATGCAGGCCAGCGGGAAATACGACAATAATACGGCCCGGACGAAAGCCGCCCTTTATGCGATCGGCAACGGCATTTTAAACGCCGAAGTGGAGGTTGGCGGAGGTATTCAGAAACTTCCTGACGAGCTGAAGCACGGAGCCGCAGCGTGGAAAGCATGGGTCAATTCCATGGTAGACGAGGGCAAGGAAGAAGTTGTGCAAGGCGTTATTGAACGCGCGATGCAGAACTCTGTTTATGGTAAGGGGAACCCCCTGGCTTCCCTATCTGATCCCAATGCCATTTTGAACCCACGTACAGCAGCGGAAGAGTTCGCGGGCGGTGCAATCGTAGGCGGCGTTTTAGGCGCTGGCCAGATCGGGGCGCAGAAGGTATTGGAATCGCGGAACAACCGGGTAACGCCCCAGCAGCCAACCCAGCAGGCCCCAGGAGCGCAGGCAAACGTTCAGGATGGTACTTATACCTCAACCACCGCAAACGCCGCAGAGGGTGCGCAAACGGCTTCTGCACCAGTGGACGTGCTCTCCGGGGTTCTGTTTGGAAAGAAGCGGGCGGACCTGAATACCATGACGGAGGCCCAGCAGGACGCCGTTTTCCGGGCCAACGAGGCGGGCACCGTGGGCATGGACGCCACCGGCAAGGTGTTCCAGATCGACCCGGAGCAGCACATCGACCGGCGGCGGATGGAGACGGTGGGCGGCAGAGACGTGAACGCTTTCCAGTTCGACCACCCGGAGCTGCACCGCTACTATCAGGAAGCGGCCAACGCCCTGATCGCGGATGCAGACCTCTCCCTCCAGCAGCCCATGAGCCGCCGTTACGAGCGGACCATGGAGGGGAACGCCGTCCAGCAGGCGGCGCAGACCTCGCCCCACCTGCGACAGGCCATGGATGAAACTGGGCTTTCCCGTGACGCCATTATCGATGCAGCCCAGCGGATCATCACCGATCAGGGGCAGGAAAATGTGGCGGCAGCCAAGCGGGTAGAGTTGATTCTGGACGATATGCTCTCCCACGGCTACACTACCATGACTGGCGAACAGGTAGGCCCCAGCAGCGGGTATCTCACCGCCAAGCAGAGCATTGTGGGGGCTGGTGAGCAGGCGCGGGGTCGTGGCTTAGAGGATGTGGATGCTTTCGACACGCCGGGTGACGCCGTGGCGGGTGCGGTGAACACGCCCTTTGACACCATGCAGGCCAAGAGTGATGAGTTTTACCCGGTGAATCCCAACAGCGCCCAGCGCATCCGGGCAGAACAGCGGCGGGCGCCCTCTGAGGTTCCTGTTGTAAACCCTGACACCGGGCGGAATGTGGAGAAAACGGTCTCCACCATCCTGAACAGCCCCCTGACCTCCCCGGAGATGGCATCCGTTTATGAAAACGCCATTTCCGGCGGCGCGTTCGACTATGACGTGGTGACGGACCGGGGCGCCGTGCAGCAGGCGCAGGCCAAGATCGCGCGGGACGGCTGGCAGGAGGTGGCAAACAGCTTCATCGCCAAGGCGGAGCTGGGGCAGCGGATCACCAAGGCAGACACCGCCGAGGCCATCAGCGCCTACAACCTTGCCATTTCCGAAGGAGACCACAAGGCCGCCTTTGAGCTGGCAACGGCCATTGCGGACGCGGCCCATGACAGCGCACAGATGGTGCAGGCCATGAACCTGATGAACCGGTTGACGCCGGAGGGCCGTTTGCTGACGCTGCGGCGGCTGGTAGACCGAATGAATGACCGGGCGGCACGGCAGAACCGGACGCCCCGGCAGAGCACCACCGACAGCGGAGACGTGGAAAGCGCACGGGTGGACTACATCGACAAGGTGACGGGCTTCACCCTCTCTGACGAGCTGGCCACCAACTACCTGATGGCAGAGACGGACGCGGAGCGGACGGCGGCGTGGGACGCCATCACCACCTCCATTGCAGACCAGATCCCCAGCACCTTCATGGAGAAGGCCAATTTCTGGCGGTACACCTCCATGCTGACCAACCCCACCACCCACATCCGCAACATCATGGGCAACGCCATCCAGATGGGGGCGCGGAAAATCAAGAACGGCATCGGAACCGCAATCGAGCGGGCGGTCATCAAGGACCCTTCTCAGCGGACAAAGGCCGTGAATGTTGACAAGGATCTGAAAGCCTTTGCCAAGGGCCAGTATGAGACGGACCAGAGCGCGGCCATGGGCAGCGGGAAGTATTCCGACGCCACGGCGGCAGGCATTGAGCGGGAGATCCAGAGCAAGCGGAAAATGTTCAATGGGGAGGACGTTCTCTCTCGTGCCGTGCAGGGCATCGGAGACCTGAACAGCCGCGCCCTTGACTATGAGGACGTGATCTTTAACCGTGCGGCCTACGTGGACAGCTTCGCCCAAGCACTGCAAGCCAAGGGCGTGACGGCGGCAGAGGCCCACGCGGGCACCAGAGCCGCAGACGTGGAGGCGGCGCGGGCCTACGCCATTGAGGAAGCCCAGCGGGCCACCTACCGCAACACCACGGCACTTTCCGAGGCGCTGTCTAAGCGGGGCCGGTATGATGCGAGCGACAACATTGTTGAGCGTGGGAAGAGTTTTCTTGTGGATGCCTTGCTCCCCTTCCGCAAGACCCCGGCCAACATCCTGACCACGGGCCTTGATTACAGCCCCATCGGGCTGGTCAAGGGCATTAAGGAAGCCATGGTGGACGTAAAATCCGAGAAATGCACGGCGGCGGACGCCGTGGATTCCATTGCATCCGGTCTCACCGGCACTGGGATTCTGGCGCTGGGCGCTTATCTGGCGGCGGAGGGGCTTCTCCACGTCCGGGCCGGTGACGATGACAAGGAGGAAGCCTTTGAAAAGGCCACTGGCGGCCAGGATTACGCCTTACAGATCGGAGACAAGTCTTATTCCCTGGACTGGGCGGTGCCTGCGGCGATGCCCCTCTTTGCCGGAGCGGCCATCATGGAATCCGCCCAGAAAGGCGGCGGGACCTTTGACGCCGTGGCGGATGCCCTGCTGGGGATGCAGGACGTGGTGTTGGAAACCTCTATGCTGTCCTCCCTGAACGACCTGATCGCCAACATCAGCTATGCGGACAGCCCGGTGCTCTATATCGCAGACAAGGCAATTAGCAACTACGCCGGACAGTATATCCCCACCATCGGAAGCAAGGTTGCGTCCGTATTTGATGATACGGTGCGCAAAAGCTATGTGGAAAAGGGCACAGGGCAGCTTTCCTCCGATGTGAATTACTTCTTGCAGGGGGCGGCGAAGAAGGTGCCCGGCGCACGGAATCAGCTTCAACCCATGGTGGATATGTGGGGCAACGAGGTCTCCAACGGCTCCGCGCCGGAGCGGGTGTTCCAGTCCTTCTTCTCCCCCGGCTTCCTGAAAGCGCAGGACAACAGCCCCGCCACGCAGGAGATCCGGCGGCTGGCGAAGGCCACCGGAAAAAGCGGTGTTTACCCGGCGGCGGCGGAGAAGTCCTTCACCAACGACGGCAAAACCTACAACCTGACGGCAGAGGAGTACACCCAGTACGCAAAAGCCATGGGCAGCACCCGGAAAACGCTGGTGGAGGATGCGCTGAAACTTCCAGCCTATAAATCCATGAGCAATGGGGAAAAGGTGGATTACATTCAGAACGTGTATAAATATGCGAGTGAGACTGCCCGTCAGCAGGTGGACCCCAAGTATGAGCCCAGCGCCAAGTGGATTGAGAACGCCAAGACGGCCAAGCGGGACATCGGCGTTTCCACGGCGGAGTATCTGGCGCTGTACCAGCAGTACGGCAGCGAGAAAATGAGCGGAAAAGCCTATGAAAAGGTGAAACTGGCGTATCAGGCGGGGATTTCCCCGGAGACATATTTCGGGCTGAAAGCCAGCGCCGACGTAGACGGGAACGGCAGGGTCAGCAAGGCGGAGGCCAGCGCCGCCCTGGCCGGTCAGGAAAACCGGGCGGACCTGTGGGACATTATCTGCACCACCAACGCCAAGAACCCCTACAAATAAGAAAACACCCTCGCCGTCCGGCGGGGGTGTTTCTTTTAGCTTTTACATCATGGACAGGAGCGTTTTCACATGGGCGGTGCGGTCCAGCATCCGCTCATGCTCCCAGTCCCAGACGGCTTGCATGGCCTCCGTGGGATGGTGACCGGCGTCCTTCGCCTTTTCGATATGGCGAACGGCCATTTCGTGGAGCCGATTGGCGTGGCCCAGCTCCTGGCGGCTGAGGTCGGCGTAAGTGCTGGCTTCCTCCGGGTCCTCGGTGTGCTTGACGGCCTCACGGGCGTACTTCTCGGCATCGTCCAGTTCTTCCCGGATCTCTTCGGCCAAGTGTTTGATCTCGTACATACGATCCTCCTAACTCTGCTTGATAAGGGTGTAGAGCTTGTCCACATCCGTTTCATTCAGCGTGACATTCCCGATCAGGGGGATATTGGTGGTGACGGGGCCTTTGGCGGCTTCGGTTTTCAGACAGGTGTAGATCTTGTCAAGGTCTACATTCCCCGCCTCGTCAAAGACGCCGAGGGCCTTCATGGCGGGATGCTCCCGGAGGGCGGAAAGGCTGGCGTCCAGATTGCCCAGGGCCATAGCAGCCCCGGCGCCGACCGCCCATTTCTGCCAGCCGGTGAGCTTGCCGGTAAATTCCTCATCCACATAGCGGGCAGCGCCCTGCTTGATCTGATCCAATGTTACCATAGATTCCTCCAATGATGGGAGAGAGGGGCGCTATGCCCCTCTCTTCTTTCCTCTTCGCCTCTTAGCAGCCGCAGCCGCAGTTGGAGACGGGGAGGGGGTTATAGGTGGACTGGGGCGTGGTGCCGGTGCCGGTGGTGATGTCCGCGACCATTTTGGGATAAAAGGTGGCGTTGGTGTAGGTGACAATGGTGTTGTCAGCGCACTTCCGCTCGTCCCGCTCCCGGGAAATGGCCCCGCACAGCTCGTTCTTGCAGCAGTCCATACGCTCCTGCAGCAGCTGGAAGCTGTCCTTGGTTGCCTGGTTGGCAATTTCCTGAGAGGCCAGAACGCCCCGCACCTCACCCAGCTTGCCGTCGATGTACTTGTACATCTCCAGCATCTTCTGGTCCTGGTAGGTGTTGGCATCCCGCAGGGCAATGTCGCTGCGGAGCTTGGCGTTCTCCTGCACCATGGACAGCTCGTAGCGGTTCACCGTGTGGTTCTCGCTGCATCCGGCCTCCGCCGCCATACCAGCGGCAAAGGGGGCAACACGATTGCCAAGCAGGATCCCGCCGAGACCGCCCAGAGAGTTCAGGACGCCCAAAGACAGACCGGCAATGCCGGTGCCGAGACCAGCGCCCGCGACGCCCTTGCTTGCAAATTCAGCCATAGAGAGATTCCTCCTTCTTGAAAAATACACCCCCTGTTTCCGCGCGCAAAACAAGCGGTGCTCTATGGTTACCGTACCACAGGACACCGCTTGTCATGGTTTAAGGATGTTTTTTGTTTGAAGGGAATATGCCAGCTTTATTCCGGATGGAACGAAGGCAGGCGGCCACAGCGGAGCGGGACAGGTACAGCTCTGCCGCCGCATCTTCGATTGCCCAGCCACGGCGGCAGACCAGGTTGAACACCCGCCGCTCCCGGTCTGTGAGATAGCGGCAGTGCTCCATCTGCTGGAGCTGCTGGACGGTGTATCGGTATTTCATATTGGGCCTCCTTTACGAAGTGCCCCTCCCCCTTTAAGATTTCTATGAGCGTCAGCCGCCTTTCTCTTCCGCGATCCCCAGCAGCTTTACCAGGTCATAAAAGCACTGCGGGTCCAGCCCGGTCTCCCGGCGGATAACGGCGAACCGATAGCGAATAGAATTGGTGTGCAGATAGACGGCCTTGCTGGTTTGTGACCGGTTCATGTTGTTTTCCGCATATGCCTTTAGCAGGGCTTTGTCATCGTTTGTCATGTTGCCTCCCATATGTCACTTTCCGCAGCTCGTGATACCGATCCGGGAATGGAATCAAGGTCATACGATCCCGGAATCCAGCTCAGCGTTCCGCCGTTGCAAATAAGCGGATTGTTTAGCCATTCCCGCCGTCCTTTCTCTCGCCGTAGCTGCAATAATCGTCCGGATGTTCACGGTCGAGATGGACTTCACACCATCCCGTTTTCGGTTTGTTGTATGACCGACAATCCTTGCACCGCGTCACAATCACGGCATCCACGGTGGGAGCATCTTCAATCCGGTGTAAAAAACTTTCTTCGGCGTGTGCCCAAGACGTTGGGGAAACACGTTGATTCCACTCGTTTTCTTTGCACTCTTTGGCCTGACACTCCAAAGGCGTTGCATCAACTAGCCTCATGGTCAGCACCTCCGTCCATCTTTGCCCCGCAGTTGGGGCAGAAGTTTCTATGGTTGTCGTTTGACTCTTCTTCGTTGCACTTTGAACAGATTACACAGCCATCACCACCGAATACCCACCGTCCATGCACCACCGGGGCCACGTTGGCGGCCGTCTGTGCGTCTACCTCGCGTATCACATCTTCCAGCAAGTCGAAACCGTCTACGTCATCAACGTCAGCATGAGCAACGCGCCATTGATCTAAAATCTTGCGCAGCGATTCCCGCTCAATGTATTCAGCCATTGTCAGCCCTCCAGTTTCAGCTCTTGCACAGTCTGGTGGATACGATTTGCGCAGGCAGGGCATATTTCCCCCACATCCACTATGTTCTGGTCGCTTGCGTAGGGAATGTCAGCGTTGTTCTCCACGCTGACCCTATAAGTGTCCCGAAGCTTGTGTATTTCTTTTCCGCAAAGATCACAAAAACACTTCGTCATGTTCTTTCCTCCCTCCCATAAAACGCCTCTAAGTCATCCTGTGCCTTGTCCACAAAATCGGGGCAAGCCAAGCATTCCGGCAACGGGGCATCCGTCATGGGGTCAACCCATCCGAGGCAGTAGATGTGGTCTTTTTTGCCGTCATTCCACTCGTGGGACGGACGCCCTCTCTTGCCCAGCGCGCACTTAACCGTTGCCATCCTTCATCGCCTCCAATGCTTTCTCCGCCGCCTCACGGGTGAGAAACACAGTCTTGCCGATTTCATCAACCGGTACGCCGAAAACAGATTCAGGGCGGCATCAAGGTTGTTATCCGGGCAATTAGTTGTCAGTCTTTTCATTTACCTTTCCTCCTTCGGCGGTTCCGGTCTTTTTAGCTCAAACTGACTATATGGCATAATACATGGCTTCTGGGCATTGCAGTCAGCCATGCCGCTTACAGTGCCCTTGCAATGTGCACAATACTGGCACATCCACGTCTTCCCGTCTTTGATGACATCCGCAATTATCGACATAGCATAGTCTCGATCAAGTCGCAGTTGCTCATTCTGGCTTCGCAGCCCCTCGATCTCCTTTTGCAGGGCCAGGATATGGGTGTTCTGGTTGGCGATCCGGTCGGCGGCTTCTACCAAGTCGTCGCCCAGTGTGATCGGCGTCTCCCATTCGTTGCCGCGCTGCCATTCTGCGTGCTCACGCAGCGCATTTACGAGGTTTGTATCTCTCACAATCAGCCCTCCAATTCCCCGCCGCAGGCGGCATAGCCAGCCAGATCGATCCAGTTATCTGCTTTGCCGTGGCCGGTGGCAATGCGGGCGATCTTGAATAGCGCCATCATAGCCCCCACATCAGAGCCGGTAATGCAGACGTCGCCGTCCGGGTTGACGCATTTCTCGCGGATATACGGCTCCCACAGCGCCGCGATCATGTTAAAAGACGTCTCTGGGCTGCCGTAATCCTGGTCACGATCTCCGCACACGCACTGCTTGGCAGCGGCTAAAATCTCTTCACGGGTCATTCCTCCACCTCCTGCATCCAGAACTCGCGGCGGCAGTCAGAGCATTTGCCACCACTGTATGTACATCCTCCATGTGCGTTCCTATGCGATGCAGAAATTGGAGAGGGGCACACTTTTAGCACACCAAGATCATCAATATTCGCTTCAGGCCACTGCTCCAAAAACACGCTCTGCCTGGTTTTTACGGGGTGCTCTGTGGCCCACTGTTCTACAATGGCAATAGCTTCTTCGCAGGCGTCAATCTCCTCGTTTTCCGGAGCGATAGAACAACCTCCTTGCATATGACACAGTTTGCAACTGGCGCATTTCGTTGCTTCGCACATCCGTTTTCTTGCTTTGAAAAATTCCAACGCTTCCATCATTCCACCTCCGTTAGCCAGAACTCACGACGGCAAATATCACAACCTCTTCCAGTCGGGCAATGTCCGCGTAACGTTGTATCAACAAGGCATGGGTCTAAAGCAACGTTATGTGTGTTCGTATATATTGGCGCATTTGGAAACTGCTCAAGAAACACGCTCTGGCGGGTTTTGACGGGGTGTTCCTTTGCCCACTTTTCGACGATGGCAACGGCCTCGCCCGGGTGGGTTTTTCTCCAGACTGTGCAGGTTTCAAACCTGCTAAGCCTTTTCCCAAACTCGCATTTGTAGCACTCGCAGTTGCACATTCTGCACAATGTTTTCAAAAACTCCACAGCATCCATCATTCTGCCTCCTCAATAATGACCTCCACGCGGGAGGATCCGGTTGTCTGATACTTCCGCACCATCAGCAGTGCGATTGCGCCGTCATCGTTGTAGGCGTGGCCGTTCAGCGCGTCCAGAATGGCCTTCGCCACGTTGTCAGCGTCAGGGCGCTTAATGTGGGGCGTCCCGTCCAGCATTGCGGCCTTTTTCTTTGACATGCTTTTTGGAATCGTGAAGAACGCTGTGACGGTGGCCATCAGCGGGATGCCGTCCGCAAAGCCCTTTCCGCTCTGGCACTTCCAGCACTGGACCACCTTGTCCTCGTAGTCCCGCGTTTTCTGCGGGGTGTAGGTGTGGCCGTTTTTCATAAACCGTGGACGGCCCTTGCCCACCGGAATACCAGGAACCGTAAATTCAACCTTCATTGTTTTCCCTCCTGAAAATTACAACCATAGACGGGAATGGAGCGTTATTCCGGCACCCGCCAAATTTCAATCGCCCGCGTATAAACCGAATTTCCGCCTTTCCATAGATGAAATTGTGGAACCACGCGGTATCGGTTCTGGCGGGCAACAGCATCACAACTGTGCAGGTTTCTTCCGCTGCTTTTTTGACCCACTTGCCGATTTCCCGGCCATAAGGCGGGTTACACCAGACTGTTCCGCTCCACGGCTGCTTCAAGCCGTCTTGCTTCGGCGTGTAGAACTCTCGGCACTTTGCGTTCACCGGTAATGCGCAGACATCCAGTGTGAAATGAAACTCTGCGTCTAATGCCCGGAAAAACACATCCGGGGTTTCCCAACAATCTGACTTGCTGGAAAACATCAGGTCAGTATTCATCGCTTTTCTTCCTTTCCGTCAATGATGACCTGCACCACCCGGACGCGGCCCAGAGGCTCTAGCAGCATAGCCACCGTCTCCTTGCAGGCCAGCAGATCACCGTCCTCATGGATGTCAATCACAAGCCTTGTCATGCGCCCTCCTTTGGTCTGCCCGGAACTGGGGGCAGGAATAGATTTTGAAAGATTTGGCTGAGAAATTTTCCGGGCCACGGTCCAGGTGGTTCCGGATGATGACCGGTTCCGCCTTCCAGCCGGGGACGGGTTCCCCTTTTGCGGACCATGAGCAGCCTCCGCAGGCATTGATGCAATCCCAGCAGGGTTGACTATACGGAGCAATGTAGCAGTCCGACAGCTTAATATCCGCAGCCATTACACATCAGCTCCTTTCGCCATCTTTTCCCAGTCCGCATAGGTCATTCCCTGTTTCTTCGCTTCGGAGGGGGTGGGGATGCCTGCGGCTTTCCACCGCTCGTGCAGGAACTTGTATTTCGCATAGAACTTTTCCAGATAGATGTCGGACGGCTCCGGCATGGGGCCCTCCTCCGCGTTGGGTTTTTCCAGTTTTGGGAGGAATGGAACCAGTTCATACACATCCGGGTAAAACCGGTTTTCCCTCGCCCGGACAATGACCGCCTGTTTCACGTCCTCGTAGTCCCATGGGGCCAAAACCAGTGTCCATGCCTCTAAGTCTGCGGCGGTGCGGGACTGCTGCTTCGCGTTGGGGTAGATTGTTTCGATCAGGCTGAACAAGCGCCGGGTATCCTGTTTCTCCATGTTCTTCTCCTGTAAGGCTTCCGTAGAAGTCTCTTATAGCTTCTTAATAGCTTCTTTAGCTGCTGCTGCAGCAGCTAAGAGAGATAATATATAATCTTTTCTTCTTAGGGGGGTGTGGGGGGCGTTCTTCTTTTCTCTGCGGCTGCTGTGTGCGTCGGTGATCGTGCTGCGGCTTGCTTGCATCCGCCCGTCATCACTCTTTAGACACACACGGCAAAGCTGTTAAAAGGGGAGCTCCCCGTCATCCTCGATTTCGGTGAAATTATCAGTGGGGGCGGGGGCGGCATAGGCACTTTGGGCGGTGGTCTGCCCAGCGGTGCTGGCAGAAACGCAGACGTAATCTGCCACCAGATCGTTATAGGTCTTGCCCTCATAGTCGTGGCTCTCCACGCGGCCCACGGCGAATACGGAATCGCCCTTGCGGACATTGGCAAGGAGCCGTGCCCAATGGCCCCAGCCCTTGACGGTGAGCCATGCGGTGGTGCCGTCCTGCTTATCGTAGGCCGGTACGGAGACGGATCCGACCTCCTTTCCGCTCTGGGTGGCGTAGATCTGGCCGTCCTTGGCGGCGCGGCCAACGATCAGGCCGGTTTTCAGCTGCTTGCCCTCCTTGCTGTAGGTGGGCAGCCCGTTCATAAACATCAGGCATCCTCCTTCGGTTCCAGCGCGTCCAGCAGGGCGTCAAAGTCCTTGGATTTTACCTTGCTTGCACTGTCATAGCCGAGACTTTTCAGCGTCTTTTTCATCTCTGCGGTGGTAAGACCGAGACGGGAACCTCTGCTGTAGAAAAATCTTACTTGATCCCGAGTGATGGGGGCCTCCGGGTCCTTGCTCTTGAAATAAACCTCGCCGTCCTCGGTGTCGCTCTCAATGTCCTGCGTGAACATATCAGAGACGCAGCCGAGGGACAGGGCGGCGGAGACAAGGGCGCGCTTCTGGGCCATCTTCACGGCGCTGTTGGCGCCGTCATAGGGGGACTGGGAGCCGGTGCGGCCCTCCCTGGTGTTGCCGGAGCCGTAAGCGGAGGTGATGACATATTCCTTGCCGTCATAGATCTTGATGAGGTCGCAGCGGACGAGGAAGTAGAAAAAGCCGTGCTCGATGTCCTCCAGCTTGCTTTCCAGCGTGTATCGCTGGCAGAGGCCGTAAGCCACGGCCACCTTCTCCGCGCCGGACTTGAAGAGGGTGGGGTTTTTCGTCATGGCGTCGCCGTTCTTCTTTCGGATCATGCCGAAATCGATGCCGCGTTTCAGGATGGCGGGCGCTCCGTCTGGGGCGCAGATGGTGTAATTGCCGGAGCGGGGGACGGGGGCCACCGTCAGGGCGGCGGCAGAGTATTGGTACAGGGCGAGTTCATTCATACGCGTTTCTTCCTTTCTGTGGCTTTATGGAGGGTGCGGCAGGCGTTCACCAAGTTCGAATTTGGTTCTACATAGCGAAGCTCATAAGTGCCGTCCTTTGAGAGTTTCAAGGCATAGAGCGATTGAATTTTCCCGAACCCGCAGCGCGGGTCCCATGAGAAAATCATCTTGTAGGCGGTGAGCTGGGCGGAGAGGGCGGCGTCATGGAGCTGGCCGGTTTTAATGTCCAGAATTGCGGGGGCATTATGGATGATGCCAAAGCGGTCCATCGTTCCGGCCATTTTCATATTCCGGTCCGCTATGGGGCATTCAATCAGTTTCCATTCCGGTTTCCAGTCTTTGAGAAACCGGCGGTAGGCTTTCAGGTATCCGGCGATCTCCGGGGTCTCCTCCGGGTCCTCGCCGTAGTCGATGAGGGCGCAAGCTTCGTGGACAGCGGTTCCACGGCGGGCGGCAGTCTCCGCCAGCCATGGCCGGTCGGACTTGTAGTCATAGGCGCAGAAGCGGGTGACTTCTGTCACGCTGGGAAGCTGGATGCCGTCAAGGGTGTAGGTGTGGGTGGCCTCGTCAAAGATCAGGTTATTCATCCGGCAGCCCCTCCAAATAGGAGATCGCCCCATTTACGGCGGAGATAAAAGCGTCCCGGGCATTGGATGGAATTAGAGCGAAGGAATCCCGGGTGCGAGCAAGATTCTCGATGATAGATTCTCGCTGGGTCAAAATCTTGGTGCCGCAGATAAAACAGAAGTGTGCTTGGGGGGGCAACAATTGCCCGCATTTAGGGCACTTCTTTTCAGAAGGCTTGTCATTGTCTTGGGGCTTCACATAATTGTTTACCGATCCAAGCGAACGCCCTGTTTTCTCTGCAATTTCCCGGTTGGAGAATCCTGCACGATGCAGTCCGCGAATTTCTTCGATTTCATGGGGAGACAGTCGTGTCCTGCGAGATTGTGTCATATGGCACTCCTTTCCGTGTACAGGACGGGAACGCTCAGGGCGTCGGCGAAGATGTCCATATTCCCGTCCAGCTCGTCCAGCAGATAGTCCTTGAAGCAGGGGCCGCAGTACAGCTCTCCGGTAGGAAGCTGATAGAGCTTGTCGCAGTCATCCTCTGCGGCGGGGTTCATGATGTGCCCGCAATGGGCGCACACAGGATAGGTTTTGCGTGTCATAGTTGAGTTTCCCTCCAAACGCGGACCGCATGGGCGATGTCCGTATAGTTTTTGGTTCGGTAGCCGCAGGAATCGCAGAGGACGAAGAAGCCATCCGCGTTCCCCGTGGCTACCATGCGCTTGCCGCCGTACATCCCACAGCGGGGACAGGGCGGCAGCTCTTTCATTTGACGGCGGCGGCCCATCAGACCGCCCCCAGGATATAAGCCAGAGACAGGGCCAACAGGCCCAGGAAGCAGCCGAAAGAGACCCAGGCGGAGAAGTCAGCCCGGCTCCGGCGGCGTTCCTCCCGTGTGCGGCTATCTCTTTTCATGGCGGGGCCTCCTCTCGATCATGTCTACGATTGTGAAAGGCCAGGCGGCGGCGGTGGCCACGCCGATCAGCACGAAGATAAACGTTGTTGTATCCATAGCTAAACCTCCCCAAAGTGGTAGCCCTGGCGGCGGCCATCGTCGAAGGTGACGAGGAACCAGCGGTGCGGGCTGTTGATGTAAGTGATGGTGCCGGGTTTCAGGCGGGGATGGTCGTCCTCAATTTGGAACGGCCATGTTCCCCGTGTGCCCAGTGACGGGCGGTTGGGTGTTTCCGGGTCCTGGCGGCTGCGGGCGATGCTGTTGTAGCTGCTCATTCTTTACCTCCGCAAAGCTGGCGGGCGAAGGTGGCGGCGGAGATGTAGCCGCCCTTCTGCAAAGGGAAATGGCGCTGAATGGTGCGAAGATCCTTCATACCGGTGAATTTGCGGATGTCCGCCAGATTTAGAAGCTGCCGCCCGCCGGTAAAGGCGAGGATTTGTTCGAGATTGTCTCGATATGCTGGATGTTCCATAGGGGCCTCCTTTTTTGGTTTTGTCGTGATTGCGATTGCAAGTTGGTGTGAATGGGTGTATGTTGGTGTGGTAAGGGGGGGTATGCGGTGCAGAGGGAATTTGAAGAATACGCAAAGAAGTTAGCGGAAGATCAGGCCGTCAAGGAACGCTCTAAACAGGATGCCGAGAAGGAACGCGAGCGCCGATTTCAAAAGAAGATCGCGATAGCACAGGTGCTTGTACCGCTTATAACGTTCATTCTGAGTATCGTAGTAGATCACTTTCCCGGTCTTATCGAGCCCTTTTGGCGGTGGGTCAAAGAACTTATCAAGTAGGCGGTAGAGAAAAGGCATAAATAACACCTCAGGGGGGATTGAAATGGAACCATCGGAAAGAAATAAACGAATTATTGCGATTGCAACGGGTGTGTTTTGGCTTTCCATTGTGGGGTGGGTGTTGCTGGAAAGCCGCCCAGCCGGGCCATTTGAATTTCATTGGCTTCGTAACGGCACTACAGGAGAACGGCTTCCGTTAATTGCAAACATCGTCCTTTACGGTATCGCCTGGGCGTTTTTCTCCATGATCCCGGCTGCGTGGGTATTTTTATTTGCTTTAGGCGTTTATTCGTTCCTCCATAGGAAGGACAAGCGGTGCCTCAATCGTTATTACCACCCGCCGTATGAAGAAGAAATGTTTTATGCGGGGAGTTTGTCTTTTGCGCTCGTTTACATCACGACGGGAGTTTTGCTGCTTCTTCACATTACAAACATGGTTGAAATCAAGTTTCCGGGGTTCGATTAAATCTTACTTTCTGGGTATAAAAATATTGTCCATGGGGACGCCGTAAAGATCACAAAGGGAAAGCAGCTTGTCCGCTGGGGGGAATCGCTTGCCGATCTCCCAATTATAAATCGTGCGGCTGCTGACCCCAATGGATCTTGCGGCGTCTGCCTGCTTCATTCCACGGTTTACGCGGGCAGCGCGGAGGGTAACTTGAAAGCTCATAGCGTGAACTCCTTTCGTTCGATTTAATCTAACATTATAATACCACCGGCGAAAAGGGATGTCAAGCAAAAGGTTAGGTTAAAACGAAAAAAAGTTCTTGCAATTCGATTAAAAATGACTTACAATGGATTTAACAAAAAAGGGGGTGAAACCAATGGGGCAAGAAGAAATCTGTGCAGTTTTTGCGCGGAATCTAAATAAATTGATGGTCCGGGAGAACCTGAAACAAAGCGATCTCGTATTAAAATTGAACGTGTCGAAAGCCCAGGTATCAGACTGGTGCGCCGGGAAGAACATTCCCAGATCGAACTATCTGGCTGCGCTGGTAGACCTGTTCGGCTGTCGGCTTTCGGAACTTATGAGCGAAAAACAGCCCGCCCCCACGAATGAGGACGAGCTGGCGGAAGATGATAAGAGGATCATTGAGCTTTTACATCAGCTGACGCCGGAAAACCGGGAGCGGGTGTTTGAGATAATAAAAGCTCTTGCATCGCAATAAGTACGGTGGCTTGCTTCGCGGAAGGTAAGTTGCGGAACGTTTCCAGAAATTCCAAATCTGTCATGGTGTCGCTCCTTTCTGTTTGAAACCCCGGCCCGCCGAAGCGGGACCGGGGAAAGGGGAGGGGTCTGAGGATAGAATAGCACAGCGGCGGGATGGATTTGAGGACATTTTGTCGAAAGAAAATAAAAAGCCGTCTGAGTGTTCCAGCACCCAGACGGCAGATGATACCACCAATCGCAATCACGACAAAGCCAAAGGAGGATCACTCACAGTATAGCACGATCCCCCTGGCGATGCAACAGGAGGAAAGGCAAAAATGGCGAAGAAAAGTAAATATGGCGTCCGCAAGGACGGACTGCACGAGGCGATCCGCACCATCAACGGCAAGCGGGTAGCCTTCCGGGGCAAGACCGACAGAGAAATTGACCGTAAAATCCTGGAATACCAGATGGAGGCGGAGAAGGGCCGGAATTTCCCGGCAATCGCAGATGAATGGGAGCGGGAGCATGAGAGCGACGTTTCCGAATCGACCCGGCGGGTATACAGCTATGCCGTGAAGCGGCTGAAAGAGGCGTTCCCGGGGCGGGCGTCAGAGATCGAGCCGGTAGACGTGCGGAACTACATCAAGCGTTTCGAGGCCCAAGGACGCAGTGCAAACAGCGTCGGCATTGAGCTGGCCGTCTGCCGGATGATCTTTGCTCATGCGGTCATCAAGGGCGATATTCGGATCAGCCCGGCGGCGGAGGTGAAGAAGAGCCGGGGCCTGCCCTGTAAAAAGCGGGAGGCGCTGACGGAAGAGCAGGAGGAGGCCGTGAAAGCGGCGGGGCTGACAAAGGCGGCCCGCTGGTGGCTGTTTGGGTATCTGCTGTTATACACCGGATGCCGCCGGGGTGAGGCGCTGGCGCTGACGTATCGGGACATAGACCGCAAAGCCGGTGTGATCCATATCGACAAGAAGGTCAGTTACGCCACCGGCAAGCCGGTACTTGAGAATCACCTGAAATCGGAGAACGGCCTGCGGGACATTCCCCTGCTGCCCCCTCTGGCGGAGGCGCTGCCGAAAAACCGGATCGGGCTGCTGTTTCCGGGGAATGATGGAGGCTATATGCGGCCCCATGAGATCACGCGGGAGTGGCGGCACTACTGCCGGGATGTGGGGCTGAATGAGATCCAGCAGGGCGAAAACGGCGAGACGGTGGAGACGTTCCCCATCACGCCGCACTGCTTCCGGCACAGCTTCGCGACGATCTGCTATGAGGCGGGGCTGGACCCCAGACAGGCGGCTGGCTTGCTGGGCGATACGCCGGACGTGGTGGAGGGCGTTTACACCCACCTGCGGCAGGACCGGAGGCAGACCGCCGCCGAGAAGCTGACGGCGTATTTCGAAGCTGTAAAGTAGAAATACTTTCGTGTGAACTTTTTGGTGAAAAGTGGGCTTCCAGCTGTGAAGTTACTGTGAAGTTGGGGTATTATTCCCGTAACATCGTGTAACACTATCAGGCAAAGCCTAAAGAGGCCGCAGGCGTTGAAAATGAAGGCTTTGGTGGTGTACTGTGTCAACGAGTGGAATTTAGAGGAAATCGTGAAAATTTAAAACTTTTGTAAGACTTTTTGAGGAATGGCAAGGGATTGCTGTTATACTGTGAAGGTACTGTGAACGTTAAAAAAGACCGGCTCCCGGTGTTCGGGAGCCGGTCTTTTTGCGTCTGCTTATTTCTTGCCGAACTCGCGGTCAATATGGGCGGAAAGTTGCGATGCCCAGTCAGATGGAACACGGTCAGTAAAAACGGGACTGACGGCCAGGACGTTCACAGGGATTTCTTCCCGGGACCCGTCCTCCTGCGGGACAGAGAGTACCACGCCGGACTTGATCGCCGCCGCAAATGCGGCCTCGTCGCTGCCAGCATCGTGGACGCTGATCGGGGGGGTACGGACATAGACACACACGGCAGCGCCCAGGCCATCACGGGCAGCACGGCCCGCAGCAGCGGACGCATGGAGGCCGTACAGCTTAACGCCGCCCACGGTATAGGGGGACGCCTCGACACCCTCCGGCAGCTCAATCTTGACCAGCTGGCGGCGGCTGGTCTCCTGGTAGACTGTCCAGCCGGACGCAATCATCTCGTTTCCGGCGGTGGGGCCCTCCGGGCGGGTACTGGTGGAGCTAACAGCCGCGAAACCATCATAGACTTTCGCGGGGTTGTGCTCCGTGGCATCAGGGGCGGGACGCTGCGCGGCGGGGATCGCCAAAGTGATGATGTGTTCCATGTTTTCATTCCCTTTCTCCCGGCGGGGCCGGGGTATCCAATAATTTGATTTTATCATGCGGGGCGGGGGCTGTCAACGCTCCCAGCTGCGCTTCTCGGTGTCTTGCATGGTCTCGATTCCTGGGCGCTGCTTCTTCAGTTCTGCAAACCGGGCAAAGGCTTTCCGGCGCTCCGTGCCGAAATATTTTTCGTCTAAAACTCGCTCCGTGGTGCCGTCCTCATAGGTGCGGACGATCTGCACAAAGTAGATCACCGGCTTGCCCCTGTAACCGGGGTCACGGGTCAGCTCCAGCCGGTCACGGTAGGCGGCAGTAGCAAGGGCGGCGTATCGCTCCGCCAGGGCTGCGCGGTACTCGGTCAGCTGGTCGATCAGGGCTTGACACTGGGCAATGACACGGGCGGCGCTGTCATCGTTGGACTTGATGCGGTCGGCGGTCAGGACGTCGGGCCGGAGTAGATAGGCGGTCAGCCGTATTTCCGCTTCGCGGCTGGGGTTTCCATAGCGTTGGAAGAGGTCAAGATAGATCATAGCAATGCTCCTTTCTGGTGGTGGCGCGCCCCGGTCAAGCCGGGAGCGCGTCGGAGGTGGCAGCGGAGCGGGCAAAGGTGGTGCTGCCGTACTTGCTGCGGATCTCTGCCATGGTCTTTGTGCCCTTGTGCCACTTCATCCCCTCTTCGGCGAAATGCCAGGACCAGAGCTTTTTCGTGCTGCTCCACCGGCACCCGGCAGCCTTTAGGGCTTCCTTGTGCTCCTTGGTGTTGCCGCCGATCCAGAGCCAGCGACCGCACAACTCAACGCTCAGGCCGTCCAGATGCAGCAGCACATTGATGATCTCGATAAAGTCGGCGGCGTTCTCGGTAGTGGCGTAGGTCTTGCCGGTGGGGTCCTCGGCGGCCTGCTCATTCTGGGACCGCTTCAGGACCTCAAACCGGGAGGAATACTCGGCGTTGATGGCCTGCATGGTGGCGGTGTCTCCGCCCATGTCGGGGTGGTTCTTCATGGCGGCGGCCTTGTAAGCCTTCTTCAGCTCGTCCAGGTTCTTGCAGTTGATGAAGTAAGTAGTCATTTTGTAATCCTTTCCGGCCTGTCGGCCTGTGGCGTTGTCGTGATTGCTGTTGTTGCCTGAATTATAAGGCGGACTGACACGAGCTGTCAAGGGGGTTTTCGCAAATTCGTGCAGGTTTGGCAGGTTCGCACAGTATCAGGCGGACTTTTTTGTGCATGTTGTCAGGCTGACTTATACGCGCCTATGCGATATAATAAGACGCAAAAAGGAGGTGCAACCATTGGAGCATAAGACATTGAGGACCAGCGACGCCCAGCGAAAAGCCTCCCTCAAATGGGAGCGCGAGAACAACGAGAAAGTCACTATCAAACTGAGGATCGGCACCGACCCCAGCAAGGACCAGATCAGAGCGGCAGCAGCCGCCGCAGGCCAGAGCGTCAACGCCTGGATCATTGAGGCAATACGGGACAAGCTATAACGAGCGCCAGAGCGTCGAGGGATAACACCCCCGGCGCTTTTCTCTTTGTATGCGGGGCGGCAGCAGCGGCAGCGGGGGCAGGGAGAGAGAGGGAAGGAGAGGGGGACTATAGGGGGAGAGAATAGCAGAGTGAGAGATGGGGACGTATTCCCCCCTACCCCAGAGAGATAAATATATATTTCTTACAGGGGGGTGTTATATATATTCTACCGAGAGAGTAGCGAAAGAAAGAGACGAAGCGAATAAAAAACGCGAGAGAGCGGGAGGAAACGAGAGCAAAACGGAGCATTTGCGAGATATTCGGAGTTATTGCGAGATTGTGGCAATTACCATCTTCCGGTGAGATTTAAGGGGGCATTAAATATTTCCGTTGGTGCTGCTTGGCTTCGGCTGTTGCTGTGTCTATTCTGTGCATTTCCTCTCCCGGTCTGGGCAATTCCTGTTGCTGGCTCCGGCTGGCTGGGGCGATTAAGTAGCCCCGGTGCTGGGGCTGTAGTCTCTGCTGCTGGGATGGCCCTACTACCAGGGATGGGGAGGGGGTGTACTAGGG
>ERZ1034976.935-NODE-935-length-24870-cov-11.422164_pt1 | contig 24870 bp, 23 predicted proteins | sample MGYA00520623_ERZ1034976 | MGnify/ENA primary metagenome ERZ1034976 (study PRJEB33766, sample SAMN09781774) | gut metagenome | biome: gut microbiome | host: Homo sapiens | place: Madagascar | study: EMG produced TPA metagenomics assembly of the PRJNA485056 data... | reverse complement strand
GCCCTCCGGCATTTCGCACTGTTAGAAGCCTTATTTCAGTTTTATACAGAGCTCACTTTCTGAGCCCTAACCTCAGAAAAAATTTCAAAAAAGAGGCGACCAGACCGTTTTGTGGTCCAATCGCCTCATGGGTATTCTGTTGTAGGTACTTTAGCAGGCAGTTTTGAGTGGGGCGCATCCACAAGCTGCAAGATAGACGTTGACTTGCTCGATACCGTCTTTGTAATGGCCCGTCAGAATCATCTGATAGACCGTATTCCTTTGATTGTTAAAGTCCAGTGTGATTCCACACATTCTCAATAAATCACTGCTGACCATCGGCGGAAGCCGCAATGCCACCGAAATGGCAACGACTTGTTCTGCGCTTGCCTCCTGACCCGCACGAAGCCGCTTCACTGTGGACACAGAGAGTCCGGACTCAGACTCCATCTTCTCTACAGACATATCCCGGTCGTTCATCAGCAGCTTTAGAGCGTCTCCGAACTCAAGTTTTGCAATCATCTTCCGTATTGCCATGGACCACTGAACCTCTGCCATAAACTCATCTGGCGCAGCCATCCCCTGCTCAGCAGTATTCTGGCGGCAAACCGAGTTGACATTGACGGATGCCGCTTTGGTCTCGGTATTCTTATGTACAGCGGATGCCACCTCGGTTCACCTCCTTCGCTGAAAATTTTAATAAAAAAAGACCGGAGCAAATTCAGATTTCAAGTTGCTTACGCATTACTTGTTTCTAAATTTACTCCGGTCTTATGTATTTCCGTTTCCGTACTCATTGACCGGATGTGTATTAGCCAGACATTTTATAGTCTTATCAGCAAGTAGACGCACTTCAACCTTACAGTAGTGTTTTAGTATTGAATTAAGGACCGTTTAGTTATAACTCCTCAATAATTGTGCGCTGACTGCCTCCAACAATCGCGGCACTCTACTAAAAACCTATGTAATGTCTCTTGCTGAGACGTCATTCAGAAGGATTCTTTTAACTGAACAACATGACTATCTTTGTCTGGTAATACACCTCCACGTTACAAATTATTATCTTTTCAATAGAGCCTTTCAGGCTATTATCACATCTATAATATAGCAGCCAAAACTCTATTTGTAAATAGGAGCAGCCACTTTTCATCGAAGCGACCAGAAACAAGCTGGAAAACTGTGTATTCTGCCAATTCCGGTCCTATAAACGCAAATAAGCCGGAATAGACTCCTAAAATCCGAAAAATTTTCAGATTTCTTTGAAGTCTACCCCGGCTTACTACGCATTCGAGCAGCACCAAACAGGCAGCAGTTTAGTTTTTGACTGGCTCACACGGTTCTCCGATGAGCCAACCATAACTGTAAATGAGCCGTGTGTTCAACTCCTTACCGGAAAAGGACACACGGCTCATCATTTTTGACTTAAAAGCTCAGGATGCTCGACAATCCTATGCCGCCACTTGGGACAGTAAATCAGACCCTCTTTCTCTCAAATAGTCGTTCACCTCATCAACCGACCTCATATACATACAGCTAAGAACCATTAAATATGCTTGCTGCTCTCTGGTCGCAGCCAAGCTAAAACCCGCTTTTGCTATGAGCTCAAATGAAAGCCACGGAGGAAGGTGCATAGCAACACACAGTGCCACCACGTTTTTCTCAGAAAAACTTTTAACCTTTCCGTTTCTGTAACGACCAATCGTTGACTCAGACACCTTTGATTCAAAGGCCAGAGCCTCTTGCGTAAATCCGAAGCATGTCATCACATATCGTAGTGCTTCTGGAAAACAAGCAGGCATATTCACTAACACCCTGTTTACCTCTTCAGCCCTTTCTTTCTCAGACAGTCTACGTTTCGGGTCTATAATGTGATAGTAGTTTTCAATCTCTATTGGATTTTTCTCAGCATGCGAGGGCATCCAAATCCCTCCCACGTCCGAAACTACTCAAGGTAGCCTCAAACGTGGGCGGAACAGGCAGTGCGATGCTCATTGGGTCAAGTGACGTGCTCGCCAATGTTCGACTGCTATTTTTTATCCTGGAAAGCCAAAGTGCGCGCAACTTTGCTGGAACTCTATTGCTTTTCATCTTCTTTAGGAGTTTGATGTACTTCCGCATCCGCTCCAACTCCGCAATTCTTTCATAAAGCCACTGGGAATGCGGATAGTCTTCAAGCGAGTTATCACCAGAATCCAACAACTGTTGAATTTCCTTGGTGATTCGGGTATTCATCCGATTCAATGTTGCTTTTGAAGCCTTTGTGATAGCCTCAATAAGCTTGTCCAGATTGAGCTCGAATTTCTCGCTATGACAAATGATGTGCATTTGTACACTCACCTGCCCTTTACAAGTAGTACGGTAAACCGCCGTTTCTATTATATTACATTCCATCTTAAAACAAAATATGTCTCGTGGCCTTATCACTTCGTCATCTTCTCTTTAACCTTTTTCGGCACGTCAATCAAGCCAAATCGATAGAACAGCCCATAGATATACGACACACCCCGGATATCTCCCAGCGCCTTGGGTCTGTCCACTACCTCTCCGATTTTACCGATATTGTGATATGCCATCCTCACGGAACTCCAAGCAAGGCTCTTGCTGCTCTCTCTACGGTCGATCCACAGTTCCTTGGTGAACTCATCTCCCCTGCCCTTCTTCAGCTTATAGGTAAAGGGCAAGCCGGACAGGGTCTTGAACTTGTAACCCCGGAAAGCAACGATGCAGTTCCAGAGCGTTTCCTCGCATGGGTTCTTTTTCAGATCCGTGACAGCTCGGTAATGCCGCTGTCTCTCTGCCCCGGCACTGATATTCGCCGCTTCAGCTTCCTCTGGGAAGTACACGCCTTTTTCATACGGGAGGTACGAGGTCACAGAGGGGCGAGATAGGTGCAGGGCAGCCATGGTGGATGTAACGGCAGTGGAGTAGTCTTGTGTTTCTCTGAAGGTATTAAAGGTCTGCCAGACGAGCTTTGCGGTATCCGACTCGTAGACTCCGGCGGTGATGAGTAGTTTTCTCACCTTGATGGGGTTGAGGGACAAGGCGTCTGCGATGGCTTGCAGGCTCATTTTGTCCGTATAAAGCTCAGCAGCCGCTTCCATCTGCCGTGCTAGGTTCTTGGATGCACTGTACTCTGGCTTTGATGGCTTCCGCCCACCGCCGGGCTTGCGTGTGTTACCCAATTATTTTCGCCTCATTTTTATTTCCGTCGCAAACTATATATTGTGCTCAAGAATATGCCGTGTGAACTTCTGGAATTTTGTTCACACGGCTATTACGCTTATTTCAACTTAAAGAGTTTTCCTCAATAAATTCAATTCCCATACGGAACTTATATACTACGGTTTTTTCTATTTCCTGTTTTTTCATCCTGTCAATAGCAGCCGCATTCGATATGATAACAAGAATACTTCGTTTATTTCTATGCATAAGGTTTTCGTACACCACTTCTGCAGCTTCCATTCTCACACAAGTTCTATCCAATAGTGTTTGCGGAACCGCTTTGTCCCAGTGCTTTATTTCATAAATGATATCGATATTATCTACTCTGGAACGCGCAATGATATCATACTCAAATTTGTCCAGTTTCACATTTCGTCTAATCTGATAGTTGCTTCCGATTTCCCTTTTCAACCTATCAAAATAGAGTTTTTCAACTTCTAAACCTAAAGCAATCTTATCCTTATATCGCTCTTCTCCCTCGTTGGCTTTTACCTCAATAACATCTGACGCTTTATCTGCAGCTTTCATTTCTTCAGCTTCTTCATTGGCTTCTTCAGTTATTTTTTGGAGTTTTTCCTCCGGTGTCATCTGCTTCAAGCGGATGTTTTTTTCCTTTACATCAAGCTCAGAAATACTATCCAAATATTTCTGAATCGAGTACCACTTATAACATCCCCATATAAACAATACTACCCCCACAGCCTCTACACATATGAAAATAATCGGCAGTTTTGATAGCACCATGTTAACGCAGTCCATTTTCATGGATAAAAGTTCCGCTGCACTCGGTGCTAGAGCCTCTAAATCCTGCTGTGTAATTGCCAAATCATATATACCAGACATCCAAAAGTGTAACAAAAAAACAGGCGCAACTATGAGCAAGAATCCCACTGAAACAATAAACTTATAAAAGCTGTCATACTGCAGTTTTTCCATTGTTCTATCTCTCGTTTCCTGTAGATATTTTTCTTCTCTAACTTATCTTGACGAGACAAGTAAGGTGTACTTGCAAAGGCAGTGATGATTTTTATACATAACATCTATTAATGATATTCAAAATTGGTGAAATGTCATCAAAAGCAATATTATCCTGTGGAATATGCACGATTACCCATCCAGATTCTTTTTCGAACTCAGTATCTTGTGCAATGTCCCTCAAATCAGCATAGTACACCGGGCATTCACCCTTCAACGACACATATATAAGAATAACCGGGATACGATTCTGCTTTACGTAATAGAGGTTTGATATTGACACGCCCGAACATGAAACCACAGGGGGGGGTATTCTTCAGCGGAGCAATCTCTTTGCTCGTCCCTTTAATTTGTAAAAAGCCAATTTTACCAGTTGGAATTCCATCTTCAAAACATTCAATTATGGCATCAACACCATAATCACGTTCCGAAAGCTCTCGATAAAGATAGTCTCCACAATCTCCGAATCCATCTATTCTGCTTCTGACACAATCCTTTGAATTTGTTTCAATAACATGCGTTAATGTTCTAGTCATAATTTAACTATAATAAACTCAAGGTTCCTGTAGCCGAGCATTCTTTCTGCTTGAATCTAGCAAAGATTCTATATACCACATTTTAGCTTTGTGGTGCAGCACATTCTTCCTCTCCGCATCTTAGCCACAATTACTTGTGTTGCCTGCCGCCCACCACGTAGAGGTGTGCAAAGTTTCGAGCGGCAAAACCGTGAAAAATTCCCCACGGTTCAAATATAAACCTTTAAAAACTAGTTTTCAAGGGCACAGGTGAAATATACATCAACCCGTATGTTGCATCAAGGTTGCGTTCAGACCGCGTAGCCCTTGTTCTTAATGGCCTCCATGACCTGAGACACGTACTTCTGGCAGGTATCATGGTCAGGGGCTTCCACCATCACGCGGACAAGCGGCTCAGTGCCGGACTCACGAACCAGAATACGACCGGTGTCGCCCAGTGCCTCGGCTACGGCCTTGACAGCTGCCTGCACTGCTTCATCATCCTGTGCAGCCTTCTTGTCGGTGACACGGACGTTCTCCAGAACCTGCGGGTAGATCTTCAGGGGCTCAGCCAGCTTGCTCATGGGCATCTTCTTAGCCAGCATAACTTCCATCATCTTCAGGCTGGTCAGGATGCCATCACCAGTGCTGGCGTACTTGCTGAAGATGATATGGCCGCTCTGCTCACCACCGATACGGCATCCGTTCTTCGCCATGTACTCATAGACGTACTTGTCACCCACGGCAGTCTTGGCGTAGCCGATGCCCTTCTCATCAAAAGCCTTATACAGGCCAAAGTTGGACATGACGGTAGTGACCACAGTGTTGGTCAGCAGCTTGCCACGCTCCTTCATGTAGCAACCGTAGATGTACAGGATGTGGTCGCCAGTGATGACATTACCCTTTTCATCCACACACAGGCAACGATCAGCATCGCCGTCATAGGCAAAACCGATGTCCAGCCCCTTCTCTACCACGAACTTCTGCAGACCCTCAATGTGGGTAGAACCAGCATTGTTGTTGATGTTCAGACCGTTGGGCTGTGCATTGATGACGTAGGTATCGGCTCCCAGAGCATCAAACACAGACTTAGCGATGTTCCAGGAACTGCCGTTGGCGCAGTCCAGGCCAACCTTGACACCCTTGAAGGAGTAGATACCAAGGCTGATCAGGTAGCCCATGTAGCGGTTGCGGCCTGCAACGTAGTCCACAGTACAGCCGATATGCTCACGATGGGCAAAGGGCAGCTCAGGCCAATCCTTATCAAAGACGTGAAGTTTGCCGTCGATGTAGTCCTCCACCAACAGCAAAATCTCCTCCGGCATCTTCTCGCCATAGCAGTCGATCAGCTTGATGCCGTTGTCGTAGTAGGGGTTGTGGCTGGCGGAGATCATGATACCACAATCAAAGTCATCCACACGGGCAATGTAGGCCACGGAAGGGGTGGTAGTGACGTGCAGCAGATAGGCATCTGCGCCAGAAGCGGTCAGGCCAGCGACCAAGCTATACTCGAACATATAAGAGCTGCGGCGGGTGTCCTTGCCGATAACGATGCGGGCAGGCTCGTTGTTGCCGTTGCGCTCGCGCAGGGCGTTGTAGTACCAGCCCAGAAAACGACCAACCTTGTAGGCATGATCTGCGGTCAGAGTGATTCCAGCTTCGCCACGGAAGCCATCGGTCCCAAAATACTTTCCCATTATAGTTTTTCCTCATCCAAAGAGTGAATTGACGAATATACGCTTTAGCCGGATTATAATCCGTTGCCTGCCATCCACCATGTAGAGGCAGCATTTTTAAACGGCAGAGTCACGCCTTCGCATGGCTATTTTTTCTTGACCAAAGGACTTTCCGTTCGCCCTTTGGTATCCTTCGGCTCCCCTCACTTATGCAAAAAAATTATCTTCCAACATCAGGCACAGGCAATGATAGATAGGCAAATGCAGTTCCTGAATCATATAAGTTTCCGTCTGCGGAGCCTTGATGCACACATCGCTCATATCCTTCAGTTTGCTGTCCTTTGCTCCCGTCAGTCCAATGACCTTCATTCCCTTAGCGTGTGCGGTTGTCGCCGCATACAACACATTTTTACTGTTACCACTGGTGGAAATGCCAAGGAACACATCCCCGGATTTACCGTAACCATTGACCTGCTGTGCGAAGCAGAGTAGCGGTTCACAGTCATTCATATAGGCTGTGGACAGGGCGGGATGACCATCCAGTGCAATTGCAGGAAGTGCCCCCTGCAGATTTTCTGCCAAAACAGAACCAAGCTCCTGATTTTCTTCAACCAGCTTTTCTGCGAAATCTGCTTCGGGCTTACGAGGCAGTTTGAAACCCTTCATCAGCTCACCAACGATATGCTCCGCATCTGCTGCAGAACCACCATTGCCAGCCACAAGAAGCTTCCCACCGTTCTTATAGGACTCCTCCAGCAAAAGGTATGCGGCAACAATATCATTCTTCGCCGATTCTAAAGAAGGGTATCGTTCCATCAACAAGTCGATATGTCTCATCAATCGGTTATCCAGTTCACGCATAGTAGTACTCCCCCTCTTATTTCAGGTACTGTTCTACAAAGTCCTTCAAAGACGATACCGTCACAGTTTGTCCGCAGGACTCAGAGCCTATCAAAGCAGTCTGACATCCGGCATTCTGACCCGCCTTGATATCATTTTCTCCGTCGCCAATCATCCAAGACTGTGACAGATCAATGTTAAAATCCCGTGCTGCATTCAGCAGCATTCCAGGTTTCGGTTTGCGGCAATCACAGTCAAACTTCAGTTCTGGGCGCTCCCCTTCATATCCCTTATGCGGATGGTGCGGGCAGAAGTAGATTGCATCCAGATATGCGCCCTCTTTGCCTAGAAGCGTCCCCATTTTGTTGTGAATCACTTCGAGTTCTTCAAAGGACACTTCACCACGGGCTATCACAGGCTGATTCGTAACAACAATTGTCAGATAACCGGAGTCGTTTATCTTTTTAATTGCATCTGCAACGCCGTCTATCAGTTCAAACTCGTCTATGTTCCGAAGGAACCCCACATATTTATTGATTGTACCGTCCCGATCAAGGAACACCGCTTTCTGCTTGTTCTTCAGATTCTTACCGGAAACGCGACCAGTCTTGTAATCCTCGCATACAGAGTAATAGCGTTCAGGCGTACCCATGTCCTTTACATACTCCGGACTATCGTAGCAGAACATCTTTCCGGTTCCTGCCAACGGCTTAAGAAGCTGCCGATCCAGATCAACCTTGATGGGTTTTCCGTTCTCTCCCACAGTGCCAACCTTGTCCGTATCAATCCCAGAATATTCCAAAATGCTCGGATTGATAACATGAAGCCCTGCATTGACACGATTGCGATAGTATTCCGGTCGTTCATCTTCCTTAGCCAGCCATTGCTCGACAGCTCCATTTTTATCAGCAATAATGAGTCCGCTATCGTAGGGATGGCTATTTGGATGCGTGAAAAGAGTAACCAAACCGCCATGCTGCTTATGAAAGGCTACAAACCGATTGAAATCCACATCGAACACCGCATCAGCATTCAAAAGAAGGAAGTCCGAATCCAACTTATCCTTGATTTTGAAAAGCGCACCAGCATTACCCAATGGTTCCTTCTCAAAATAGTATTCAATATGAACACCGAAGGGCTTCCCTGTTGCCGGAGATACGCCTGAACCATCTCCGAAATAGTCCATGATGATGTTTCCGAGATGAGAAACAGTCAAAATAATGTCTTTGAATCCTTGGTCGCGCAGACACTCCAGCTCATGTTCCAGAACGGGCTTTCCTTCGATTTTTATCATCGGCTTTGGAATATCACTGGCAACAGAGGAAATCCGGGTGCCCCTGCCGCCTGCCATTATTACTGTTTTCATCTAATTAAACCTCATTTTTATTCCTGATTGGCTAATTCTATCAGCTGTTTCATTGCGTAAGTTGCCGAAGTTTTAAACGCTTCCCTGCTTTGTCTCATGTTATTTTGAGCATCGTCACGATTTGTAATTAGCAAATCAATTCTTTTCATTAATTCGCTTAGTGGTGCATCCTGCGTATATCCGTAATACTCTTTTTGGAAGCTATTCCAGACTATTGCATACTTAGACAGTCCACTTTTCTCCGCAAGCAAATATGTCTTTTCGCCATACGCAATCGGAACAGTTGGTACATTTGCAAGTAAGGATAACACCAACGCATGAAATCTCATTGATATCGTTATTTTATATCTGTTTAGTCCTTCAACTGCACTAAGCGCATTCTCGTAGGGAATCGTCTGTACCCCCCCCCGATTACTAAAAGCAACTGCAATATCCGAAATCAATCTATCATCAGATCCTCTTGTAAACGCAAGCAGATCAACTGCAAACCCTCTATCCAACAATTCAGAAACAACGCCCTGCCATGTTGTTACCGAAGACTTGTACTCATCTTCCATTCCCTGCTGCTCAAGATTTGCAACAAATATTCCCACCCTATCCTCGCAACAGGAATTTTTGAATCTCATAGGTGACGCAAATACTGTATCCGCCATTGTATGTATTTTAGGCGATTCGATACATCCAATTTTTTCAACAACTGCAGGACTTCGAGTTATAAACAAGTCCGATATCGCCGCAGTTGCTCGCCAAATTGCTTTACTGAATGAACCCATGCGTTCTGAAATGCCCACTCCAAAAAATGCTACTTTTCGTCCAAAGACTTTCCACAACAACGCAGTAAAAAAGTAAATAGCAACTTTACTAGGATTATCGAACGGAAACAATCCGCCCGGGCCAATAATCAGCATATCATTGTGGGGGATTTCTCTAAACAATGCTGCGTAATTTCGCTCAATCTGCTTTACGTTTTGATATTTTATATCGTACTGCGAACGCATCGGAACTGTAATTGTTCCGGAATAGGGAGACAAGTTTTCTAACATCGTATTTAGAAGAAGATCATCTCCTAAATTTTCAAAACCAAACCATCCCCATAGCAAAATCTTCTGGGATTTCATTTTGTCCTCCCCATTGTTCAGTTTTTGGGCTCGTACATTTCCGGTGTATAATGAATCACTCTAGTACCGCCGTCTTCAAACTCAAATGGGATGTACATCAAATCCCGCATTGCCCAACGAACAGCATCTTGGTGATCCGGCTGCACATAGAACACAAGGAATCCTCCGCCACCAGCACCGAGCAGTTTTCCACCCAGCGCGCCGGCAGCTATTCCTTTTGCATAGAGTTCATCAATACTATTAGTCGAAACAGCAGAGCCGGTTTGACGTTTCAGTTTCCAAGTGTGATCAAGCATTCTGCCAAAATCATCGAGGTCAGTGTTCTTGTCCGTCAAAACACGCTCCGCATCATCAACGAGCGCAAGCATTTCCTTAAGTTGAGCAGTCTTATCCTGCTTACCTACAGCGTTTGCTTTCTGCACATCGGAAGAGAAACGAGTAAAGCCCGTAAAGAACATCATCAGATTCTTATTAAGCTGCTTTTTGCGTTCCGGCGAAATGATAACAGGCAGTACTTCGTAGCCATCTGCATTGAAGTTAATGCGGTTGAAACCACCAAAGGAAGCCGCAATCTGATCTTGCCAGCCACCGGCCTCCTGACACAAGTTTCGCTCAAGGTAAATTGCTTCGTCCGCCAACTTTTTCTTATCAGCATATTTTCCCTTGAGTGCATAGAATGCATTCAACATTCCAACCGCAAAAGAGCTAGAAGTGCCAAGACCAGAACGAGCCGGAAGATCGGCTTCGTATGTAAGACGAATCTCATGCATGTCAAGCATCTTCATCGCATTTCGAATCGCCGGATGCTGAATATCATCGATGTTTGTTACACGCTCCGTCTTTGAGTAGGAAAGCTCTGTAGAATAATCAAAGAACCGCGGCAAATGACGAACGTTCACATAGCAATATTTGTCGAAGGTAGTGGAAAGGACAGCACCACCATTCTCCCTAAAAAAGCTTTCCATATCGGTGCCACCACCGAAGAAGGACATCCGAAATGGTGTTTTCGTGATAATCATTTGTTTTTTTCCTCCATGATTTGTTCTTTAATTGAATCGCAGAAATCCGAATATGAGTCATATCTACAATGAGAATACCTTGACCTTGCCCATAACGATTCATATCCGTAAAAGCATTCTGCTGTCGGTTCTTTTCCGAAACTATCCAGGTAGGACTTGTAGATATTTCTTGCTTCTCCTTCTTGCCGAGCAATTCGTCTTTGATAAAAATCTTCTAATGTCATTATTTTTCTCGCCGGGTTTCCTGCATAAACAGAATCCGCTTCAATATTGCCAGATACTACAGCTCCCGCACCGATAATTGTATTTTCTCCAATTGTAGTGCCTGGGAGAATTGTGGCTCCCCACCCAACAAACACATTATCACCAATCGTTACAGATCTCATTGCTGCAACTGCGCGTTCTCTTTCCGGGTAACGTCTCATACACACAAAAGAACTATAATCATGCGTCAAAATGGTAACCGGCCCAGTAATTACTACATTCGATCCAATATGAAGGAGATGGAGTGCCTGGTCATCAATGTGCGTCTGCGAAGGAGTAAAGATTCTCACATTATCGCCAACAGTTGCCCCCCCCCGCTTCAAAAATGCCAGATAGCTTTCGCAGTCAGCCTTATGTCCCATCACTATCTTCTTTACCAATTTCTTTAGCATGATCTAATCCTCACACATATTCTATTAATCACATCAGTTCTTATTCAGTAGTTTTTTGACGTTGTATTTTAGATAATATAATCTTCCCAAACATGCATGTACTGCAGACATATACCCCTTATTCCGGTATACAGACATGAACTTCATACGATTTCCACTTTGCTTGCTCGGTTCTCTTAACGGAGGTTGCATAACATCATCAATCGATAGTTCAATTACCTTCATGGCTGATCGGACTTTTTCAAAATACTCCACACCTGTTGGAGTATTTACCAGTACAAGTGACACACCCTCATCGCTTCCAAACCCAGGACAAACAGCATCAATGCCTCGACAATCTCCCATTGTAAGGTCACCTGGACGATTAAGGCACGAATACTGACAATGATGACATGATAATTTCGTCGCCAACTTCATATAGTAAATCGTCCGCCACAAATCCGAGTACGCATTTGAATGATATTCCTTTCCATTGCTCAAGTATGCTATTTCTCTATGGACATGCCACGACCACTTTTTGGGCCGGAAGCAATAGCTAATAACACGCTTATGCGTTTTAGCCTCAATCATTTTTATATGATCGGCAAATACCAATGGACTCGGTGTACCGTGGCAGATCAAGTCAACACAAATTAGGTTGTTCGTTCTGCCTTGAAGCGCTCGTTTTAAGCCATCTGTTTGACAAGGCGTGCCTGTAAAGAGGACCTTTTTGCCATCTTGTAAATCCTTTTTTATTAGAAGATATGTGTCTCCTATATCACTTTGAACATACTTTGAGCCCTTCATCCGGTCTCTCTCTATAGCAGTTGTTGCTCTGAAATGTCTTACCACCATGTCGTCGTCGAAGGCAGCCCCATAGATAACACCGCCTTCTGCCAATATGACATCCGATATCGCCGTAAAGAATCCTCCGCTTGCGCTCGTTCGAAGTACGTTCTCGTTATTATGTTTCACTCCGTAGGCCTTTTGAACTGTGCTGCTCACGTTACTTTTGGGTTTCAAAACAGGGCAAGCCTTTTCACACAAACCACAGCCTACACATTTTACATTATCAACTACCGGATACTTAAACCCTTCTTCATCGGGTATCATCTCAATTGAATTTTTAGGACAAACCGTAGCGCATGCTGAGCATCCGTAACAAAATTCTTTTTTTACGCCTTCTAGCATCTAGATCACACCTTTCGTTTTACCAAAGAAAGCATTCTCTTCATCACGGAAATAAATTCTTTCTTTTCAAACGCATAAGCGCTAGCAGTGACCACTACAACTGCCCAAACGCCATATATTATTGCTAATTTGAACCATTGCAGATAACTCATGCACTCTGGACTATAGACTAACGATAGGCCATAAATCACAATAATATTCACCATCACCAGAAGCATCCGAAGCAATGATTTTAATGGCGATGCGTGCGTTATATACTTTGGTGTAAAAAACAACAAGTCAATCGTTCTATACAGATTAGAAAGACAGGATCCAAGCATTATTCCAACCATACCCGCCAATCGTCCGCCTATCGCGCCAAACACTATAATGATTAACCCTTGGATTGTTACCCTCCATCTTGTTTCTCTGTACATTCCTGCAGATACAATTAACATACTCTGGGGTGTCTTGATATTGTATAATAATCCATTAAGAACAATAACAGCACCCAAAAGAGGATAGTAATAATTCGCATCAGAGAGACCCTTTGTATATACCGACACAAAGGGCATTATCAGAGCGAATGCCAGACCGTACACTATCGATAAGATATAGTAATATGCCACCTCAAATTCCGATACAGTTTTTCTTAGGGTCGTTTCTTCTCTCCGTGCAATTAGATCTCCAAACCCAGCAGGCAATCCCGATATAAAGATACTTAGAACACCATTAAGCCCAGAAATCACCATATTATAAATTGAATACACACTGACAGAAACCAAATTCAACAAAATTGTGGCGAGAACTGTCGGCGCACCCGTTTGGATAATTCCTAATATCTGTTGATAGATTACCTCCCAGCGCTTTTCCATAGCGCCTCTATCCGGCACAGCTTTTTTGTCAAGATATGTATAATTATTATGAGAATAACATACGATAATTCCTGCTTTGATAATGACAAGCGCTGACGCACATCCGTATAACAGTAAAATGTTCATCTGATGCGCTGTCATTACACAAATAATTACCGTTCTTAACACCGTATTAATGATTGTTGCAAATGAAATAACATAATTTCTTTGATCCGCTGTCAGCAAGACTCTATCGCCCGCTACAAAGAAAAAGTCGAAGCAGCCGTTGATTCCCAAAATAACTGCCAGAGTAAAAATCGTACCAAAAGTGACAGACTCTGCATTCGAAAGGAGACCATAAACAACAGCCAGAATAAAAATACCCGCCGAGAAAATATATCCGGCCTGCCGGTAGCTCTTTTTTGCAGCCACTACTATACCGCTTATTCGAGCATGGTCTTCCTCCGCAAGAGGCTTGTATAGCGAGTAGATAGCCGCTCCACCGATTCCAGCTTCAACCAGCGTTATGTATGAAATAAATTGGTTTAATGAACTCACCAGTCCATTCATTTCTGAGCCATATGTAGCAATCATCAGACGGGGTGTAATCATGCCCGCAGCCATAACTACAATCTGTGATACCATAGAAGTTAACGAATTTAATGCAAATTTTTGTGTTCTGTTCATGTTTTCCTCTTAATTACTGAAGCACTTTTTCCAGATATTGCATCGAAACCTTGCGCTCTCGTTTCAACACTTCGTCAGCATGTGTGTAGTCAATCTTTTCCTCTAACGGGGTTTTGTCTCTTACAACACGATTCTCCATTCCAAGCATTTCAGTTAAATTCACCAGACGTGAATTGGTATCCGAAGAGAATTCCACAAAGAAATCTCTATGCAATGCCACTGAAATTGCCATACCGTGAAACGAATTAGTAAACACACACTGTGCCCCATTTATCAAACCCAGAAATTCCTTAGGTCCAACACCATATTCAGGATGCTTTCGGGGATCAAATCGTTCTTTAATTCTTCCCCCGACCGTCACCAATTCATAGCCATATTTATCTGCATATTGTTCTGCTTTTTCACGAAGTCCCACACTCGGCTTAATGCAGAAAAACAGAACATATTTCTTTTTTCTATGACAGGGTTCCATTTCGCCTTTTAAATAGTCTGCCGATACAAGCAATGTGGGATCCAAGACCAATTCCGCCTTGCGTCCAGTAAGAGATTTGACAATATCCTGTCCATCTTTTTCTCGAACGCTTAAAAAGGCGAAGTCCTTGAGAAGTTCAGAAATTTTCTCTTCGTATTCCGGATCCGCCTGCATGTAGCCAAAACTGGCTGCATACGATGCCTTTTTCTCCGGTTCTGAACAGAACTCAAGGTAAAAATTCAAATCATGTCCTGTCACAACCGGATTCCACACCTGATCGCTTCCCACAATTATTCGGTCCAGTCCCTCGCTCAGTTCACTCATTTGCTCAGTGCTGGAAACCACCTGACTCGGGTACATTTTCAGCTTTTGCTCAAACTCCTGATACGACGGTTTTGCACTTTTTAGAAAACACTTCGATAACATTTCAATTAGAATGGTCTTTGGCGTTATGGTTCGTGTTTTTTTGTGATTTACTTTATCAGAAACATAGTTGATAACTGCAACATCATGCCCCATTTCCTCTATGACATGGTACAATGCCCCCATTTGGAGCATTGCCCCCAGGCTAGGTGCATGTGGAAACGTCAGAATACCAACTTTCATATTAATCATTCTCCTTCGATGATCTTTGACTTATTTCTAAATCTAATTATTCTTGCAGGGACTCCACCTACAATTGCATATTCTGGAACGTCTTGCGTCACTACAGCACCAGCAGCAACGACCCCCCCCCGATAAATATGAACCCCCGGCAGGATAATAGCTCTACTTCCTATCCACACATCATCATCAATGATAACCGGACGAACAGGTTCAAATCCCTGTTGATTCATCGGACGGGATATATCGTCCATTTTATGATTGCTCGGATTAATAATGCACTCTCGGGCCATCATAACATTATTACCAATCACCGTTGTATTGGATATTATGCTGAATGCTCCAATTCCTGATTTATTTCCCAGACATGTATCTGATGCAAAAAAGGTTCCTTTTTCAATATTGACATTCTCTCCGCATGACTTCATGATAAGCCGTCCACACAAGGCACGAAAACGTTTTGCACCAAAGTTTACCGGAGATGTTGATTCTGGCAATTTGGACGCAAATACAAATAAGAATCGGCCTAGTGCACGTTCAATTCTCTTCCTATTCATTTGATTCTCCCATGCGATTTTCTGATACTAAAGCAATCATCGATATCATTATTGGCAATGTGTAGTTTATTGCTCCGGCAGCCGGAATAGATGAATATCCGATCAGAGTAAGGAACAATGGTACTATTTTCTGGAAACCGACTTTTCTACAACATTTAGCGCATCGATTCCACTGGTATGCAAACCAAGAAAAAAGTGGAATTGTTCCAACAATCCCCAAACCAAACAGATACATCAACGGTGCACAATGTGTATGACAATTAAACAACCCAATTCCAAATAAAATAGACAAAACCGTTTCGAACCAAGGCTTGAAGTACAATAAAATTAGATTGATTCTACCATTTCCTCCAACAACATCTGCACCCTCAAAGCGATTTAAAAAACCTTGTGCTATGGTCGGCATAAACTTGAGAAAGGCAAACACGAACAAACTCATCACGGCTAAAACTGCGACCGTTTTCTTTATGTCACCTTGGCTCAGAAACCACAAAACACCCCATACAGCTAGTAGGATGACAAACGTTCTGGATAATCCAATCAGGCAGCACACTGTACTGCCAATCATTGAAATAACCGCCGCCATCTTTCCCATTTTGGATTGAAATTTTGGTAGAAGCAAACTTACTGTAGATATGCACGCAATTGTATTCATTGCATAGAAGTTCGGGTCAATAGAGGTAGCCATATTAGCTCCTGTATTTCCAATCAGCATTCCCGTATAACCCAGTCTAGTTGCCGGATTCATCAAATCTTGCAAAGAATAATAAGAAAGCGTCGCACTAAGCATAACTGCACCTAATGCAAAATTGCCAATAGCATAAGCCACGACTGCCTGCGTACCAACCCTATATTGTCGAATTACTGCCATAGAAAATGCCAGAAGTATGAAATCAAACGCAGCCATTAAATGATAAATTCCTGTATACCCTGTCAAGAAGTCTTGAACGGTGATATAGGCAACCACACATAGTGTGAGAACAAATCCCGTCTTTTCAATAGGAAACTTATACTTGACTGCGTCGTAAAACAATCTAGCAAGCAAAAATACTGAAATAAAATTTCCCGGCAGTCCAACATACAAAGGGACCAAAAAGCACGTAAAAACTGCAACATTTTTTGTTTCCAAAAAAAAGATTGGAATCAGCGCAAGCAATAAAAACAGGAATTTGTTCACACTTATCCCCGTCATATCTCTAGCAAAGAGTCCCAGGATGATAAGTGCTCCTATCCCGCACATTTTCCATTGATCCTCTTTTAAATCAACTTCTCTGTGTAGCATTCAATTATCCTCTCATATGTGGAATTCACCATGTTTAATCTCATTTATCACACAAGCTCTCAAAATCATGCAAAGCCTCAGTATTACTCGACTCATATTGCAATACCATACTCTTAAAGATACCTTTATTATCGAGCGCATATTTCAGAAGCTCTTTGATGTGCTCCGTCTCACCCACAAGACCTATTTTTCTATCCTCAACCAGCTCTCTCGCTGACAGAGTGTCTGTGGAAATTATCGGCACCTTTAAGCTTGCAGCTTCATCAAAAACCATAGGTGCAGCTTCGTGGATGGATGGCACAAACAGATAATCCGCACCTTTAATATATCTATACGGATTAACCTGCTCGCCTTCTAAAACAATATAATCGTCTGCATGATTCTCACCAATTAAGTGCTCCAGCTGACTTCGTAACGGTCCACCACCAACGATATGCCATTCCACGTCATATCCATCCATTTTTAGTTCCTTTACGATTTCAATTCCGCGCTCAAGTCCCTTCTCACCGCTTAACCGCGCTACAGTTACCAAGGAATTCTCACATCGATATTCTATTGTATCCTGCGATGCCATCTCATTGATTAGTTTAAAATCATGAAAATTTCTCAAAACACATATTTTATCTTCTGCTTCGGGAATGCATCTAATCACCGCTGCACCCACACTCTTAGACACTGCCGCTATCTTATCAAATTTCAGCAACAGCTTATCATTATATGGACAATGTCCCCCATACATTTCGTAATCGCAGTGTATTACAATTGCTTTTTTATTTGCGTTTACGCAATTTATTACAACCTCTCCGGCTAGGTTGCAAAAGATATTTTCCTGCTGTGGATGTCCAAAAGCAATTGCAATATCATAAACTCCGTCAATTTTTCCAACTTTATTGCATATATAATTCGCAGGTATTCTTTTATTGAAGCACTTCGTCCATGCCGAGCAAGCCTTACGAATCACTTTATATTTAGAACCGTACTGTTGCAAATCACCAGCCGAGCGCTCTGTAAGAGCCAAATATGCATTATCTTCAACAATCTTAACCTGTTCAGGAATATCGCTATAAAATGCGCCGTCATGATCAAAGCAAAGAAGTGTCACTTCGCACTTATCACATATATTTTTAAGCAGTTCAATTAGCGCCTTCGATACTCCACCAACTCTCAGTTGGCTAACTGCAATCAGTACTTTTTTCATAACTTTGCAAAAAGCTCCCTTACATTTGCGTTCCAGTCCATATTCTTAGAATAGTACTCGAGAATCTCTTTCTCAAAGGCTCTTGCGGTTTCAGAGGTCATTTCAATCAGGGCATTTTTCCACTCATTTTGTGTGCTACATATAATGCCCGTCTTTCCATTCACAACGAACTGTGTCAGCCCCGCAACATTTGATACAACAACCGGCTTGCCAAACAAATATGCCAGCGGAATAATACCACTTTGAGTTGCTTCAATATACGGTAATACGGCTGCCGTCATATGATGAAGTAGCCATTTCATTTCTCCATCATCGATATACCGATTGATCACTGTGAGGTTATTGCACTGATTAATCAGGCTTTTTTCTTCCTCTGTAAAATTTCCACCACCTGCTATAACCAGCGGGAGAACTTTATCCGAAATACTCTGATATACTTTTAATAGATTTCCAATGCCTTTATATTTATCAATCCGTCCAAAGAACAGCAGATAATCGCTTTCTGCATTCATTTCCACAGGCTTAATTTCATTTGCATCTGGCAGATGCGCTCCAAGCGTTATCATTACAGCTTTTTCTTTATAGTGCGGATACAGATTACCGAACGTCACAACACTCTCCGGAGACATCAACACAAACTTATCTACACGTTTATAGAACCTTCTATTTATGAATTCCGTGTATTTCTCCAATAAGACCATCCGCAGGCTTCTGTTATTTGTAGGATGGTGCGTTCCTGCGTCGTGGAGCGTTAAAAGCTGCTTGATTTCGCCTTTCAAAAACATTCCAACATTTGAACATATCACGCTATCGTCCATATACCAAATGAATTCAGGCTGAATATTATTGATTCTGCCCGCTATTTTCTTATAAGGCGACTGATCAATTACTTTCTTTTCTTTATGGTATTGGAGGAGGTCAGTCTTTGTAATCAAGCTGATGTCTGTATCATGAATTTCATAAGGCATTACAACCTTCACGTCGTACCCTTCTTCGACAAGTGTCTTGTACAACTGTACGGTTAGCTGTAAAATTCCACCTTGCACGTTTGCTGTAAAAAGAGCTATTCTTGCTTTCACGCTGATATTTCCTCCCCACCTATTGTTTCTTTACATCGTTTGCCGATAAACCTTATCCAGTGCTTCCTTATATGTTTTAATATCCAGAATTTGCGCTGCCTTTTCCAATGTAGCGTGATGCAGGTTTTGGTACAGTTCATTATTTTCCAGAACATCCGTGCAACGTTCGATCAGGACATCGTCATCATCGCTCAAATACCCTGTCTTACCATCATCGACGATTTCCTTCAGTCCATCCGTCGGTGTGCTTACAATCGGCACACCAAGTGCCATTGCTTCCAAAGCGCACATCGGAAGGCCTTCCCATCTCGAAGTCATAATCAGAATTTTAGCCTGCTTCATTGCCCCATATGGGTTGCTGCTATATCCCAACATATCGATGCTATGCTCCGCATGGTACTCGGCAATCGCCTGCTTTGTTTCTGCCTCCAAATCGCCTGTGCCGATAATAGCGGCTTTCATCTTCGGATACTTTTCTGCTATTCCAGCAAGTACTTTGACCAGCCTCTGGGGGTTTTTTTGAGGGGTCAATCTACCCACATATACAATATCGTAGGCATATTCTTTTCCATCTTGTGCGGCCTTTTTATAGACTTCTTCTGCGTCGATTACGTTATAGAGGATGCTGCTTTTTTCCTCGAACTGTTCATGAAATGCATATCCTTCATATGCAGATTTCGACACCCAAAAAATATGCTTTGCTTTTTGGGCAGCATACTTGTAAAGCAACGCTTTCGCAGAGATTCCTCGAGAGTCAAAATTATTATTATGCACATGGGAAATCAGTGGAATCCTCCCGCAAAGCAGCGCTGCAAAAAAAGATGCTTTCATGTCGTGAGCATGAATAATATCTGGTTTTTCTTCACGGATAATGCGCTTAACTTCTGACAAGGACCATTCTTTCATCGGCGCAAACCGCACATTACGTTCTTTTAGCGCCTCTCGAATTTTTCCGTCTGGGCTGCAGTAAAACATTTCATACTCTGCATCGTTCTTAAAGCACGCCATAATTTGGCATGCAACGTTTTCCGCCCCTGAAAAACTCGTTCCTGTTAAAAGATGCATGATTTTCTTACTCATCTTACCTATCCTCTACACTCTTATACAGTTCCTTAAGACTTTGAATGGCATGATCTAAATCGAAGTTCACCACATTATTGCTATTTCTTGTAACCTCGCGCAGTCTTTCGCCTTTATCTACTATGCTTTTCATCTTGTCTGCCAGCTCATCTGCATCCTTTGGGTCAAACAGATAATCACTGTCACCCAACAAGTCAGTACACCCACGGATCTTTGAAGCAATACAGGGCAAACCTGATGCCATTGCCTCCATCAGCGCTCCGGGCAGGCCCTCCCTAAAAGACGTAAACACAAAGCAATCACATGCAAGGAGCACTTCTGGAATGTTGCTCTGAAATCCAAGCAGTTTTACTTGTTTTCCAACGCCAAGCTGTTCGGCCAGTTCTACCAGGTACTTTCGATTTTTGCCCTCACCACAAATTAGATAATAAAAATTGGGATCATTGGCCTTTGCGAGGGCACGAATCGCCACTTCCTGATTTTTGTTGTCATTAAGTTCTCCCACAGATACAAAAACAAATGCACTCGGGTCTATGTTCCAGCTCTTTCTCAGAGACAAGCGAATCTCCTCACCCTTTTCTGTTTTGCGTTGTTCCTTATCAAATTTTGACAGATCAACTCCAACACCCGGGACCTTTTCCACTCGGCCATTTTTCTTTAACTGGAATTTTTTTGCCTGAACATAATCTGCATCATTTATTGTGATAAGCATATCTGTAAAGTGCGCCATATATCTTTCTATCGGATAGTAGCAAATCCAATTTTTTATGGGAGCACCTGTCCAAAAATGAAATCCATGCGCCTCATAAATCACATACGGAATTTTAGCCTTATTTGCACAGATTCTTCCTAACACACCACCAATCGGAGTATTGCAATGAACCACATCGTATTTTTCTCGCTTCATCAGATCGAGCAACTGTTTTTTAGCAAGCGTGTAGTTCTTCTTTGCTAACGGATTTCTGTCGCAGTCTATGTGTTCTGCTTTAATTCCGTATGTTCTGCAGTCTTCTTCATATAACTGTTTGTCTGCGTGATCCATATTGCTGACAATCGTAAAATCAATATTCAATTGTCTTGCTGCAATAATCGCCGAACGCATAAACCCGTTTATTCTCCGTCCTGACTGACTCGTTACATATAACAGCTTCATTTTCCGTCTCCATTATTCAGAACAGTTTCATAAAACGATTCATAGCGTCGCCTGTTGCATATTTTTTACTACCATACTGGTAAGCATCGCTACTCATCGTATCATATTCTTCTGCACTCAGTTTCATAGCTTCCTTTAGCTTATCCGCAAACTTTTCATTATCGCCCGCCTCAACAAGATAACCGCTCTTTCCATCATCCACCTGCTCCGGAATGGCACCCACAGCAAACGCAATAACAGGTCGGCTATACTTGTAAGCGTCGATAATGATGCCAGACTGAGAAGCAGAATTATATGGAACGATTACCCAGTCACAGTTAACGAATGCTTCTCGCATCTCTGCCTCTGTGACGTAGTCGTTATTCAGCTTTACATTTTTCTCTTTGGCAAGCTGATCCACAATGCCCTGCATCTGCGAATCCACTCGTCCTACCACATCAAATTGAATGTTCGGACACAGTCTCACAATTTCAAGTAAGTTATCGGCACCCTTGTATGGATTGATTCTTCCAAAGAAGAGTACTCGACCACTATGTACTGGTGTCGTATACGCCGGATATCTACGCCACAATTCCAGATACTTTACACGGTCTGCGCTGATTCCGTAGCGGTCGATCATATCCTGAATATAGGTTTTGTTGCGCAGGACAATCGTATCTGCGAACTTAACCACAGCCTTGTTCATCAAATCAACCATCTTGACCTGACTGTCTCCTTCGTGTGGAATGACCTCGTGGATTACCTGATAGGTCTTGGCTTTTCCAGACATCAGCATAATTGGAAGATTCCATGTATGCAGGCTTTCAAAATAAATCGCATCAAAATGTTCCTTGCGGATACGATGAATTATCGAAACCAACAATGGGAGATTGAACGTTTTCTTTGTCACACCAGGTCTTTCCGGGCAATCAACTAGCCAAGTATGATCTGATTTCTGAAGTTCCACCTTTGGAGCCTTGATGCAAAGCAAGTAAGCCTCCCAGTCACTTCGATTTCTCATTTCTTCGTACATTCCAAACAACGTATCCTGATGATCCGCATTGTCTGAGAATGTCACTAGAAGTACTTTTTTCATCTCGAATTCCTCTCCCACTAAAACAGCCCAGACTCATCTCAAAGAGTCTGAGCCACATTTTCTCAGCTACACGCTGAGTTATTTTTTGCTCGAATCAAATTTGTCAAAAATTCAAAGCTAGAGAACATCGCCTTTCGCAACGAGTCAATTGCAACTCCTGTCACAAAAATAATAGCGGTAACTGCAACAACCCATAAAACGGCGTATGGTTTTTCAATCACTTTCTGAAGTGAAAACAACTTTTCAAAGAGATACGTCATATTAGCCGGATACATATGGAACAGGTACACTCCAAAAGTTGCTTCCGCCAAATAGTCAAGTACTTTGTTAGTCCTTACCTTCCATGAAGTTCCCCACATAAAGAGTCCAATCGATACCATCATAGAAACAGGACGATAATTTCCACGCATGAAATAACAACTATACTCTGCAGCAGAGGATATCTTTTTTCCTACTAAATCAAGTACAATAATACTTATAATTGCAACGATGTACGGAATCAGTACCAGTGCTTTGAATTCTGATTTATGAGTTTCATACGTTATTCCCATTCTTTTAATCAATATCACAATTGAGTACAGCATTAAAAACGCAAGCAAGTTATTAGCGCCCCAATTAACAAACGGAACAATTGTTGAAACACTCCAAATCACAAGCATGACTGTCGTAAACTGCTTTAGGACATCCACAGAGAATCCCATAAGTGCTTTGTGATAGAAAGGCCAGATCAAAAGAAAAATCATGTACGTTGTTGGGTACCACCACATTCCTGTCAGTGTTGGAAATACAGATTGGAGCAGTAATATTTTGCTCTGCCCCCCCCCGAAAATAAATGCGCCAATACACATTGAGAGTCCGTAAAATAAAACCGTTTTTTCAATTTTCCAGCACGACCTTGCCGAATATTTGAGATCTACCTTTTCATCTGGTTTTTTGCTCAGAAACCACGCCGAAACCAAAAAGAACAGGTTATTGCCAATAAAAGCGTTGTTCCCTAGTATCTGCAATGCAAGTTTATTACCTGTTATTCCTATAACCTGCGTGTCAATGTTAAATGCATTCTTTGCCACAAGGTGATGTGAAACAATCATGAGCATCGCAGCTATTTTTAGAATCTGAAAGTTTGCTTCTTTGTTTTTCACAATATCACCTCATATTTGCACTTGAGCCGTTTATTCCTTATAAAGCTCTACTAATCGTCCTCAGCAGCGTGAGCCACGCTGCCGCTATGTCCTGTACCGCTGCGTTGGGTCTCCACTACGCTCTAAATTGCACCCTTTTTGACGCTATGGTAGCTCCCTGCTTATGCCGGATTACCCCACACGAATGAGCATCTCTGCGGCCATGTGTTTATCATCATCTTGCTCACATCCACCTTGTCATCTCCAAAACCGGAATGAAATCGCAGATGAGGTTATCATTGCTCCGTCCCGAAACCGCTATGTGAAAGTCCCCACAGTGTCGGTAATGCCATCACGGTGCAATCAGACATAAACCCACGAACTACGGTCGCATCCATAAAAGTGCTTTTTCGGGGCATAAAAGCTTCAATTCGTCCTCGTTTTGCCCGCTCTCACGCTCAGCCCTCCGGCATTTCGCACTGTTAGAAGCCTTATTTCAGTTTTATACAGGGCAATTTGCCGACTTCCCAGCTTGACGCTACTGTAAGAGCTGCATTTGTGCCTGATTCCGCTCTGGAGTTTCTTCCAATTTTTAAATGTACGAAAACGTCGATATTTAGTGATTTTCTCCGCTCATGGCAGTGGTTTGACCCTCAGAAACTCCCTCGGTGCTTTCCGGCATAAACAGGATTTTGACGGTCGCCAGCATAATTTTCAAATCCTCGATCAAACTGGGGTGTGCAATATACATCAGATCCATCTGGAGCTTATCGTAAGGGGTGGTATTGTACTTACCGTACACCTGCGCATAGCCAGTCAAACCAGCCTTTGCCTGCAGGCGCAGCGCAAACTCCGGCATCTCCTCACAGTACTGGGCAGCGATTTCCGGGCGCTCCGGACGGGGACCAACAACGGACAGGTCACCCTTCAGGATGTTCAGCAGCTGCGGCAGCTCGTCCAGACGGCAGGCACGGATAATGTGACCGACCTTCGTGATACGGTCATCTTTGTCGCCGGTGGACAGACGTGCCACGCCGTCTTTTTCTGCATCCACACGCATTGAGCGGAACTTCAGAATCTTGAACTGCTTACCATCCTTGGTCAGGCGCACCTGCTTGTAAAAAGCGGGACCACCATCCGATTTGACCGCAATGGCCGTAATCAGAAACAGCGGGCTCAGAATGATCAGTGCCA
>ERZ1034976.934-NODE-934-length-24872-cov-43.822420_pt1 | contig 24872 bp, 16 predicted proteins | sample MGYA00520623_ERZ1034976 | MGnify/ENA primary metagenome ERZ1034976 (study PRJEB33766, sample SAMN09781774) | gut metagenome | biome: gut microbiome | host: Homo sapiens | place: Madagascar | study: EMG produced TPA metagenomics assembly of the PRJNA485056 data... | reverse complement strand
TGTATATCTCGCAGGTCAAGCAGAAATGTGGCCTGGAGGTACGGGAGAACCACCACAAGGCGAAGTCCGAAAATACAAAGCAACCTAAGTGTCCGAAGGAAAAAGAGGATGCGATTGTGGAAGCATTGAAGCATTTTCAAATGATTTGATTTACAGTTTGCCCGTCTGGTTTTCAGGCGGGCATTTTCTTTTGCCGGAATATGGTGTTTATACTTTTATCGTGGTACAATAGATGCAAGAATCATTTTTTCAGGAAAAACGTCCTTCCATCCGATTTATAGGACGCCCATTGTTGTAAAATCAGGATGTCCACCTATCACAAAAACAAGGAGCAACGTATGCCAAACGATAAGATCACCGCCGTAGGTGCCAACATTGCCGAAAAAGCCGCCATGATCTGGAACGTAGCCGATATGCTGCGTGGGCCGTTCAAGCCCCACGAGTACGGTCTGGTCATTCTGCCCATGACCGTGGTGAAGCGGTTCCACGACTGCCTGCTGCCCACCCATCAGGCAGTGCTGGACACCTACGAAAAGGTGAAAAAGCTGCAGGTCATCGACGGCTTTTTGCAGAAGGCCTCCGGCTACCAGTTCTATAACACCAGCCGCTTCACCTTCGAGACCCTGCTGGCAGACCCGGACAACATTGAGTCCAACTTCCGGGATTACCTGTCTGGCTTCTCCGCCAACGCACAGGACGTGCTGGCAAAGTTCGACTTTGACAACATCATCAAGCGGATGGTAGAGAGCAACACCCTCTACCTCGTTATCAAGGAGTTTGGCTCCGAGAAGGGATATCTTGGCCCGGACAAGATCAGCGCCGTGGACTGCGGCTACATCTTTGAGGACCTGGTGCGGCGGTTCTCCGAAAGCTTTGGCGAGGAAGCCGGAGCGCACTTCACCAGCCGGGATATCATCTATCTGATGACCGACCTGCTGCTGTCCGAAGCCGACCTCGATACCAGCAGCATGACCGTTTACGATATGGCCATGGGAACCAGCCAGATGCTGAGCTGCATGGAGGAGCGCATCCACGAGCTGAACAGCGACATTGAGGTGACCTGCTTCGGGCAGGAGTTCAATCCCTCCACCTTCGCCATTGCCAAGGCAGACATGATGATCCGGGGCGGCGACCCTAACAATATGCGGTTCGGTGACACTCTGTCGGAGGATCAGTTTCCCGGGTTCACCTTCCAATACATCATCTCCAACCCGCCCTTCGGCATTGACTGGAAGCGGGAGCAGAAGGCGGTGGAAGCCGAAGCCGCCCGGGGCGAGATGGGGCGTTTTGCGCCCGGTCTGCCCAAGATCAGCGATGGTCAGCAGCTTTTTGTGCTGAATGGCCTTGCCAAGCTGGCAAACAAGGGCAAGATGGCCATTATCCAGAACGGCTCTCCCCTGTTCAGCGGCGATGCCGGCAGCGGGCCCAGCAACATCCGGCAGTATATTCTGGAAAACGACTGGCTGGACTGCATCATCCAGCTTTCCACCGATATGTTCATGAACACCGGCATCTCCACCTACATCTGGGTGCTCAGCAAGGATAAGCCCGCCCACCGTGCGGGCAAGGTGCAGCTTATTGACGCCAGCCACTGCTTTGAGCCACGCCGCAAGAGCATCGGCACCAAGCGCAACGACATCACCGATGCCTGCCGGGAGCTGATCGTCACCGCCTACGGCGAGTTTGCCAACGGCAAGGTGTACGGCGACAAAAACGGCATCTACTGCGAGAGCAAGGTGTTCGAGAGCGTGGAGTTCGGCTACAACAAGATCGTGGTGGAGCGCCCCCAGCGGGACGAGGCAGGCAACATCCTCCTGAAGCGTGGCAAGCCTGTGCCGGACACCAGTCTGCGGGACACCGAAAACGTGCCGCTGGTGCAGGACATTGACGCCTACTTTGCCCGGGAAGTTCTGCCCTACGCCCCCGACGCATGGATCGACCACAGCAAGACCAAGGTGGGCTACGAGATCCCCATGACCCGCTATTTCTACGAGTATCAGGCACCGGAAGCCGTGGAGGATATTGTGGCGCGCATCACCGCACTGGAACAGGATATCTCCGCCGGGCTGGCAGAGCTGTTCCATAAGGAGGGCTGACCATGGCACGGAAAATGAAAGACAGCGGCATTGAATGGATCGGAGAGATTCCAGAGGGGTGGGAAATCAGTAAAGTTTCATATTTCTACGAAGTTCAATTAGGAAAAATGCTCCAACCCCAAAAGAAATCCGAAACAGACACAGAAGAAAAGTATCTGTGTGCTGCTAATGTTGGAAAGAACAGTTTGTCCCTTGATACGCTTAAAACCATGTGGTTTTCCCAAACTGAAAAGCATCAATTTGATTTAAAAGAGGGAGATTTACTCGTAGTCGAAGGCGGAGATGTTGCAAGCTGTGCTATCATTGAAACTCCTGTTCGAAACCTATTCTTTCAAAACGCCTTACATCGCGTTCGTCCTTTGCATAATGAAAGCGTTGCGTTCTTGCGGTACTGGCTTATGACTGCAAAATCATACGGCTATATTGATCTCATTTGCAACAAGGCAACGATAGCTCATTTCTCAAAAGAAAAATTCATCGCATTGCCAATTCCCGTAATACCTCAAGATATTCAATCCAAGATTGTTTCTTTTCTTGATTTGGAGTGCAAGCAAATTGACGATTTGCTGTCCAAATCCCGTTCCAGCATTGAAGAATACAAAAAGCTCAAGCAAGCAGTTATTACGCAGGCTGTTACCAAAGGCGTGCGCGGTGATCGGGAGATGAAGGATAGCGGGGTTGAGTGGATTGGGATGGTTCCTAAAGAGTGGACGCTACTTCCCTTTCGCAGAGTTTTAAAGGAACGTAATGAGAAAAACACGCCAATCAAATCAACGGAGCGACTTTCTCTTTCTATTGAGCTTGGTGTAACCTTGTATTCCGAAAAGACAACTAATCTCGACCGTTTTAAAGATGATTTCGAGCAATACAAATTAGCTTATAAGGGCGATTTAGTTATGAATAGTATGAATATGATTGTTGGTGCAACCGGAGTTTCCGAATACTTCGGCTGTGTCAGTCCTGTTTATTATACTTTTTATGATGATTCCCTTGAGCATGTAACAGCAAAATACTGTGAATATATTTTCAGAAGTAAAACCATGCTTCGTGTTCTTTATAGTCTTGGAAAAGGAATTTATGCTATTGTTCGTGGGGACGACAGAGTGAACACCTGCCGTCTTAAAGTTTCAAAAGACGATTTAAAAAGTTTAATTGTTCCTGTTCCTTCACTAAATGAACAAAGAGAAATCGTTCATTATCTTAATGCCAAGTGCGCTGAGATCAATGGGCTGATTGCAAAAAAAGAGCAACTTGTAAAAGAGCTGGAAAGCTACAAGAAAAGTTTGATTTATGAGGTTGTAACGGGAAAGAGGGAGGCGTAAAGCCTATTTGCTTTCTGCACCATAACTATTGCATAACCGTCTAGTGCAAATTGCAAACTAGCAATTGACTAGCATGATTTTGTGCGCTAGAATAAAGTTAGTACACTCATTGAGTGTAAAAGAAGGAGGGTGCTAAATGAGTGATTTTATTTCAAAACTGGATATTACGACATTCCGTGGTATTAAGCAGCTTTCTTTAAGCGATTTATCTGTTGTTAACGTGTTAGTTGGAGCTAACAATTCTGGTAAAACAAGTGTACTTGAGGCCATTCGTTTTCTCTCTGCCACACATGATATTGGAAAAATTGTCAGCTTATCTTTTTTGCGCGCTCCCGTAACTAAGCGTGATGGCAAAATCATTGATTACTTTTCTACCTTATTTCATAAAGAAGTCGATGACGGTGATGAAGACGAAAAGAAGCGTACGCATTATAGCATCGCACTAAGTGCCACTGTTTCAAAAAAACATCTTTCTTACGAAAGCAGCGGAAATATCGATGTTCAATATGATGGGCATGGAATCTCAAGTAAGGTCTTTGTTTTTTCTACAAAAACTCAAACTAATACTAACAAGGCCGAATATGAAGATTATATTTTATATGATAATGGTAAAATAGCTTCTAAAAGTGGACTTTCAGTGAAAGACGATGATTTTGGTTCGCTATATATGCACTCTGCCACTTCTTACTACCATTCCTGTGCGAGACTTCTTTCGGATGCTATCGTTGATTATAACAAGAATGAACTCCTAACCCTTGTTAAAAGTTTCGATTCAACCATTCAAGATATTAGTATTGTAAATGACACTATTTATCTTCACAATAGTGTCTCTGGAACGCTTCCTTTGTTTGCATACGGAATTGGTTTACAAAAAGCATTGCTTCTCTCGGCAATTCTTTATTTACACAAGGGAGATATTCTGCTAATTGACGAAATCGACAATGCAATCAACATGGCAGCATTCCGCGATATTTTCCCATGGTTCGTAGATAAATGCGTCGAATTTGAAGTTCAAGCATTTGTCACAACGCATAGTGTTGAGGCAATAGATGCTATACTTGAAACTGAAAGCGAAAATAAGACCACTGATAATATCAGAATTATAACCTTACGAAAAACACCTAAAACACACCAAACTATTGCAAAAATTCGTACTGGAAAACAAGCCCGTAATGACCGTGAAAACTTCGGAATGGAGTTACGCGTATGAGAAGTGTTATTCTATGTGAAGGCAGTGACGACTTGTGGTTTATAGCTTATTTTTTAAACAAAACCTCTGGATGGACTATTGCAAAGCAAAAGGAGTGGTCTCCCTATTATGGCTTGCTTCCCTCCAAAGCGGTAAATGGATGCTATAACCGCCAAGAAGTCCAATATATGCTTTCCGCCGACAAAAAGAACGCTCTTGCCATTTTTTCTACCGGCGGACAAAATCGTATGAAAAGTACCTTTCTTAAGGTTATCCAGTTAAATGCCAACTATCCACAGCCCGGAAAGACAATTGATTCAATTGTTATATTTAGAGATTGTGATGACCGTTCCCCTGATAGCCTAGCAGAATCCATGAAATCATGGTTTGATTCAGTCGATTCTTGGAAAACCGCTTCTTTTTCCTTGAAAAATCAAACGCCTATTCTTCTCGAGAACTGCATTGAAGAATGTATGATTCAAACTGTTATTCTCCCCGTTATTATTCCATTCGATGAAGAGGGAGCTATCGAAACTCTACTATTAAAAGCCATTAGTGACAGCGGTGACGAGGGTCACTTCGTTGCAGAATCGGCTAAAAAATACATTTCCGATGTGAAATCCGAAGCGTGCGTTACCACATATTTGTCTCATCAACGTCTCGTGACAAAAGCAAAATATTCTGCTGCTATTGCTATCACCAATCCTGACCACTCTACAAAACTGTTCCAACAATTGATGGAATCTACTCCATGGGAGCAAAGTGCAGCCATCAAAACCCACATGGAAAAAGTTATTCAATTGATTACTGGGCAATTAGACCTAACACATACGAGGTAAAAACCATGCCCCTCAATACCACCGAAAAGCAGTTTGAATCGGACATTGCGGCGGCGCTGCTCTCCCCTGCCGGGGGCTACACCCGCAACGGGGATTGCTACGACCCCAAGCTGGGGCTGTTTGTGGATACCCTGATCCGCTTTGTGCAAAAGACCCAGCCCAACGAGTGGGCTTTTTTTGAAAAGCAGAACCCGGTAAATCCGGTGCGGAAGTTCTGCACGGCCTTTAACAATGCCTGCGATGCGGACGGACTGCTTTCGGTGCTGCGGTATGGGTTCAAGCACCGGGGACGGCGGTTCCGGGTGTGCTATTTTCAGCCGGAGTCCGCACTGAACCAGAAGGACGCCCAGCGCTACGCCCAAAACGAGATCACCTGCAACCGGCAGTGGTTCTACTCCGACACCACCCACAACTCGGTGGACATGGTGCTGGCGGTAAACGGCATCCCGGTGTTCGCCTTTGAGCTGAAGAACCAGTTCACCGGGCAGACCGTGGAGAACGCCAAGCAGCAGTGGATGCACGACCGGGACCCCCGGGAGGTGTGTTTCCAGTTCAATAAGCGCATTCTGGGCTACTTTTGCGTAGACCTGACCGAGGTGTGGATGGCCACCCGGCTGGCAGGCAAGGACACCCGCTTTCTGCCTTTCAATCAGGGCTCCAATGGTGCCGGGCGGGACGGCGGCGCAGGCAACCCGCCCAACCCCAGCGGCTATCTTACCGCCTACCTCTGGGAAGAAGTGTTCCAGAAGGACAGCATGATGGACATTCTGCAAAAGTTCATGAGCCTGCAGGACGGCAAGACCCTGATCTTTCCCCGGTACCATCAGCTGGACGTGGTGCGCAAGCTGGTGGCAGATGTGCGGCAGAATGGTGCCGGGCAGCACTATCTCATCCAGCACAGCGCCGGGTCGGGCAAGTCCAACTCCATTGCATGGACGGCGTACCGGCTGGCTTCCCTGTTCAACACCGAGAACAAGCCGGTGTTTGCCAGTGTCATCGTAGTTACTGACCGCACCGTGCTGGACGCACAGTTGCAGGAGACCATCTCCGGCTTCGACCATACGCTGGGCGCGGTGGAGGCCATCGGCGAGGACAAAAACTCCGGCGACCTGCGGGATGCCATCAACAACGGCGCACGCATCATCATCACCACGCTACAAAAGTTCCCGGTCATCTATACTGAGGTGAACAAGACCGCCGGGAAAAACTATGCCGTCATCATCGACGAGGCGCACTCCTCACAGACCGGCACCTCTGCTTTAAAGCTGAAAGCCGCTCTTGCCGACACCGAGGACGCACTGCGGGAATATGCCGAGCTGGAGGGCAAAGCGGAGGAGGAGATTGACCCGGAGGATGCACTGGTGAAGGAGCTGACCTCCCACGGACGGCACAAGAACCTGTCCTTCTTTGCCTTTACCGCTACCCCAAAAGCCGCCACGCTGGAACTGTTCGGCACCGAGTACCCGGACGGCAGCCACCACCCCTTCCACATTTACAGTATGCGGCAGGCTATTGAGGAAGGGTTCATTCTGGATGTACTGCAAAATTACATGACCTATTCCACCTGCTTCAAGATTGCCAAGACCATCCCGGACAACCCCGACCTGCCCGCCAGCCGGGCGGCGAAGCTCATCCGCAAGTATGAGGAGCTGCACCCCTACAACATCAGCCAGAAGGCAAAGATCATTGTAGAGACCTTCCGGGAGACCACCAGCCACAAGATCGGCGGGCGGGGCAAGATGATGGTAGTCACCTCCTCCCGATTGGCGGCGGTGCGGTACTTCCACGAGGTCAAGCGCTACATTGCGGAGCAGGGTTATGACGATGTGCAGATCTTAGCGGCATTTTCCGGTGCCGTACCGGACGGCGGCGTGGAGTACACGGAGCAGTCCCTGAACGTCCGCGCCGACGGCAGCCACATTGCCGAGAGCCAGACCAAAAAGGAGTTCCATAACAACTTCAATGTGCTCATCGTAGCAGAAAAATACCAGACCGGCTTTGACGAACCGCTGCTCCATACCATGATCGTGGATAAAAAGCTGAAGGGCGTCAAGGCGGTGCAGACCCTCTCCCGCCTGAACCGTACCTTCCCCGGCAAAACCGACACCTTTGTGCTGGATTTTGTGAACAAGGCAGAGGACATCCGGGAGGCATTCCAGCCCTTTTATCAGGAAACCTTTCTGGAGCAGGAGGTCAACACCGACCTCATTTACAAGACCCAGAAGGAGCTGCGGAGCTTTGCCGTTTATTCCGATGCAGACGTGGAAGCCTTTGCCAAGGAGTATTTCCGCAGCACCAAGCAGGATAAAAACGCCGTGGGTCGTATGAGCAGCATCCTGAAGCCCGTGGCAGACCGCTACAATCAGAAAACGCAGGCCGAGCGGTACCAGTTCCGCCGCCTGCTGCGCAGCCTTGTCAAGTGGTACGGCTATGTTTCACAGGTGGCGCGGATGTTCGATGAAGAGCTGCACAAGGAGAACGTATTCTGCGCTTACCTGCTCAAGCTGCTGCCGCCGGACGAGGTCTCTCCGCTGGATCTGGAGGGCAAATTGCAGCTGGAGTATTACAAGCTGCAAAAGACCTTTGCCGGTGCCATCGAGCTGGAACACGCCAAGGGCGTCTACGAGCCGGTCACCCAGAAAGGTGCTCTGGGTCACGACCCCAAGGAGCCGCTGGACGAGATCATTTTGAAGATCAACGAGAAGTTCAAAGGCGAGTTCACCAATGCCGACCGGGTGCTGCTTACTGCCCTGCACGACCGTCTGCTGGCTGACCCGAAGCTGGCAAAGCTGGCGCGCAGCTCCGACCCGCAGATCTTCACTGAGAGCATCTTCCCCAAAGCCTTTGACACCGCCGCACAGGACAGCTATCTTGAAGCGCAGGACACCTTTTCTTCCCTGTTTGAGGATACCAGCAAGTACAAGGCTATTATGTCAGCTCTGGCAGAGTGGCTGTATGGAGAATTCCGCAAGAAATAAAACAGTTTTCCCTTTTTATTTACTTAAAACAGCCTGCATCCACGGGATGCAGTTCAAGGGTTTGGGATTTCCCAACAAGCGTTTTGCAAGGCAAAATGGCAGATGTATATACGTCTGCATTGCTTGCGGATGCTATGAAGCCTCTCAACGCGACTTCCAAATTTGAAAATTATTTTGCAATCAGGACCGTCCGTTTTCAAGTTCAACTTGAAGCGGGCGGTTATTTTTTGCTCAGGAAGTTTTCGCATTTGCAATCGCAGCAAGCAGGGCGATTTGGTACCAACTCGCAAGTTTTCGAATCTGATTTTTCAAATCCGACTTCAAAAACGATTGTTGGGCTTCGCCAAAACCCGATATTCAGCACATAAACTGTGCCGACTGCGTATCTTAACAGACACTGAATAAGCAAATTTCTTGTAGAAAAATTCGTTTCTGAAAAATCGGCGTTGATTCATTCAATATTGCACAAAACCGGAACTATTACTTCCGGTTTTGAAGGCAAAAAGCGGAAGTATCACTTCCTAAAAAATCGAGCAATTTTATGGTATGCTCTATCCAGAGCCGTTCACAAGAACCGGACCTCCCAAGTCCGGTTTTCTCCCTCAAAACCGGACCTGATACGTCCTAAAAACACTTATTTAATTGTGATAGGCTTTCTACAAGCCTTCATCGAACCTTGAGAACCGAATGACCGTCTGCATGGGATACCCGGCGATGACCCCCAAGTGGGAGAGCCGGAAGACGCCGCCGGAAGGGGGCAGGAAATCCATGCGGGGATAACGGCTGAACTACCAATAAATTTTTGAAAGGAGATTTTGCCTATGAAGAAAAACAAGTTTGAATTTATCATTGATTCCGAATTTCAATCTCAGATTCCTGCATTGACCGATGAAGAATTTCAGCAACTGGAAGAAAACATCCTTTCAGAGGGCGAAGTCCTGTCTCCCCTGATCGTCTGGGGCAACATTCTTGTTGATGGTCATAATCGCTATAAGATTCTCCAGCAGCACCCGGAAATTCCTTATACCACCCGTTCGATTTCCTGCACCTGCGAAACCCGTGAAGATGTTCTGGCATGGATCTGCAAACATCAGCTGGGTCGTCGGAATCTGACACCCGAGCAGAAAAAGTTTCTGATTGGAAAGCAGTATCACTCTGAAAAATCCACTCGTGGGGGAAACCATGGCAATCAGTACACGCAGGTGGCAAACTGTCAAATTGACAATTTGCCATCGGTAGAAAACACGACCGAACGAATCGCCAAAGAAAATAATGTAAGTCCCTCTTTTGTAATTCGTGCCGAGCAGTTCATGAAAACCGTTGAGCTGATGGAAAAATACTGCCCCGGCATTCAGGAAGAAATCTTATCCGGCAAACTTAAGCTATCCCAGCGAGAGGCTACCATTATCCGTGGAACTCCCACGGAAGCATTGCCCACCGTGGTATCAACGTGGCGAGAGAAAAAGTTAAACGGTAAACCAGACGATAGTGCAGACACCTATGAAAATTTAGAATTGCTTTCCAAGGTCACCGAACGCAATTTCTCTAGTGCTGCCACATCGAAGATCCAAACGGCTGATCCACTCTCGGAGAATCGACCTTTTATTTCATCGGGAAAGCGCAGCACCGAACTCCAGACCATTCGTGAGCTAGGAGAAAAGATGGCAACGGTTGATTATGTCGCCGATGCCGAAGGGATGTTTTGCGAAATCAAAAGTGCCTCTGATAGCTTTATTTTCCGCCTCGAACACTGCTTTGCTCTTTATCCTGACTTTCTGACAAATGTAGAGATTGAAGCAAAAGTTATTGCTGCTTTGCAAAAAGCAGAAAGCTATATTGTGCATCTGAAAGAACAGCATCGGCAGCATCTTCTGGAGACTGCCAACAGCCAGTAAAATGCTTTCCAAAAATTTGTTTGATATAAAAATGTCTTTTTAACAGCAAAGGAGTACAGGCGACTCAAAGCCGATTTCTCCGGGCTGGATGATCTGATCGAGCAGCTTTCAGCTTATATCCAGTCCACCGGCAGAAAGTACGCCGACCATGCCGCTACCCTGCGCATCTGGGCAAAACGGCAGAAAACAGAACAAAAATCGACACCGGGCATCCCGGACTACACATTCAAGGAAGGAGAAAGCCTATAAAGACGATAGAAAAAATTTTGGAACAGCTCCCATCCAGTATTCCCGAAAACACCGATGATTATTATGGCAAGGACGGCCTGCTTCATTATGGAAAGTGTCACACCCCAAAAGAAGCGTTCTTTGCAAAGGGCATTGCCCTGATGGGCAAGAACAAGCACCCAATCAAATGCATCTCTGCCAGCGCACGGAAAGAGAAAAACAAGAAGCCCTTATCAGCCAGCAAAAGCACAACGACCTTGTGCGGCGGCTGAAAGCAGAGGGATTTTCTGACCCAGCAATGCTCAACTGGACCTTTGAAAACGACAATGGCCGCAGCCCACAGATGCACCACGCACACCGCTATGTAGAGCAATGGCAGTCCATGCGCTCAGAGAACCTAGGACTGCTCCTCTGGGGCGGTGTGGGTACAGGCAAGAGTTTCCTTGCCGGGTGCATTGCAAACGCTCTGATGGAGCAGGAAGTGCCTGTGCGTATGACAAACTTCGCCCGAATCCTGAACAAGTTGAACAGCAGCTTTTCCGGGCGGAACGATGTTGTGGACAAGCTCTGTCGCTACCCCCTGCTCATCATTGACGATTTCGGCATGGAGCGTGGCACCGAATACGCACTGGAACAGATCTACAACATCGTGGACAGCCGATACCACAGCCGGAAGCCGCTGATCGTCACCACCAACCTGACGCTGGACGAGATACGACACCCACAGGATACCGCTCATGCCCGCATCTACGACCGGCTGTTGGAAATGTGCATTCCGATCTCCTGCATTGGGGTCAGTTTCCGGAAAGAAACAGCGCAGGAAAAAATGGAACGTTTAAAAAGTTTAATCGGATGAATCAAAAAACATTTCCAAAAAATCCGCAGGACGTCCTAAGTTCTGCTACAAGGAAATGGAGTTGCCTATTGAAAAAATACTATGACACCGAAACTGACAACGCATCCTTTGTACGCTGCATCGATGTTATGGCAAAGCTGATTCAAAAATACGGCTCGACCGTACTGGAGCAAAAAGAGTCTCCGCTTTGCGCGACCAACAGTAAAGCTGCATAAGCAAATTTACACGTTGCGTAATTTGTGATTTTATGTTAAAATAATTGCGTAGCGTGTTTTACATATATGAGGGCAACTTTATGGACTGCAAAGACAAAATCCTCGAACTGCGCGAATCGACCGGGATGAACCGCCGGGAGTTTTGCACTTTCTTCCAAATTCCCTACCGCACTGTAACAGAATGGGAACTCGGCCACCGCCATGCGCCAGAGTATGTACTCCGGTTGCTAGAGTATTATATCCAGCATGAAAATCTCACACAACAACCAACCGCCGAAAGTGAGGATTTCTTATGAAAAAAGCACGCACCAAATGCTACATTTATACTCGCGTATCTACGGCCATGCAGGTGGACGGTTACAGCCTTGATGCACAGCGTGAAAAGCTGCGCAAATATGCCGATTATGAAGATATGGTCATTGCTGGAGAATATTTTGATGAAGGATTTTCCGGTAAGAACATTCAAGGTCGGCACGAATTTCAACAGATGCTACGAGATGCGCAAGACTGTAAAGACGGCGTTTCTTATGTTCTGGTATTCAAACTCTCCCGTTTTGGGCGCAATGCGGCCGATGTTCTGAACTCCTTGCAGCTTATGCAGGATTTCGGTGTCAATTTGATTTGCGTAGAAGATGGCATCGACAGTTCCAAAGATTCCGGCAAGTTAATGATTTCTGTTCTTTCTGCTGTTGCTGAAATCGAACGTGAGAATATCCGTGCTCAAACGATGGCCGGCCGTGAACAGAAAGCCCGTGAGGGCAAATGGAACGGCGGCTTTGCACCCTATGGCTATAGGCCGGAAAATGGCGAGCTTTCGATTGCAGACGATGAAGTGGAAGTTATCCGTGTTATTTTTGACCGCTTTATCCATACCAACGATGGTGTAGCAGGTATTGCCCGGTATCTGAACACCCATGGCTATGTGAAAAAGCTCCGTCAGAATGGAACTATCCCAAAGTTTTCTGCTGTATTTGTTAGAGGTATTCTGGACAATCCCATTTACTGCGGTAAGATTGCATTTGGTCGCCGCAAGGTTGAAAAGAAACTCGGCACTCGAAACGAAATGCACGTTGTGAAGCAATCCGAGTTTCCCGTCTATGTCGGTCAACATGAAGCCATCGTTTCCGAGGACGACTGGAATCTTGCACAGACAAAGCGTCAGCGTACCACAGGGCGGCGTGAAAAGGTCCGTGACCCAGACCACGCACATATTCTTTCCGGCATTCTGAAATGCCCCTGCTGTGGACGGAATCTGTACGGAAATGTCTCTAAAGCTCACAGCAAGGATAACAAAACTCGTTACTACTTCTGCAAAAGCATCAAAGGGCAGACTGGACACGAATGTTCTTTCCAGTTGAACATTGAACAGAACGAAATCAATCAGATGGTCGCATCCATCGTATCCGCTATGGTTCACGACCCACGCTTCGTAGATGCCATCAAAGAGAAAATCGGTTCCGCAGTCGATACCAGCGAGTTAGACCGTCAGGCCGATGCAATCAAAGCGCAGCTCCGCCAGCGACTCAGTACGAAATCTCGTCTAGAGCACCAGATGGACACACTGGACTTTAATGATCCCTATTATGACCGTAAGGCTTTGGATTTGCAACGGCGTTACGATGAGCAATATGAACTGATTGAGGACATGGAAACCCAGCTCGCTGAAATCCAGGGTCAGATTGATGACATTCATCAGGAGAAGATCACAGCTGACAACATCTATCACCTGCTTCTGGCCTTCGATGAAGTCTACAATGCCGCCACTGAGGTGGAGCAAAAAGAATTCATGCGCGCCTTCATCGAGCGCATTGATATTTTCCCGGAAAAACAGTCGGATGGCAACTGGATTCGGAACATTGTATTCGCCTTCCCTGTTTCCTATAATGGAAAAGAGATTCGAGAATTTCCCTTGGAATCGCAATCAACCGTTGAGTGCGTACTCTTGATGTCAAAAGCCCAGTAATATAGTTCGGTGATTCGTCCAATATTGTTTTGACATCATTTTACAGTCTGAACCGTTTTCGTCCTTGGAAACAGGTCGAGGGCGGGTTCAGTGTAGAATTTGGATGTTACGCCCTCATAGCGCAAAAACGCCGCCAGTGTAGCATGTGAAACCCATCACACGGTACGCTGGCGGCGTTTTCATTTTATCTGCTTATACAGCTTTCGGCGTGAGCCACCTTCTGATGAAGACGTTCGTTGCGTTTCACATAAAGAAACATCTGGCCAACGAAAAAGAATAAAGCTGATTTTTACGCCCTCATTATTCTCTATAAATAGCACTGCACCGCAGCTCTTGACGTTTCTCATCCAGAGAATACCGGATAGTAATCACACCATTTTCTGTCTCTACTTCTACCTGTTTTGCATGTTCAAACAACCTGCGCAGGCGGCAGTACTCGTCCCGCTGCGCCTGTGTGTAGCGGGACGGCATATCCGAGGTAAGGAACACATTGCCCAGCAGGGCGTTGACTGTGGCAAGGGTGCGTTTTTGTTCTGCCGTCAGCTTGCAATTTTCTTCCCGGAGGAAGAACACATCCGGGTCGCTGCCATAGGCACGGCCATTGAGCTGCCGCCGGAATACCGTGTTGTTGAGCGCCTGCTTTGTGGACACCCGCTCACGATGGAACAGGCGCATATACCACACATCGTCCCAGTCCAAGCTCACGTCGCAGCTGACACGGCAGTAATCCACCAGCCCGAAAGCCGGCATCACCGGCACGCCGCAGCCGAGGATGGCTTTTTGTCCGCACCAACTGCGCAGCAGCTCCATGGCACGGCGCATCCGGGCGGCACGACTCTCGTGGGCGTTGCCAAAGGGGGCAGCGCCGTACAGAAAATCCAGCTTGACAAGGTCGAAACCCCAATCGTTCAGCACCCGGTCGAACACCCGGCGCAGATAGTCCAGCACCGCCGGGTTGTCGATGTCCAGTGCATAAAAGCTGCTCCAGTTGCTGCCGCAGCACCACGGTGCACCGTTCACTTTCAGCAGCCAGTCCGGGTGCTGCCGGAAAAGGGCAGAGTCTTTTTCGCACACAAAGGGGGCAAGCCAGAGCCCGGCCTGAAAGCCAGTGGCATGAATTTCCTCCACCATGCCTTTCAGCCCGTGGGGGAACTTCTGTGCATCCGTTTCCAGCCAGTCGCCCACCTTCGGCTCCCAGCCATCGTCGATTTGAAACAGGTCTCCCGGGCAAAGCAGGCTGCGGCATCCGGTCAGGTCCTCCCGGATGGTGTCCTCGGTGATGTCCTGATAGCGGTTGTACCAACTGGAATAGCCCGCCAGCTTCTTCTCCGTCCGGGGCTTGATGCCCATGGCCTGAAACCAGCCGTCAAACACTTCGGTCTCGCCGCCCTCGGCAAAAAACAGGTCGAACAGAGCAAAGCTGCCGCCGGGATGCTCCACCCCGGCGCAGTCCCGCTCCAGCGTCAGCAGGGCTTTGGGGCTGTCGTACCGGAGGATGGTGTAGCCCGGGGTCTCGTCCAGCGATGCCACCAGCTGGAACTGCCCGCCCTTGCGGAAATAGCAGTAGGAAAAGCCGTGGCTCTGCCCTTTTTGATGCCCGTATGGCACAAAATGATAATCGCCGTAGCGGTCAAAGGCGTATTTTTTGCGCAGAAAGCCGGGGATGTGATCGGTGCCGCGCAGCTTGCCGTTCCGGTTTAGCTCCGGGCTGTAGGTCCATGTCTGGTAGCCGTTCATGAACAGGCGCTCGTCTGCGGCCATCGTCCACGGCAGCGCGGCACGCACGGTTTTCATCGTCCCGGCGGGCAGGTCGGCGGAAAGATGCACCGCACCGCAGCCCGGGTGCACCGGAGCATCGCCCTGCCGTACGCCGCCGGTGGTCTCTGCGTACCAGTGCAGCATTTCAGTCATGGTGCGCTTCCTCCCCGTGGAGCTGTGCACTGATCTCGGCAGCACGCTCATCCGTCAAAACGAACTTGCGGCGGAACAGCACCAGCACACCTGCCAGCACCAGCATGGGCAGGACGGTCATCATCAGGCGGAGACCCAGCAGCGTTCCAGCGCTCTGTACTGCTACGGGGCCGGTCTCCTCCGTGTTGCCCACAAGGCCAATGAGGTCCAGCCCGATGCCGGTCAGGAATACCGCCACACCGGAGGCAGCCTTGACCACAAAGGTCTGCATGGAAAAGATGACGCTCTCCTCCCGGCGGCCGGTCTTGAGCTGGCCGTAATCCACACTGTTGGAAAGGAACAGGGTGGTCAGCACGGTCAGCATCCCGTTGCAGGCGAACACCACAACGCCCGGGATGCACAGCAGGGCAAGGCTATGGGAAAGCCCGGTCAGGCAGAACACCAGCAGCGTGCCGTAGCCGCACAGCGCCAGCACAAGACTCAGGTGAAATACCTGTGTGCTGCTGAACTTTTTGCGCAGCAAGGGGTAAAGCACCATCATGCCAAGGATCTGCGCCGCACCGCCCACGGTGGAAAACAGGGTGTAGGTGGCTTTCCAGCCTGCACCGCCAAGGTCGTATTTGAAGAAATAGATGATGAAGTTGGAGGTAAGGTACAGCGCCGAGTTGATCAGCACGATGCTGCCTACCACTACCATAGCCTGATCGTTGCGGAACAGGGCGGAGAACATCTCCTTTACGGTGGCGGTCTTCATCTCGCTGGGGGTGGTTTCCCGCATGGCGGCGCAGCAGACTAATTCCGTCACCACAAAGAGCATCGATACGATCAGTGCCACCCAGCGGAAGCCAGCGCGCTCGCTGTCGCCGCCAAGGACTCCCACCAGCAGCATGGTGAACATGGCGATAAGTGCCGAACCAACGCCTGCACAGGTACGCCCCACCATGGAAAGGTTCTCCCGGTCTTTTGGGGTGCGGGTCACGGCGGGGATCATGGACCAGTATGGAATATCCATCATGGTATAGGTGACGCCCCACAGGATGTACACCACGCTGAAATAGACCATCAGCGCTGCTTCGTCCAGCACCGGGGCGGCAAACAGGGCGTAGAGCACCAGCGCATTGAGCAGCGTGCCGGAAAAGATCCACGGACGGAAACGCCCCCAGCGGGTGCGGGTCTTTGCCACCAGAACGCCCATAAAGGGGTCGTTGAAGGCATCAAAGAACCGGGCAGCCATGAGCACGACGCCCACAAAGCTGGCCGAAAGTCCCAGCACATCCTGATAATAATACATGACGTAGGAAGCCGACAAGGCATATACCATATCCTTGCCCACGGCACCAATGCCGAACGCGGTTTTCTGTTTCAGGGTCAGTTCCATACAGCATCCTCCTTCTCAATGGTGAACCGCAGCGTAACGGGCTGGGTCTGCGGTGCAGAAACGGTCAGCACGGCTTCTCCGGCAGTGCCCACGGTGCGCAGATAGGTGCCGGTCATGCCGCCTTCTGCCACGGCGGTCTGCGGGCCCACAAGGGCGGCGCTGCCCTCCACCGTAAACTGCACCGGGAACTGTGCATAGGGGGCTGGGGTGCCGTTCTCGTCCAGAATGCGCACCCGCACAGCCGCCATATCGTAGGTGTCCTGCTCCCGCAGGGTCGTCCGGCTGACTTTGACTTCCAAGTGCAGCTTTGCACTGGGGCAGAGGGTCACGCTGCGCACCACGTTGCCGTCCTGCACGGCATCGAACCGCCAGCGGGTGGCTTCGCCGCCCCAGTTGCCCACATATTTGCCGTAAAGCACCACGCCGTCCTTAAAGGCCATTTTATAGCGCAGCATACACCAGCCGAATTTGACCTTGTAGGCCAACGGCAGTCCCGCTAAGCCATATTTCCCGGCAGCCAGCAGGCAGTCCCGCACAGCAGCTGCCTTGGAGGGAGAAAAGTGTTCCTGCGTTTCCAGCAGCTCGCCAATGGTATCGTCCATCACAAAGGGCGGGTGGGGCAGCGCCGTCCATTCGCTGCGGCGCAGGGCGGTGACAAACACATCGTTTTTGTAGAGCTTGACCTGCTGGGCATTGCTGAAAACGTAGGCCGTGCCCAGCTGCCCGGCGGGGTTATCGCCGATGTCCATGGAAGAGCTGACTGCCAGCACTGGGTCAGTATCGCCCTGACTGGCATAGACCGCCGCCGCCAATTTGGGGTTGCGGAAGCTGTCCAGCACGCCGTGGTAGCAGATGCGGTCGCCAGAGCCGAAATCCTTGTGGGTCTGGTAGTCGAACATGCACCAGCCAAAGCACCCGGCGTGCTCCCCACTGGCATAGGCTGCGTTCTGTACCCGGACGTGCCGCAAGGCGTGCTCCTGCCGATGCGGGCCATCGTCAAAGGGCTTAGTGGGGTACATGTGGCCGTTGCACTCCGAAATGAGCAGCGCCTTGCCCATATCCGGGGTCACATCTTTTTTAGGCTTAGCACCGGGGGTGATGCCGTTGTGAGAAAAATCGTTATAGGCGTATACATCCTCCAGCAGATGGCTTTTTTCCAGATAGCGCACACCGGAGGTAGCACGGCTGGGGTCCAACTGATGGGCGATTTTGTTGGTGCGGGTATAGAAGGCATCGTCGTCCACGCTCTCGTTGATGCGCACGCCCCACAGGATGATGCTGGGGTGATTGCGGTTCTGCAAGAGCATCTCCCGCAGCATCTCGCAGGCGGCGTCCTTCCAGTTGTCGTCCCCGATGTGCTGCCAGCCCGGCAATTCAGTGAACACCAGCAGACCCCGCCGGTCGCACTCGTCCAGAAAATACGGACTTTGGGGGTAGTGGCTGGTGCGCACGGCGGTGCAGTGCAGCCCCTCCTGCAAAATGCGGGCATCCTCCCGCTGCAGGCTTTCCGGTGCGGCGTAACCGATGTAAGGGTAGCTCTGGTGTCGGTTCAAGCCCCGCAAAAAGGTCTTTTTGCCGTTGAGGTAGAAGCCATCCGCCCGGAACTCTGCGGTGCGGAAGCCAAAGGTCACCTGCCTGCGGTCGATGGGCTGTCCGGCTGCGTTCAAAAGTTCTGCCGTAGCATGATGCAAAACCGGATGCTCTGTATCCCACGGCTGTGCATCCGGCACAGAAAGCTGCATCTTTCCGGTTTCTGCCGCCGGTGCAGTCTGCTCTGCCAGCAAAGTGCCCTCAGCGGTCTCCAGCCGGATGCGGACAGCCGCGGCTGCGGATGTAAGCTCTGCCGTCCACTGCACCACAGCCTCCTGCAGGGTGGGCGTGTAGACGAACAGGTCAGTCAGGCGGCTTTCTGCCGTGGCTTCCAGCCAGACCTCCCGGTACAGCCCGCCGTAGGTCAGGTAGTCGATGACAAAACCAAAGGGCGGGATGGCCGGGTCTTCACGGGTGTCCAGCTGCACGGTCAGCAGGTTTTCGCCCTCCCGGTCCACAAGGTCGGTGATCTCCACCGTAAAGCCGGTATAGCCGCCCCGGTGCTGTCCGGCAACCCTGCCGTTGACCCGCACCACAGCCTGATGGGCAGCGCCGTCAAAGCGGACAAACAGCCGGGGCGCAGCCTGTACCGGCGGCACCCGGAACCGTTTGCGGTAGCCGCAGACCATCTCGTAATCGGCAGGCGAGGCATAGTGCAGCGGCACCTCCCGGCAGGTATGGGGCAGGCGGACGGCTTCCTGTTTTGGCACCGGCAGCCCCTTGCCAAAGGCTTCCGTCCAGTGTCGTGTAAACTCCCAATCCTCGCAAAAACTGTGTTTCATCGGGGCAGCACTCCTTCCAGTAAAATCGAGATCATTTCCTCCAGTACAGCCACATACTGCACCCCGCTTTCTGCCAGACTGCGGTCTGCCAGAAAACTCTCGATGGATGCAGTGATCATCTGCCGCAGCACCGGCAGGGACACCGGACGCATGACCCCTTCAGCCACAGCCTGCTCCAGCAGCGCCATGGTGGGCTCCCACCCATTTTCCAATTGACTGCGCACCCGTGCCGCCACCACCGGGTATTTCTCGTCCAGTTCCTTCATCTGCCGCAGGTCCAGCGCGGCGTATTCCGTCGGCATGGCAATGATGACTGCCCGGAGCTTTTCCTGCAAAGTACCGCCGCCCGCCAGAATTTCCTGCTTGCAGCGGTGGATGTCCGCAAAGGCATGGTCTACCATGTCCAGCAAGAGTGCCTCCTTGGAGGGGTAAACGGTGTAGATGGTCTTTTTGCTGATGTGCAGCGGCTCTGCCACCTGTTGCATGGTGAAATGCAGCCCCTGTTGACGGAACAGCTGCATGGCCTGTGTGCGCACCAGCGCATCGAGCTTTTCCTGCATGAGCGTCCTCCTTGTGGAAACTGTATTTACCTTTCCAGTTTCCATTCTAGTACGGAAACCGAGTTAAATCAAGTAGTTTCCGTATTTTCTGCGTTCTGACGAAGAACCCGAGAAGAATCACAGCAGAATGCCATATCTCAAAACGCGGCAGCCGGAATGGTATCCGTAAACATAATCTTGGCGAGACCACCGATTCCCGCTTTGCCAACGCTCTGCACAAGGGACTGTATTTCGACTACATGATGGCAAACCCGCCTGTCTGATTTTCAGGCGGGCATTTTCTTTTGCCGGAATATGGTGTTTCTGATTTTATCGTGGTACAATAGGTCTGAAGACTTTTTTGATTTCGGAGGGAGCAGTCATGATCGATCATGCAAAACTGGAGCCTGTTCTGCGCGGATACCAGACTTATTTCCCGAAGTATTGGCCTCATGGAGAAGATTTCAAATGGGAAGCCGCACAGCAATTCTACGACCATTGGGATATAAATGCGGCAGACTTTGGCGAAATGTTCAAGGAAGCCACCGCAAAGGTCTTTTCGCTTCTGGATACCGGCTATGCCTATCCTCGCGCAATGATCCTGAATTTTGCAGCAGCAGACTGTGAAGCCACCCGCGCTATGTTCCGCAGCCTATTTGAGGAATCTATCGGGCTTTCTCAGCGCATCACCGCATTTCAAGCTGCTGCCGAAGCCCTGCGCATAAAATACAATGACGGCAGTTGGAATAACCATTACCAGAACACCAGTGCTATCAGCGTCTATCTGTGGCTCCGGTATCCAGACCAATATTATATTTATCGCTATTCCGTCACTCGCGACATCTCCACCGCGCTGAACTTCAATGCTCCGCCCAAGCGGAACGGCTCCGTAGAGTCGCTGCTGAACAGCTACCGCCTTTATGACGAGCTGCGGGCTGCGCTGAGCCAAAACGAAGCCATCACCCGGATGATCCGCAGCGCCATCGAAGCTGCCCCTGCCGGGAAATACTGGCCTGACACACACTGGAATATTGCTGCCATTGATCTGGGCTTTTACCTGAGCCGTTTCTACCTTGCTGAACAAAAGGCCGCGCAGATGCAGACCGGATGGTTTCCCGCTAAAAGCGAGTATGACCCGGGCATTACGACCGCACAGTGGAGCGCTTTGCTGCAGGATGCCTCGGTTTTTACCCCGGAGGCTTTGCGGGTGATGAAATGTATGCTGGATTACGGCGGGCAGGCCACCTGCAAACAGCTCGCCATTAAATACGGCGAAACCAGCAACTTTTATATTTCCAACTCCTGCCATCTTGCAAAACGGGTGGCAGAAAAAACAGGCTGCCGCATCATGCCCCGCGATAACGAAAGTATGCGCTGGTGGCCTATCTTATATGTGGGCAAAAGCACCAGCACAAAGGCAGACGGCACTTACATCTGGCGTTTGCGGGATGAGCTTTTACAGGCCCTGAAAAAAGCCGACCTCTCGAAAGTACCAGCTGCAGCCGCTGCCGGCGAGGCCACTTCGCGCCACTATTGGTGGCTGACTGCCAATCCTAAGATCTGGAGTTATTCCAGTCTGCGGGTCGGCGAAGAACAGACCTATACGCTGTACAACGACAACGGAAACAAGCGCAGGATCTTCCAGAATTTCCTCGATGCAAAAGCCGGGGATCTTGTGATCGGCTATGAAGCAAATCCGGTAAAACGAGTGGTAGCTTTGGCCAAGATCACGCAGGAAAGCAACGGAAAAGAGATTTATTTTGAAAAGACCGAGAGCCTGACTTCCCCTATTGAGTATGCTGCACTGAAAGCCGCCCCCGAGCTGGAGAAAATGGAGTTCTTTGTACAGCCAAACGGAAGCCTGTTCAAGCTCTCGGAGGGCGAGTACAACTTTATTCTGGATCTGATCCGGGACGAAAACCCGGTGCCCGTACGACAGGCGGTCAGCGACAGTTATACAAAGGCCGATTTCCTGCACGATGTATTTTTGAGCGAGCCGCGCTATACTATGCTGGTGTCCTTGCTGCGCCGCAAAAAGAACGTCATTCTTCAGGGCGCACCCGGCGTTGGAAAGACCTATGCCGCCAAACGGCTGGCGTACTCTATGATGGGTCAGGCTGATCCCTCCCGGGTGGAGTTCGTGCAGTTCCATCAGAATTACTCCTACGAGGATTTCATGCTGGGCTACCGGCCTGACGGCTCCGGCTTTAAACTGACCGAAGGTGTTTTTTACCGCTTCTGCCAGAAGGCTTCCAACGACCCAGAGCGGGAATACTTTTTCCTGATCGATGAGATCAACCGGGGCAACCTGAGCAAGATTTTCGGCGAGCTGATGATGCTGATTGAAAGCGACCACCGGGGCGAAAAAATCACGCTGGCCTATAACGGGATGCCCTTCTATGTCCCGGAAAATCTCTACATCATCGGCATGATGAACACTGCCGACCGAAGCCTCGCCCTGATCGACTATGCGCTGCGCAGACGTTTCAGTTTCTTTGAGATAGAACCAGCTTTTACCTCCGATGGCTTCCTGCACTATCAAGCCGCACTTGACAACGAAACCTTCAATGCACTTGTGGATCAGATCAAAAACCTGAATCTGGAAATCAAGAATGACCCTGTCCTCGGTCCCGGGTTCCGCATTGGTCACAGCTACTTCTGTCTGGACGATCCTGCCACCTGCACCACCGACTGGATGTGCTCTGTGGTGGAATTTGATATTCTCCCTACGCTGGCAGAATACTGGTTCGATGCGCCCGACAAGCTGCATCGTTGGGAAGAAAATCTGCGTGGTGTTTTCAATGACAACTGACAAAGGTATCTTTATCCAGAACATCTACTACATGCTCTCCTATGCCTTTCAGGTGTTGCAACAACAGGATTATCAGTGCATTGCCTCAGAAAAGTTTGAGCATATCGATGATCTGTTTGCCACCATCCTTGCAAAGGGCGTTTCCCGGCAGTTGAAGCAGGGGCTTTATCGGGAGTATGTTTCCCGCAGCGAAACGCAATCGGTTCTGCGGGGAAAACTGGATCTTCCGCAGACCATGAAGGTCCGCATCCAGCACAAACCGCAGGTCGCCTGCACCCTTGACGAGCTTTCCGAAGATAACCTGTATAACCAGATCCTGAAAACCACCCTGCTGGTGCTGCTTCAGGATGAGAACGTTTCCACAAAGCGCAAAGCGGAATTAAGGAAACCGCTCCTGTTTTTGGATACAGTTTCGGAACTGCTTCCCGCTCAGATTCCATGGAAACAGCTGCATTATCAGCGGAGCAACCAGAATTACGAAATGCTGTTGAATCTCTGCTATTTTGTGCTGCACGATATGTTGCAGACCACGGAAAACGGCAGCTATAAAATGGCGGCATTTTCAGACGAACGCATGGCAAAGCTGTACGAACGCTTTATTCTGGAATATTACCGAAAACATCATGCCCGCTATCTTTCCGAAATCAAAGCTGCACAGGTCAAATGGGATCTTGTCGGGGAGCACGATGCCGCTATGCTGCGGTTTCTCCCCGCCATGCAAACCGATATTTTTCTGCGTTTCCACGAAAAAGTTCTCATTCTGGATGCCAAGTATTACGGCCGCACCATGCAGCAGCAATTCCATAAAGAGACCCTGCATTCTGCTAACCTCTACCAGATCTATACCTACGTCAAAAATCAGGATGCTGCCCATACCGGAAATGTTTCCGGGTTGCTGCTCTATGCCAAAACGCAGGAGGCCATCACCCCGGATTGTCTGTTCAACTTGGGCGGCAACTTGATCGGTGCCCGCACCTTGGATCTGAATCAGGATTTTCGGCAGATTGCCGCACAACTGGATGAAATCGCCCTGCAATTTTTCGGGAAGCATCCTCTTTGATCTTTTCTGCGTTGGTTTTTCTGCCCGTCTGATTTTCAGGCGGGTATTTTACTTTGCCGGGATTTTGAAAATTACAATAAACTGCCCCCGAAACAGCGCGGTCTAGCGCGCTGCTTCGGGGGCAGTCTGTTGTTTATTCAATTATAAAGTTATTGCTTTGCACTTTCCGGAGCGACCTCAAAGTCGATCTTGCCCAGATTGACGTCCGCACGCACGATGGTGATCATCATGGTATCGCCCAGATTCCAGTTCTTGCCGGAAACGGGGTCGGAAAGGCGCACACCCTCGGTGAGCATGGTGCCGGTGGCGGTCAGGCTGGAAGCGGGCACAAAGCCCTCCACGCCGTTTTCCAGTTCGATGAACAGGCCGCGCTGGGTCACGCCGGAGATGCGGCCCTCGTAGCACTCGCCCAGATGGCGGCGGGCATACTCGGCCTTGTAGCAGTCCTCGGCCTTGCGCTCGATCTGCATGGCGATCACCTCGCGCTCGCTGGCCTGCTTGCTAACGTCCTCGGCAAACTCGCTGTAACGCAGGATCATGGTGTCCTTATCCGTGCCCTTGAGCTGAGCCGTCATGATGCGGTGGATAGCCAAGTCCGGGTAGCGGCGGATGGGGCTGGTGAAGTGAGCATAGTCCTGCAACACCAGACCGTAGTGTCCCTTGGGTTTTTCCTCGTACACAGCCTTGGACATGCAGCGCAGCATACCAACATTGATGATCTGCTCGTAGGCAGTGCCGCGCACGCCCTCCAGAATGGCGCTCAGCTCCTTGGGGGTGGGCACATCCTTGGCAAAGTGGTCGTTGACGCCGCAGGCCTGCAGCAGGCCGTGCAGACGCTCCAGCTTTTCGGCGTTGGGCTCCTCGTGCACGCGGTACACAAAGGGGATCTGCTTCACCCGGGCAAAGTGGGCGGCGCACTGGTTGGCCAGCAGCATGAACTCTTCGATCATGGCCTCGCTCTCGCCGGAGGTGCGCTTTTTCACGTCGATGCAGTGGCCATCCTCGTCCAGAATCAGCTTCACCTCGCCGCTCTCGATATCCATGCAGCCGCGCTCCTTGCGCAGGCGGGCACGGTGGCCATACAGCTCCTTCATAGCAGGCAGCTGCGCCAGTACCTCGTGGTACTTACCGGTCAGCTCGTCATCAGTGCTGCCGGCCAGCAGGGCGTTGATCTCGGAATACACGCCCTTGACCCGGCTGCGGATGACGGACTTGACAA
>ERZ1034976.930-NODE-930-length-24931-cov-31.144155_pt1 | contig 24931 bp, 22 predicted proteins | sample MGYA00520623_ERZ1034976 | MGnify/ENA primary metagenome ERZ1034976 (study PRJEB33766, sample SAMN09781774) | gut metagenome | biome: gut microbiome | host: Homo sapiens | place: Madagascar | study: EMG produced TPA metagenomics assembly of the PRJNA485056 data... | reverse complement strand
GTTGGTGTCGGATACCGGATGCTGCGCGCAGAAAACGATGAAGCATAGTAAAAAAACAGGGTGCGTCCCTGAATAGGACGCACCCTGCCATCGCAATTCACGATTTGATTCGTTGGCAACAACCGTGAATTGCATATCGCAAACAAGTTGTTGAGAATTGCACTGCTTGTAAAACTTGCGATTAAAGCCACAGACGATAGCGATATGTACAACAGGGCGTTCCCCGGCGGGAACGCTCTGTTTTTCTTTGCTGGCGGTGTGATGAGCCTGTTCCGCCTGCCATAGGCAAGCTCGCGTTTGCGAAGCGCAGCGCAGCAATGAAAGCCCCAGTGGGGCTTTTAAGCGACCGAACGGTCTTGCGCAGCAAGATGGAGGGGCCTCGCCCCGACAAGTGACCGCTGACCTTCCTCGCTGTTCCAGCAGGCAAGGATGGCCGGGTAGAATGCCCGTGCCAGACGGTCGATGACTTCATCGGGATAGGGGGAAGTGTTTGTGGACTTTTTCTTTTTGTTCAAACGCACGCTCCTTTGGACATCGGTAAACAGCATACGGCCTGTTCTTCTGAAATAAGATGAAATTGGATACCTTTTTCATCATGGAGCATCTGAACAAGTTCTTCCGCAGTCTTTTTCGGTTATGCTCACATCCTTTTCAATCGTTCTTTTTCAGTTGCCCCATCAATTCCTGAAAACTTTCCAGAGCGCTCTGCAAATTTTCAATAATATCTGCGGCAAGTTCGTCCGGCGCAGGGAGATTATCTAAATCAGCAAGTGATTTGTCCTTCAGCCAGAAAATATCCAGACTGGTTTTATCACGTTCCAGAATTTCATCTACCGTGAATCTGCGCCAGCGGCCTTCTGGATTTTCCGGTGACCATGTTTCTGTGCGTTCGTGGCGGTTTTCCGGATGATAACATTGAATGAAATCCTGCAAGTCAGCATCCGTCATGGGATGCTGACGAAGCGTAAAGTGAACATTTGTGCGAAAATCGTAGATCCAGACTTCCTTTGTCTGACGCTCTGGGCTGGCGAGACGCTTATCGAAGAAAATCACATTTGCCTTTACACCCGGCTTGTAAAAAATGCCGGTTGGCAGACGGAGAATGGTGTGCAAGTCCGTGGTGTCCAATAGCTTTTTACGGATGATCTCGCCTGCACCACCCTCAAACAGAACGTTATCCGGTACAACAACGGCCGCCTTTCCGGTCGGCTTCAGAATCGTATTGATATGCTGGATAAAGTTGAGCTGCTTATTTGAGCTGGTCGTCCAGAAATCCTGCCGGTTGTAGACCAGATCCTCTTCTTCCTGCTCCTCTTCTTCATTGGTGAAGGTGATGGAGGATTTTTTACCGAACGGCGGGTTCGTCAGTACATAGTCTACACGATAACCCGGGTCAGACAGCAGCGCATCCCCGCGCATGACGGGGACTTTGCCGTACAGGTCACCGATATTGTGCAGATACAGATTCATCAGGCAGAGTTTGAAGGTTGCGACCACAAGTTCAGTTCCATAGAATGTTTCATTTTTCAGGAATTCTTTCTCTGTGCGGTCGAGTGCATAGTTCTTTGGGTCAGCCAAGAACGCCTGTGCAGCAAGGAAAAAGCCGCCGCTTCCACAGCAGGGGTCAGCAATGGTCTTTTTCGGTTCCGGGCGCAGACAAGCCACCATTGCTTTGATGAGCGGGCGGGGTGTAAAATACTGCCCTGCACCACTTTTTACGTCCTCGGCGTTCTTTTGCAGCAAACCTTCGTAGATCTCGCCCTTCACATCGGAGGACATGGACACCCAGTTTTCCTTGTCGATCATCTGCACCACGCGGTACAGGATGGAAACATTGCTGATTTTGTTGACGGCCCCTTTGAAGATCTGCCCTAAAATGCCGCCCTCATCGCCCAGCCGCTCCAGTATAGCGCGGTACTGATTTTCCAGCTCTGCGCCCTTAAGCGTGTTCATATTCGACCAAGTATAACCTTTAGGGATGCCGGTTTCTCGCTTATACGGCGGGCGGGAGTATTCATCGGACATTTTCAAAAAGATCAGGTAAGTAAGCTGTTCGAGATAATCGCCGTATGATACGCCGTCATCCCGCAGCGGATTGCAAAGTCCCCAGACTTTGGAGACGATATTAGTGGATTGTTCTGACATTTTATTCGTTTCCTTATTTGTCAATGTTTGGGTCTAAAAAGCTTTTCAACACGCTTTGTCGGGCTTCTTCTATCATTGCTCTCGTCGGGTAGATTTTCTCGACCGGAAAATCAAGTTCATAATCCCAGAGCATCACAACATATTTCGGCAGTCTCTGACGCAGCTCATACTCCAAGCGCATCCTGTCCGGGGGCGGTTCATAGAGAGAGTTCTGAATATATTGTATATATGAATTCATCATCTGTGCCAGTGCGATTCCGTGTTTTTCCGCAAATTGCACAGCGCCCGACTGGAAACCACACGTTGTTATGACCAGACCTTTTTGTGCGCCAAGGCTTTGCATCTTTGTGTACAATTCGGCTACCACTTTTCGCTCCACAGGATGCTTATACTTTTTGCATTCCACAAGGATCTTGAAGGTCATCCCTGCGACTGTAAACCGACACAGAATATCGATCTGATATGTTCCGTCCTCCGCAGAAAGTTTCTGATTATGCAGAATCGTAAAATCCGACAGATTATCCTTTTCTGCATACACTCTGAGCGTTTCCATACAGTAACATTCAAATTCTGTGGGGGTCATATCGGCAAAAAGCTCACGATATGGATTAACGCTGCGTTCTGTCATAGTTTCCCCTCAAACGCCTGTTTTAAAATACTCTGCCGCATTGCATCCGCCTGTGCAAGTGCGGCGTCAACTGTTTTTTCAATATTATCACAGCACGACATTTCAGCTTCGAGTCTTTTAATAATTTTGAATTGCTTTTCCAGCTCGCAAATTTTAATAGAAAGTAATCGAGCCTTTTTAATACCAAAAGCTGGTTGGCTTGTTGCCTTAGCTCCAAGTGTCAACTGCTTTGTAACAAGTGAAGATGAAAATTGCCAGAAAAGAAATTCTGGATAAATTTTTTCTTTATTGGGTTGAATCAAGATAACATTTGCAGAAAGCGCATAATTTTGTTCATCAGGGATTTTATACGGCTTTCCAATTGTTCCGATTTTCCCCATTACAAAATCGCCTTTATGTATGGTGTATCTGTGAAGATGTTCATCAAGAACTTCCGGCGAAACTTTTCTCGCATCTTCAAAATTGATTTTCTTATTTTGATAGTCAATATCTCCAATTCCAATATATGGAATCCCGTTCTCGTATTCTGGTGGAGTTCTGTGACTGGGTTGTGGATCAATCATATCCGCGATTTTATCCATTTCCACAGTTTCGGGCAAACATGAAAACGCATCCTTCAGCACAGCCTGTCGATACACCTCCAACTGCTCTTTTGTGGTTTTGAGTGTATCAATAGCCTTGTCAAGTTCCGAAAAGAGCTCTTCGATGTGGGCAACAATGCGGGATTGTTCATCACTAGGAATGTTCGGAATAGGAATTTTCCTCATCTGTGCTTGAGTTAATTTTAGACGAGTTGTTCCTGAGACATAATTTTTATAGTTGAAATAATTTAGATAATAACAAAGGAACTCGTTGTTCGTTTTGGAACGGAGAATATGTGCATGGTTGTTAACCCATGTTTTTCCATAGATAATATATGCTTTTTCAGCGTATGGATTAAGAAATGGAGCACCGTCTTCACCTAAAAGAATGTATTCACCATCGGTTAAAAAGGAGTCAATCCATCCAACTTGCCCCGTCGCACCATAATATGGGAAAAGTTCATCCAAAGGTTTTCCTTTAATAAGATTCAGTCGTTCTTTACTATTAACTGGTTTTCGATATGAATCCAATATATCAGCTGCTTGTTCAAGAGGAATATAATTATACATTTGTTTTTTTATTTCTTTCTTGCAATTCTACAATAGGACTGTGATAATTCAGTTTAACACCATACGCACTTTTTAAGGGTGAAAGTAGCGACTCATCTATATTTTGAACGAGATTCTCATGTTCAGCTTCTCCCACAACGATAGTATAAAGAAACACTTTCGGCTTGTTAAAAGGGGAATTGTAATCAGCCTTGATTTCAATGCTATACTTTCCTATATCCCAGAAAAACTCCCTTTCAACAAATCTTTTTGCTTCTACATATTCTGGAAATTTTGTATATTTTTCATATGCAACCTGGTAATTAGGAGCAGTTAACTGTATTTCGGCTACTTTGTTGAAGAGTACTGTAGTATTTTTTCGAAAGGCTTTTCCAAATGCATCAAACGCATCAGAAAATTCTGTGAATGTACATGCCATGCTATTTGATTCTATCCTAAACGGATGTGCACATTCAGTTGTATTTACATACGTTCCGACCATGCTTTGATTTACGGGAGAAATAAATGTTCCCCATGATAGATTTAATACTCGGTCATCTTTCTGACGAACGATTTTTATTGCGATATTTTTTACGGATACTGGTTTTACATTCGCCTCGTATACACCATCGATCCGAATGTACGAGCCACTTTGATTAAAATACAAATATGTGCGACCTGCTGGTAAAAATTTCAATTTTGGTTGTTGAATCCATGTTTTGTAAATAGTTTTTATAAGGGGCAAAATAAGAGCCAATACTGATAAACAAAGAGCCAAAAACTCATAAAAGGTCATCGGAGTATTAAAATTGAACGTCATATTTTCCTCCTTACGCTACCAATTCCTCATTTATTTCGTCCAAAATCTCCTGATACTTTTCTCCGAACACCCGATAGAACCCACCCAAGCCGCCTTTGCCGTCAAACGGCGTATACTCCAAGTCCTCCGGCAGAATGCTCAGCGATGTGATGATATGCTCCTTGATCAGCCGCAGCCATTCCATCTGCTCAGCGGTAAAGTGAACCGCACCGGTGTTGCGGCGGAAAGTCCACTGTTTGAAGTTATAGTTTACCCGGTCGGCAAAAGGCGAGAGGGTATCCGTATAGCCCATCTGAAAACGGATAATGGAAATCAGGTCGGTCAGCTGAGCGAGTGCGCCTTTCTTTACCTTGTCAGGCTGCTTGATGGCATAACAATCCCACAGGCGCTCAATCGTGATGCCCTTTGCTTTGAGTTTTTGATACAGTTCCGTCAGATTTTTCAGTACCATCGGACGTTTTTTATACGTTTCATTGTAGATGATGCGCAGGGCAATAATCTCATCTTTATTTTCCTCGATGAAATCCTTGAATGTAGAAATCACCCGGTCTGCCGTTTCCTCCTGATTGGTGTCATAACCGGCAAAGAGTACCTTGTCCAAATTGACGCTGTCGATGATCTGGTCATGGCTGCGGCGGACATTTTCAATAAAATCGCGAACTTCCGGCTTCTGGAAAGGTGCAACGGCCTGTTTGATGAGCTCTTTCTGGGTCTGTGCAAGCTGTTCCGGTGCGGGCGTAAGCACGCCGCTTTCTGCTTGTGCTTTGGTCTGAATGACATCTTCATCAAAGGCATTCAGCAGATTCTCCGCAACCTGCTCTGCGGTCTGCCCTACGGTTTCTTTGAACTGCTTGTGTTCGCTGCGTTCCATCCTGCGGCTGAGACGAATCACACGGTTTGCAAGAGAAGTCAAGGTATCCTCATCCCGCGCACCGAGTGCAATGTTCATCATCAGTTCCTTCATGGAAACCGCTGGCTTGCGTTCCAGCGTGCGGGTCTCGGTCTTTTTGGATTTGGTTACACCCACTGCATCCACGATCACAAAATGATCTTTGTTTTCCGTAGCAGAAGGTGTTACCTTTTGTAAATCATCCTTGCTCAGCGTGCGGGTGCCGCGGCCTTTCATCTGCTCGAAGTAATTGCTGCTGCGCACATCCCGCATGAACAGCAGGCACTCGATGGGCTTTACATCCGTACCGGTCGCGATCATATCCACGGTAACGGCTATACGTGGGTTGTAGTCATTTCGGAACGAGCTGAGAACAGCTTCCGGATTCTGCGCACTGTAAGTGATCTTTCTGCAAAAATCGTTTCCTTCGCCGAATTCTTCCCGGACGATCTGAACAATATCGTCTGCATGGCTGTCTGTTTTGGCAAAAATCAGCGTTTTGGGGACTTCTTTTCGGTAGGGGAACAGCGTGGTATGGAGTGCTTCTTTGAAGGTGCGAATCACAGCACGGATCTGACTTGGATTTACGACATCCTTATCCAACTTGGACTGTGTGTAGAACACATCCTCGTCCATCTGCTCCCAGCGTTTTGCGCGCGTCAGGCGGTTGCGCCGCTCGATCAACTGCTTCAGGATGGTTGCACCATTTTTCGTCACATCGGTTTCAATCAGATAAATGTCCTCTCCAACGTTAACGCCGTCCAGAACGGCCTGCTCTCGCGTATATTCGCTGACAAAATTTTCATTGAAGTAGCCGATGGTTCGCTTATCCGGCGTAGCGGTCAGGCCGATGATAAACGCATCAAAATAGGAAAGCACTTGACTCCATACATTGTAAATAGAACGATGGCACTCATCTACGATAATACAGTCAAAGAACTCCGGCGGAATTTTGGCATTGTAGACGACCTCTTTTGGTGCTTTGCTTTCGGCGGTGACATATTCCGCAAAGGGAATCTCTTCCGCCTGTTCGTCCAGTTCTTCCCCTTTTAGAATGGAATACATCCGCTGAATCGTACTGATGCAGACCTGTACATCCCCGGAAATATAAGAGTTTTTTAACCGGCGTACACCATACAATTCCGAAAAGCTGCGAGGATCGTCATTGGGTTTGTATGCCATGAACTCGCGCTCGGCCTGTTCACCAAGGCTGCGGGTATCTACCAGAAACAGGATGCGATTCATTCTGCCGTATTTCAACAGCCGATAGGCGGCAGTAATGGCTGTAAAGGTCTTGCCTGCGCCGGTTGCCATCTGCACAAGAGCACGCGGCCGATTTTCTGAAAACGAAGTGTCCAGACCATGAATTGCACTGATTTGACATTTACGGAAGCCCGATTCATCCAGCTGCGGGATACGCTTTAGATTGTTGCGCACAGTATCCGGTTCAGCAAGCCAGCGTTTCAACGTCTCCGGGCGGTGGAACGAGAATACCTCGCGCGAACGGTATTTAAGATCGGCGTAATCGGTAAAACGCACCAATTCGCCAGTGGCTTCGTAGGCGAACCGAACCTTGTACTCCCGCTTTACCCATTTGAACTGGCTATTTGCATAGCGGCTGGACTGCGTTTCCACATCTGTCAGCGCTTGACCTTCTTCGTCTTTCTTTGCCTCTACAACACCAACTGGCACTCCCTCAATGAAAAGTGCATAATCCACCGGACCGGTATTGGTAGGGAACTCGCGCACTGCAACACCGGAAGCAACCGTCAGATCTAGTTGTTTCAGATCCTGAATTGTCCAGCCACTTTGCCGCAATCTGTTATCGATTTGTTCCCGCGCTCTTGCTTCCGGAGTCATAACGATGCACCTGCCTTTGCTATCTTAGAGCAAACTGTTGATACCTCTATTTTATAAGATGCAACACAATATTACAAGTGTTTCCTTTTTATAAATTTCAAGGCGATATACTTCATGAGAATTTTTCAAAGTACTTGAAAATACGTAAAATTCATGGTATAAATTATACGAAACAATTGCTGCTTAGTATCTGTTGCTCAACAATATCTAAATGGGAGGTGCCTGCCATGACCGCCGTGATCTATGCCGAGAAGGTCGTGCGTGGACAGACCGAGAACATCCTGAAAGGACGCTGCAACGGTGGTCGTGGAACCTTTGGTTACACGCTGGCTTTGGAACGGAAGTTCCATATTGACCCTCTCACCTCGCCTTTTGTGCTGGAATCGTTCAAGAAGTACAATGAAGGCTCCACCATGAAGGAAATCCGGGACTGGCTGAACGAAAACGGCATCAAGAACCCGGTGGGCGGTGCGTTTACCTATAACAGCGTCGAACATATGCTCAAAAACCGGCGGTACATCGGGGAACTGAAATTCCGGGATGTGGTCGTACCGGATGCTATCCCGCCCATCATTTCGCTGGAACTGTTTGAGGATTTGCAGGAGAAAATCGCCAAAAACAAGAAAGCCCCTGCCCGTAGAAAGGCAGAGGACGACTACCTGCTCACCACAAAACTGTTCTGCGGCTACTGTGGGGCACTGATGTTTGGCGAAAGCGGCACGAGCCGGACGGGAGAAGTTCACCGCTACTATAAATGTGCTACTGCCAAAAAGCCCAAGGTCACGGAGGAGTTCATCCGCTTTTGGCTGCTGCGGTTCCGTAAGCTGGACATGAGCCTGAAAGACCAGCGGCAGGCACTAGTGGATACCTTCATCAATGCGATTTACCTGTACGATGATAAGGTTCTCATTACCTTTAATTATAAAAAAGGGACACAGACCGTGACTTTTGGAGAAGCGACGGAAGTTGCATTCGAGGGAAATGGTTCGGATTTGGATTGCTTTGCTGCACTCTTGAACGGCAGCTTTTAAAAAGGCTGCCGTTTTTCTTTTACCTGTAGTCCTTTTGGAAACTTTCTATCAGCGGATAAGAGGACTTGAACAGCAGCTTTTACAGAGCTCTGGCCCGGAAAAACCTCTCAGTCAAAGCCTGTCGGCTTTGACTGAGAGGTTGTACGAAGGACAGCATTGAACAGAGAAAGGACCCCCATGCAGATAAACGACCTCTTCGGCGCAGCAGCCGCCTTTGAAACCGTACGGATGCCGGACGGCACGGAAGCGGCCATTCCAACAGAACACGCCGCAGTTATCTATGTAAATGAACAGCCGGCTTTCCGGGTGGTATGCACACCCCAGCTTCTGCCGCAGCTGGCGCTGGGGCGGCTGCTGACCGAAGGATGGATCGCCTCCGCAGAGGAAGTGGAACAAATTTCCGTCTGCGCGGAAGGCTTGAAAGTCAATATCTACCTGAACCACCCGCTGACGGCCCGCCGCGCGGCGGCACAGGAAGTTTCCAGCTGCTGCACCGACAATGTCGCGCTGGGCAGTCCGGTGGAAGTGCAGCCGCTGCGCACGGTGCCGCATCTGGACGTACAGCCGGAGTGGGTGGACGCCCTCGCCGCCGCCATGAGCGCGGGCCTGCCGCTTTATCAGGCCACCCATGCAGTCCACAGCTGCTTTGTGCTGCACGAGGGCCGCATCCTCTGCGCCTGCGAGGACATCGGACGCCACAATGCGCTGGACAAGGCCGTGGGCAACGTGCTTCTGGCCGGTGTCCCCCTCAGCGAATGCGTGCTCTACACCAGCGGCCGCGTACCGATGGATATGGTGCGCAAAGCCATCCGGGCCGGCGTTCCGGCACTGGTCAGCAAGACCATGCCCACCGTCCAGTCGCTGGAGCTGGCCACAGAATACGGCCTGCAATTCGTGTGCGGCCAGAAACACCCCTTAACTTTGAAGGAACGTACAAAATAAAAGTTACAAAACAAAGAACGCTTACGGTTCGCGTTGACTTACTTTCGGCCTGAGTGATAATATATTAACGAAAAGACCGCTCCGCTGTTGCAGCAGCTGGGGCGGCCTTAACTGTTGTCCGGGGAAACCCGGGCAGAAAAAAACAGGCAGGTGATAACATGAAGCAGGCAACCAACCCGTTTGCGCCCGTTTCGCTGTGGCGCAAGCGGCTGCCGGGCTATGCGGCCATGGGCGCTGCGACAGTCGCAATGGCGGTAGGTCTTATCGCAATGCAGCACGCGCGCACCACGGTCGCAGGTACCCTGCTGCCGGTGTCGGAGGCGGATGCAGCCGCCTACGGTATCAGCGCAGTGTACCAGCTCGACAACGGCAGCTATCGCGTGGAGGGCTCTCAGAAGGGCTTCCAGAGCGATGTGCAGGCTGCCGTGACCCTTGACGCCGAGGGCAATGTTTCCGCTGTCGAGATCCTCTCGCAGGCAGAGACGGACAGCCTCGGCGGCCAGTGTGTCAACCCGGAGTTCACGTCCCAGTATCAGGGCGCAGCTCCCTTTACGCTGGCAGGCAAAAGCTATACTGTGACCGACCCCCTGACCGGTGCCGCCTATGCCGCTGCCGGTGCGGCGGAGGAGCAGCCCGCTGCTGCGGAGGATTTTGACCCCGCACAGTGGAACGTGTCCGACACCTCCCCCGAGGCCGAGGCCACCCGCAGGATGTACGCAGCAGGTCTGACCCTCTCGGCACTGAACGGCGAGCCTCTGGCTGATGAGCTGGCCCCGCCGCTGGATTCCAGCGCCGAGGCTGTGGCACGCCGCAAGCTCTACGCCGCCGGTCTGAGCAAGAGTGCGCAGGACGGTGAGGAGCAGGCTCTGCCCTATGCGGACTGGTCCGCAGAAAAGCAGGCCGCTTATCAGCTGGCACAGGCCGAACTGACCACCGGGCAGACCAGTGCCGGCGCTGTCAGCGCAGACCTGACCGAGGTGGACGCCCTTTCCGGCGCGACCATCACCTCGACCGCCGTCACCAACATCGTCAACAACTCGTATTTCTATGTAACTGAGGTGCTCCGCGCAGAGTGACCTCAACGGAGGAATGGAACCTATGGCAAAAACTGATTTTCTGACGGCTGACATGACCCGCCGTCAATTTATGAAGATCTCGGGCAAGAGCCTTGCAGGGCTCACCCTCTCCGCATCCATGCTGTCCCTCTTCGGCTGCTCGCAGAAGCAGGTGGACAGCGGCGCAGTGGCTACTTGGGCGCTGCCGCAGGGTCTGCTGGTGGTCAACGCTGACCTGTGCACCGGCTGCCAGCGCTGCGAGATCAACTGCACCCTGACCAACGACGGCGTGTGCTCCTCTTACATCAGCCGCGTCAAGATCCAGCGCCGCCTGAATCTGGACGGCGCAGGCAACGGCCTGCTGTCCGGCACCGATAACTGCTTTGTCTACTTCCCGGACACCTGCCGCCAGTGCGAGGACCCCGCCTGCGGCAATGCCTGCCCGCAGAAGGCCATCACCACCGACAGCCGCGGCATCCGCGTAGTGGATACCGACAAGTGCATCGGCTGCGGTGCCTGCCATGATGCCTGCCCGTGGCACATGCCCACCGTCAACCCCGAGACCGGCAAGTCCTCCAAGTGCATCGCCTGCGGTGCCTGCGTGGCAGGCTGCCCGTCCGGCGCTCTGTCCATCGTGGATTGGGATGCCGTTACCAGCGCAGCACAGGCTGCATACTTGGATCTGTAAGGAGGAACTACAATGGCTGAAAGTTATGGCTGGGCAGGTAAGATCCTGCGCGTCAACCTGACCACCGGCGAGATCACCACGCAGGATGACGAAAAGTACCATAAGTATATCGGCGGTATGGGCATGGCCTACCGCATTATGTATGAGGAAGCTCCCATGGAGCTGGACCCCTATGACGAGAAGGCTCTGGTCATCTTTGGTGTCGGCCCCCTGACCGGCGCAGGCGTGCCCTGCTCCGGCCGTATGAACGTGACCTTCCGCTCCACCTGGTCCAAGGGTCACTCCATTATCGACGCACACATGGGCGGCCACATCGGCTCCATGCTGAAGTATGCCGGTTACGATGGCATCGTGGTCAGCGGCATCTCTGAGAAGCCCGTCTATCTGCGCATCGAGGACGGCGCGGTCTCTCTGGAGGACGCAACCGAGATCTGGGGCAAGGGCACCTTTGCTGCCAACAAGTGGATGGTAGAGCAGAACGGCCGCGAGTTCGAGACCGCTTCCATCGGCCCTGCCGGTGAGAATCTGGTGGACTACTCCACCCTGAACACCAGCTTCGGCAACTCCGGCGGCGCCGGTCTGGGCGCTGCCATGGGCAACAAGAAGCTGAAGGGCCTGGCCATCCGCGGCACCGGCAGCGTCAAGGTCGCCGACCCCAAGAAGGTGCTGGAGCTTTCCAACTACATGATGGGCAACCTCATCGGCGGCAACAACAACCACAACGTCCCCGCACAGCCCCAGAGCTGGGCAGAGTACAGCGCCACCTCCGGCAAGAACCGCTGGTCCGGCGCGCCCGGCCGTATGTGGAAAAAGGCTCCCGGCGGCCCCGTGGATACCGGCGAGCAGCCCTACAACGACATCAACAAGATCGCGCTGCGCTGCTTCAAGGGCTACTTTGACTTCGGCGCTCCGGCTGCGGAGTACACCGTGAAGAACGGCGGCTGCTCCTCCTGCCCCATCCGCTGCTACACCGAGTATGATGTGGATCCGCTGGCCGATTACGACCTGCCCACCCACAACTCCAACACCTGTATGCCCGTGCTGTACGGCACCCGCGTCTACCCGGACGGCGTGCACGACTTCAAGTACGAGGGCGACGGCACCATGGTCATCAATCTGGCATGGTCTCATGCAGTGGACGACATGGGTCTGTGGGACAACTACGGCAACCTGAACCGCGACCTGCTGTGGATCCTGCGGATGCCCCGTGAGGAGGCCACCAAGTACATCAGCGAGGCTGAGTACGACTCTCTGCCCTGGGAGTGGGAGAAGGCCGGCGATCCCCGCTGGGAGGTCGAGCTGATCCGCCGCATGGCTTACGGCGAGGGCGACCTGTCCGTCATCGCCAAGGGCACGCTGGCCATGATGGAAAAGTTCGGCCTGCCCAAGAGCTGGCTGGACCGCAACGACGGCGCTACCAACTCCAACCTGATCTACAACGGCTTCCCCAACCACCACGGCCCTGCTGAGGCATGGCAGGTTGGTATGCTGTACAACCTCGTCTATAACCGTGACTGCATGATCCACGAGATCGTCTGCGAGACCGGTTCCGGTGCACCCTACGAGGTGACCAAGAAGGTCATGGAGGACTTCTTCGGCGAGGGCTGCTACGATAAGGCCAAGGCCTACACTCCCATCAACGAGAACAAGGCAAAGCTGGCTGCATACTGCGTCAACGATAAGAACTTCCACGACTCCGCTACCCTGTGCAACTGGATGTGGCCCATGACCCAGTCTCCCTCCAAGGAGCGCGACTACCACGGCGATCTGGACCTGCAGGCAGACTTTATGACTGCTGTTACCGGCGAGACCTATACCCAGGCCGATCTGCAGGAGGAAGGCGCCCGCATCACCCAGATGCTGCGCGCGATGACCGCCATCAGCTTCCAGCAGAACTGCGGCAGCGCAAACCTGCGTCAGGAGCACGATGCCATCTGCGATTGGGTGTTCGATAAGGACCCCGACTTCAAGGCATTCGAGGAAGGCACCACCAAGCTGGACCGCGCCGACATGGAGAAGGCAAAAGACCTGTTCTATGACATCTTCGGCTGGGACAAGACCACCGGTGTGCCTACCCGCGAGACGCTGGAGAAGTTCGACCTCGGCGACATGGCCGACGATCTGGAAGCACGCGGCATCTACGCCCAGACTCCCGCTGAGGAGACTGCAGCCCAGTAATTCACGAAACGAGAGGAACTATCATGCTGTTTGGCAGACGCAAACCCGGTTATACCACCACGGTGGACGCCGCCTCCGACCCTGAGCAGGTCATCCTCGACCTGCAAAAGGCAGAGATGGCCGCGAAAAAGAAGCCGAAGGCCGAGGTCTTTGACATCGACGCGGCCAGCGAGACTGCCCGCCGCCTGAAGGAAACGGGCAGTATGTTCGACGGCAGCGCTGCAAAGCTCGGCGAGGACGTCATTGCCGCTGTGCAGAAGGAGACGGATGCTCTGGCCGCAAAGCAAGCCGAGGCACAGCCCGCTCTCGAAGAGACGGCTGCACCGGACGCCGCCGAAAAGCCCCAGCTGCTGGATTTTCTGGCCGCTGCGCCGGAGGCAGAGGGCGACCCCTACGCCGACCAGCCCACCGTCACCGCGCCGGAGCTGCCCAAGCTTACCCCGGCACAGGAGCTGGCGGGTTACATCCGCTCCCGCTCGGCGGCGGCGCTGGTCACATCCCACGCCCTGCTGGTGAGTGAGGTGGAAAACGCCGATGAACTTCTGGCCCAGATGCCGGAAGACCCCCAGTGCGCAGACATCGTGTCCCGCGTCGGCGCAAAGGATGCCTACTACTACTCCAGCGCCAACATGAGCGACAACTACGCCATGATCGCGCAGCTCATCGAGGACAAGGATCTCTGCGCCATGGTGGCCGAGATGGTGCGGTTCAACGCCCGTGTCTACCCCAGCGCCACCCCGCTGCGGTACTTCCGCCGCTCGCCCTACGATCTGACACAGGAAGCCATCGAGCAGACGTGGCAGTCCATGCAGGGCAAGCCGGAGTACGCCGACATCGAGGAGCTGACCAACAACCAGAACGAGCGGTTCCTCTTCTCCACCCAGCACCTCACCCGCCGCTACGCAAAAGCCATCAGCGACGTGGATGAGTGGACCGACTAAAGCATCCCACACAATCAAATAGGGTATATGAGCTTCTTTGAGCAAAGGTGTCTAAACCGTCGGGCATGACACCGCGCCGCAATGCTAAGGGCTATATAAGCCGGCATTCAAGGGTGGAGGGGGAAACCCCGCCGCCTTCCCGCAGAAGAAACGCTGCAATTTGAAAAAAAGAACTCCTCCCATCCACACAGGGGCTTTCCGTGCTCTGCCGCCACTGCAAGGGCGGCAGGGAGCGGAGAGCAGCCATCGGCATGGCAGCCTGCAAGCTGCCCTTTGCCGGAATGTGCGGATATTCTGCGGAGGCGTTTTGATTTTTCATCAAGACGTCTCCGCTTCTTTTTTAACCTGCCTTTTATATGAATCCCCGCTGCGCCCCGCCTGAGCCATAGCAGGCCGGGTGTGGCCGGGCATTTGGAGGATTTTTTATGAAACAGCCTTTCTGCGCGCCCTCTGAGGCGCTTCGCCGCGTGCTGGATGCCGCTGCGGCTCTGCCGAGGCCGGAGACGGAGACCGTCCCGCTGGACGAAGCGGACGGCCGCATTGCCGCCGGGACGCTTTGGGCCCGGATGGACCAGCCGCCCTTTGACCGCAGCCCCTTCGACGGCTACGCCCTGCACAGCGCCGACGCCGCCGGTGCCAGCCGCGAAACACCCGTCACCCTGCCCGTGACCATGAAGCTCTACGCCGGAGATGCCCCCGCTTCGCCCCTGCCTGTGGGCTGTGCGGCCCGCATCATGACCGGCGCACCCCTGCCCGAGGGCGCAGACTGTGTGCTGATGCAGGAGCTGACCGACAGCGGCGAGGAGATGGTACAGCTCTATGCCGCCATGAAGCCCCAGCAGAACGTGGTATTCCGGGGCGGAGACATCGCCGCCGGTGCTGTCATCGCCGAAGCCGGTACGGTACTCTCCCCCGCCCATCTCGGCGTGCTGGCCGGGCAGGGATATGCTGAAGTCCCCGTTTACAAGACGCTGACCGTGGGCGTTCTGGCCACAGGAAGCGAGCTTTTAGCTCCGGTCGAGGTTTGGACGCCCGGCAAAATTTACGACGCCAACGGCGTCCAGAACGCCGCCCGCCTGCGGCAGCTGGGCTTTGCGGTAAACCGTCGGCACTGCTCCGACGACCCGGAGGAGATCGCCCGTGAGATGCGGGAACTGCTGGCGGAGTGCGATGCCGTCATCACCAGCGGCGGCGTCTCGGTGGGGCAGAAAGACTATCTGCCCGCTGTGCTGGAACAGCTGAATGCGGACATCCTCTTTGCAGGCGTGGCCCAGAAGCCCGGAAGCCCCATGCTGGCCGGGAAAGTGGGCGGCAAGCTGGTGTTCTGCCTGTCCGGCAACCCCTTTGCTGCCGCCGCTACGCTGGAACAATATGTCGCCCCGGCTCTTTTGCGGGCGGCGGGGCGCTGTGAGGAAAGCTGCCTTCTTCCCCGCACCACCCGCACCCTGACCACGGGCTTCTCGAAGCCCAGCAAGGGGAACCGCTATCTGCGGGCAAAGGCCATGGGTGGCAGCGTGACCATCCCCGGCGAGGGCAACGCCGAAGCTCACTCGTCCGGCAGCCTTTCTGCCATGATCGGCTGCAACTGTCTCGTTGAACTGCCTGCGGGCAGCGGCCCGGTGACTCCGGGCGAAGAAGTGGAGGTGCTCAGTTTTGTACAGTGAACAGAAAGAGGCTCTGGCCCAGGAGATCGAACTCAAGCGCCCGGCGGTGCTGGCCGTCAGCGGCCTGCACAACAGCGGCAAGACGACGCTGCTGGAAAAGCTTCTGCCTGCCCTGCGCAGCCGGGGGCTGAAAGTGGGCATTATCAAGCACGACGGCCATGATTTCACTCCCGATGTCCCCGGCACCGACAGCTACCGTCTGCGGGAAGCGGGGGCCGAGGGGGTGGCGGTCTACTCCGGCCAGCGCTATCTGCTGACCGAGATGTTCCGCCTGACGGAGCAGGACTTGCTGGCGCTCTTCGAGCGCCACGGCTATGATCTGGTGCTGCTGGAAGGCTTCAAGGACAGCGGCTGGCCGAAAATCGAAGTTGTCCGCAAAGAAATTTCGGACACACCGGTGTCTTTCCAGCCGCTGGCGGTGGTGGGAGACATTCCGGGGGCAGATTTTGGATTGGAAGATGCGCAGGCTCTGGCCGACTGGCTCGTTGCCCAGATGCCGGGCCTGTAAGGAGAAGACAGATATGAAACTGATTCGTACCGAAGACGCGGCAGGCCAGGTGCTCTGCCACGACATTACCCAAATCATTCCCGGCGAGTTCAAGGGCGCACGTTTCCGCAAGGGCCATGTCATCCAGCCCGAGGACATCCCCGTGCTGCTCTCCATCGGCAAAGAAAACCTCTATGTCTGGGAGAAAAAGCCCGGCATCCTCCACGAGGACGAAGCCGCCGCGCTGCTGTATAAGGCCGCTGCGGGCAAGAACATCCACGGCACCGAGCCGAAAGAGGGCAAGATCGAGCTCATCGCCGACTGCGACGGCCTGCTGAAGATCAACCGCGAAGCCCTGCTGGCCGTGAACCGCACGCCCCAGATGATGATCGCCACCATCCACGGCGACCTGCCCGTGAAAAAGGGCCAGAAACTGGCCGGTACCCGCATCATCCCGCTGGTCATCGAACAGGAGAAGATGGACGCCATGCAGGCTGCCGCAGGCAGTGAGCCTATCCTGAACGTGCTGCCCATGCAGGCCAAGAAGTTTGCCGTCATCACCACCGGCAGCGAGGTGTTCAAGGGCCGCATCGAGGATAAGTTCACGCCTATCCTCGTGGGCAAGCTGGCCGAGTACGGCTGTGAGATGACCTTCCACAAGGTCTGCGACGACGACCCGGCGGGCATCACGACCGCCATTCTGGAAGCGAAAGAAGCGGGCTGTGAGCTCATCTTCACCACCGGCGGCATGAGCGTGGACCCCGACGACCGCACCCCGCTGGCCATCAGGAACACCGGCGCGGACATCGTCACCTACGGCGCACCGGTGCTGCCGGGTGCCATGTTCCTCGTGAGCTATCTGGACGGTGTGCCGGTCTGTGGTCTGCCCGGCTGCGTCATGTACGCCAAGCGCACCATCTTTGACCTGCTGCTGCCCCGTCTGCTGGCCGACGATGCCATCACCGCCGAGGATATTGCCCGTCTGGGCGAGGGCGGCCTGTGCCTTGGCTGCGCCGAGTGCCACTGGCCTAACTGCGGATTTGGGCATTGCTGAGAGAATATAAACCTCTCCGTCACGGCTACCGCCGTGCCACCTCCCCTATCGAGGGGAGGCTTTGGCAGTCCCCTCAAAGTAAACGGTTTCGCCAGAGGCTCCCCTACTAGGGGAGCTGTCGAGGAGCTTGCGACGAGACTGAGAGGTTGTACGAAGGATAGCGTAAAAATATGAATACATCTGAAACTAATCTGACCCACTTTGATGCCTCCGGCAACGCCGTGATGGTGGATGTGAGCGAGAAGACCGTCACCTTCCGGGAGGCCACCGCCCACGGCATCATCACCATGAACGCCGAGGCATTTGCCGCCGTGGAGAGCGGCACCGTGAAGAAAGGCGATGTGCTGGGCGTGGCCCGCATTGCCGGTATCATGGCCACCAAGCGCACCAGCGAGCTCATCCCGCTGTGTCATCCGCTGCCGCTGACGAAAGTGAGCGTGGACTTCAAGCTTCTGCCCGAGCGGCAGGCTGTGGAGGCGCTCTGCACCGTCAAGACGGCGGGCGTCACCGGCGTGGAGATGGAGGCCCTGACGGGCGTTTCCACCGCCCTGCTCACCATCTACGATATGTGTAAGGCCGTCGATAAGGGCATGGAGCTGGGCGAGATCCATCTCGTCGAGAAGACCGGCGGCAAGAGCGGCCACTACATCCGGGCGGAGGGCGGCTATGTTTGATTCTGCCCAGCGCAATATCCACTATCTGCGCCTGTCCGTCACCGACCTGTGCAACCTGCGCTGCCGCTACTGTATGCCCGACGGCGTGGAAAAGCTGGAACGGGAAGCCGTGCTCACCTACGAAGAGTTCCTGCGTCTGGCGGCCCTGTTCGCCCGGTGCGGCGTCGATACCGTCCGCGTCACCGGCGGAGAGCCGCTGGTGCGCAAGGGCGTAGACCTGCTGGTGGCGGGCCTGAAATCCATCCCCGGCATCCGCAAAGTCACCATGACCACAAACGGCATCCTGCTGGCGCAGCAGCTGCCCGCCCTGCTGGCGGCTGGCCTTGACAGCGTGAACATCAGCCTCGACACTCTGCGCCCCGAGGTGTTCCAAAGCATCACGGCCCGGGACGAGTTCCAGCACGTCATGGAGGGCATCCGCGCCGCACTGGACAGCGGCATCCCTGTCAAACTGAACTGTGTGCCGCAGATGGGCGTGAACGAGGGTGAATTGGAAGACCTGGCCGCCCTCGCCGAGAGCCGCCCGTTACAGGTGCGGTTCATCGAGATGATGCCCATCGGCTACGGCGCGGCCATGCCCTGCATCTCGGGGCCGGAGCTGCGGGAGCGGTTTGCCCGCCGCTGGCCGGAGTTTTCGCCCCTGCCCGCCGCCCAGAGCGCCGGGTTCGGCGACGGGCCTGCCGTCTACTACACCGTCCCGGGCTGGAAGGGCGACGTGGGCTTCATTGCGGCGGTCCATGGCAAGTTCTGTGCTTCCTGCAACCGGGTGCGGCTGACCAGTCAGGGCTTTCTGCGCCCCTGCCTTGCCAGCGAGACGGGCTGCGACCTGCGCACCCTGCTGCGCGGCGGCGCAGCCGACGAGGAGCTTTTACAGGCCATCCGGGAGACGATCTGGTCGAAACCCCGGGAACATCATTTCGGAGACAATTCCATGCCCGCCACCTGCGGGATGTACCGTATCGGAGGATAAATTACTATGGGAAAAATTCTGGCGATCTGCACCAGCCCCAAGCGCGGCACCGTCAAGACCGAGGTGCCAAGTGCTGTCCTGACCCCGGAATGGGGCATCGTGAGCGACGCCCACGGCGGAAACTGGCACCGGCAGGTGAGCCTGCTCAGCGCCGAAAAAATCGAGGCGTTCCGCAAGAAGATCTGGGTGAACTATGGTGCCTTTGGCGAAAACCTCGTCATCGAGGGCTTCGACTTCCGCAACCTGCCCGTCACCAGCCGCTTCGCTATCGGCGACGTGGTGCTGGAGATGACCCAGATCGGCAAGGAGTGCCACAACGACTGCGTCATCAAGCAGCAGACCGGCGAGTGCATCATGCCCCGGGAGGGCGTATTTGCCCGGGTGCTGAAGGGCGGCGAGATTCATGTCGGCGACGAAGTGACCCTTCTGCCGCCGCTGGAAGATCCGCCGCTGCGCGCTGCGGTCATCACCCTTTCGGACAAGGGCAGCCGGGGCGAGCGGGAGGACAAGAGCGGCCCCCTCATCGTGGAGATGCTCACCGCCGCAGGCTATGTGGTGGAAGAGACGATGCTCCTGCCCGACGAGGCCAAGGCGCTGAAAGCACAGCTCATCCGTCTGGCCGATGGCCGTCAGGTGAACCTTATCCTGACCACCGGCGGCACCGGTTTCTCGCCCCGGGATATTACCCCCGAGGCCACCTATGCCGTGGCCGACCGCAACGCCCCCGGCATCGCCGAGGCCATGCGGTACCACAGCCTTTCCATCACCCCCCGCGGGATGCTGAGCCGCGCCGCCAGTGTATTGCGCGGCAAGACGCTCATCGTCAACCTGCCGGGCAGCCCAAAAGCCGTGAAGGAGAACCTCGAGTACATCCTGCCCAGCCTCGGGCACGGCGTCCGCATCGCCGCCGGTCTGGACGGCGAGTGCGCCCGCAAGTAACATTGTTGTCCCGCTCCGGTTTCGGGACGTGAACATATATGAGGGAATTTTAACCACTATAGAAGGAGAAAATTCATGAAAACCGATCTCATTTCCCGCCGCAGCTTTCTGTCCGTGGTCGGCGCAGTCGGCGCTACTGCTGCCCTGACCGCCTGCGGCGGCTCTGCTTCCAGCACTGCCTCTTCCACAGCTGCTTCCTCTGAGGCCGCTTCTTCCGAGGCTGCCGGCGAGAGCGTCGAGCTCATCGTCTTCGCCGCTGCTTCCCTGACCGAGACTCTGAACGCCATCGCCCAAGACTACTCTGCCGAGAACCCGGGCGTCACCTTCCGCTTCAACTTTGATTCCTCCGGTACTCTCAAGACCCAGATCCAGGAGGGTGCTGACTGCGACCTCTTCATCTCTGCCGGTCAGAAGCAGATGAACCAGCTGGACATCACCGCTTCTGCCGACGTAAACACCGACGGTCTGGACTTTGTGGACCCCTCCACCCGCGTGGACCTGCTGGAAAACAAGGTCGTCCTCTGTGTGCCCGAGGGCAGCGACAAGGGCATCGACAGCTTTGATGCTCTGGCCGAGCACCTGAAGGCTCAGGACATCCTGTTCTGCATGGGCAACAGCGATGTGCCTGTGGGCCAGTACACCCAGAAGATCCTGGCCTACTATGACCTCGACGAAGAGGCTCTGGCTGCTGCCGGTGTCATCACCTACGGCTCCAACGTCAAGGAAGTCACCACCCAGATCAGCGAGGGCAGCGTGGACGCCGGTGTCGTCTACTGCACCGACGCTTACAGCGCCAGTCTGACCCCCGTGGACGAGGCCACCGCCGAGATGTGCGGTCAGGTCATCTACCCCGCCGCTGTGCTGAAGGCTGCCCCCAACGCCGAGGCCGCCAGGGAGTTCCTGGCCTATCTGCAGACTGACCGTGCCGCCATCGTGTTCGAGGGCGTGGGCTTCACGGCGATATAAAAGGTTAAAATCATGGATTGGTATCCCTTATGGAACAGCCTGCGCATCGCGCTCATCAGCTGCGCAGCAGTGTTCTTCCTCGGCATTTTTGCCGCTTATTATATCGCAAAGCTGCCCCGCACCGTCAAGGGCGTGCTGGACGTGGTGCTCACCCTGCCCATGGTGCTGCCGCCCACGGTGGTGGGCTATTTTCTGCTGCTGCTCTTCGGCGCAAAGCGGCCGCTGGGCATCTTCTTCATGGAGCATTTCGGCGTCAAGCTGGTCATGAACTGGTACAGCGCCATCTTTGCGTCCATCGTGGTGGCCTTCCCGCTGATGTACCGCACCGCCCGGGGTGCCTTCGAGAGCTTTGACGAGACGCTGGCCTGGTCGGCCCAGACACTGGGACAGTCCAATGCGTGGATATTCTGGCGGGTGCGGATGCCCTGCTGCCGTCAGGGCATTCTGGCCGGTACGGTGCTGGCCTTTGCCCGGGCCTTGGGCGAGTACGGTGCTACCAGCATGATAGCGGGCTACACCCCGGGCAAGACGGCCACCATCGCCACCACGGTGTACCAGCTCTGGCGCACCAACGATGAGGCCGGTGCCATGCGGTGGGTGCTGGTGGACATCGTCATCTCTGCTGTGGTGCTGCTGGCTGTGAACCTCCTGGAGAAAAAGCAGAAAGCAGGTGGCCGCGCATGAGCCTGGAAGTACATATCGAGAAAAAGCTGAACGGCTTCACCCTCCGCTCCGACTTCACCGCCGGGAACACTGCTACGGCCATTCTGGGCGCGTCCGGCTGCGGCAAAAGCATGACACTGCGCTGCATCGCGGGCATCGTGAAGCCCGACAAGGGCCGCATCGTGCTGGACGGGCGGGTGCTGTTCGACAGCGAGCAGCACATCGACCTGCCGCCCCAGCAGCGGGGCGTGGGCCTGCTCTTCCAGAACTACGCCCTCTTCCCGAATATGACCGTGGAACAGAACATCCTCTGCGGCCTGAAAGCCGAAAGGGACAAAGCCGCCCGCAAGGCCCGCTGCGCCGGGATGCTGCGGGCCTTGCGGCTGGAAGAACTGGCCAGCCGCCGCCCGGCAGAGCTTTCCGGCGGACAGCAGCAGCGCACCGCGCTGGCCCGTATTCTGGTGGGCAAGCCGAAGATTTTGATGCTAGATGAGCCGTTCAGCGCACTGGACAGCTACCTCCGCGAGGAGGTAGAGGGCGAAGTAGGCAGCCTGCTGGCGGGTTTTGACGGCACAGCCCTGCTTGTCACCCACAACCGGGACGAAGCTTACCGCCTGTGCCGGGACATGATCGTCATGGACGGCGGGCAGGTGCTCCGCACCGGCACCACGAAAGAGGTCTTTGCCGACCCCCGCAGCACCGCTGCGGCCCGGCTGACCGGCTGCAAGAACATCCTGCCCTGCACCCGGGTGGACGCCCACAGCGTCCGCCTCGCAGGCTGTGAGAGTCTGCTGCACCTCGCCGCTGAGGTGCCGGAGGGCTGCACCGCCGTGGGCATCCGCGCCCACGACTTCGCCCCCTGCGCCCCGGGCGCAGAGAATGCCCTGCCGGTGGAGCTTCTCTCGGCCAGCGAGAACCCCTTCGACTGGAACCTCATCTTTCAGCTGCCGGACGGCACCACTCGTCTGTGGTGGAAAGTGAGCAAGACTACCCTCTCCGTGGCCGAACCCGCCGCCCCGGCCTGCCTCTCCGCCCTGCCGGAGCGCATCATGGCGCTGGTGGATCATAGCCAATACGCGCAGTAAACGCCAAAAGAGCCGGTGCAGATGCACCGGCTCTTGCTCTATTTTTATGACTCACCGAAGAATTTCTTGGCAATATCGGCACTCTGCTTGGCGTCCTTGGCGTACCAGTCCGCGCCGATCTTCTCGGCGTACTCGGGCGTCAGGACAGCGCCGCCCACCATCACCTTGCAGTCGAGCTTTGCCGCATGGAGGGCCGCGATGGTCTCCTCCATGCTCTTGAGGGTGGTGGTCATCAGGGCCGAGAGCCCCACGAGGTGGACATCCTTCTCCCGGACAGTGTTCACCACCGTCTCCACCGGCACATCGCGGCCAAGGTCGATGACCTCGAAGCCGTAGTTCTCGAGGATGACGCGGACGATGTTCTTGCCGATGTCGTGGACATCGCCCTTGACGGTCGCGAGGACGATGCGGCCCTTGCTGGCCCCGGCCCCGCCCCGCTTGGCGATGGCTGTCTTTATCTCTTCAAAGGCGGCCTGTGCGGCGCTGGCGGCCTGTAACAGCTGGGGCAGGAAGAGCTTGCCCTTCTCGTACTTTTCACCCACGACGTCCAGCGCCGGGATGAGGGCCTCGTCCACCAGCGTCAGGGGCTCGTTTTCGTCCAGCAGGGTGTGGGTGCGGGCGGCGGCTTCACCCTTGAGGCCCTTTTCCACCGCCTGCATCAGCGCGGCAAAAGGGCCGCTGTGAGCTGCATCCGCCTCCGCCGGGGTGTTTGACGTCTGAGACGTCTGGGCCGTCTGGGCCTGCTTCAACGCGGCGCTGGCAGGGACTTTATCGGCATAGCGGGCGATGTAGGCCATGCTCTGCTTATCACGGTTGGTGAGGACGTTGTAAGAGTAGACCGCCGCCATCATCTCTTCGCTGGAAGGATTCATGATGGCGAGGTCGAGGCCCGCGTACATGGCCATGGTGAGGAAAGTGGTGTTCAGATAGGGGCGGCAGGGCAGGCCGAAGCTGATGTTGGACACACCGAGGATGGTGCGGACACCCAGCTCCGTCTTGCAGTGGGCCAGCGCCTCCACGGTGGCCAGAACGTCCTGCTGCTGGGCGCTGGCGGTGAGGGTCAGGCAGTCGATATAAATATCTTCCCGGGGGATGCCGTGGGCCAGCGCCGCGTCCACCACCCGCTTTGCGATCTCAAACCGGGCGTCGGCGCTGGGCTGGATGCCCCGCTCGTCGATGGCAAGGCCGACGACGGCCGCGCCGTACTTTTTGCAGAGGGGCAGGACACGCTCCAGCACTTCGGTCTCGCCGTTCACCGAGTTGACGATGGGCTTGCCGTTGTAGACCCGCAGGCCCCGCTCGAGGGCGTCTGCGTGGGAGGAATCCAGCTGCAAGGGCAGGCTGACGACACTCTGCAGAGCCTTCACCACCTGCTCCATGACGGCGGGCTCGTCCACGCCGGGCGCGCCCACGTTGACGTCCAGCACCTGCGCACCGGCCTCGGACTGGCTGACGGCCTGCTCGAGGATGTAGTTCATGTCGCCCTCGCGCAGGGCCTGCTGGAACCGCTTTTTGCCGGTGGGGTTGATGCGCTCGCCCACCACGGTGATGCCGTCCACGGTGACGAAGTCCATCGGCGAGCAGAGCACCGAGGGCATGGCGTGGGCGGGGCGGCCCGGCTTGCAGTCGGCGAAGACGCCGTTCAGCAGCTTGATGAAATCGGGGGTGGTGCCGCAGCAGCCGCCCGCCGCAAAGAGCTTCAAATCGCGGTAGGGCTTCATCTCCATGGCAAAGAGCTGGGGCGTGATGTCGTAGCCGCTGCCGTCGGCGCGGGGCAGGCCCGCATTCGGCTTGACAAAGACCGGGAAATCGCCGGGCAGGGCCTCGGTCAGCCGCTTTGCCATGGGGAAAATTTCTTTCGGGCCGAGGGAGCAGTTGATGCCCACGGCGTTGGCCCCGAGGCCCCGGGCCGTGACGGCGAAGCTCTCGACGGTGCAGCCGGTGAAGGTGCGCCCGCCTGCCTCAAAGCTCATGCTGGCGAGGATGGGCAGGTCACAGCTCTCTTTCGCGGCCAGCAGGGCAGCTTTCAGCTCGTACAGGTCGGTGAAGGTCTCAAAGAAGACGAGATCGGCCCCGGCGGCGACACCCGCCCGGACGATGCGGCCATACTCGGCCACGGCGT
>ERZ1034976.929-NODE-929-length-24946-cov-5.404122_pt1 | contig 24946 bp, 21 predicted proteins | sample MGYA00520623_ERZ1034976 | MGnify/ENA primary metagenome ERZ1034976 (study PRJEB33766, sample SAMN09781774) | gut metagenome | biome: gut microbiome | host: Homo sapiens | place: Madagascar | study: EMG produced TPA metagenomics assembly of the PRJNA485056 data set... | reverse complement strand
GTATATGTGTTATCACATTGTTTTGTAACTACTCTCCCAAATCCAATTTTATCAATTCCGATTACCTGCCCTTTTGCACAAATAGTATCCACATGGATAGATACTGTTTGATTTAATGAATATAATGATTTAGAAGTATAAATATCTGTATATGCAGCTGATTCCACAACAGAAAAATCAATACCGTTAGAATCAACTCCTCCTGCACTGTTCGCAGCTGATATCCAAGCATGATAATTACCATATCCTAAATTACTGGCTGAAATACTATAAGTTCCGGAAATTTCAATACCAAGCACAACTGGAATGTTGTCTTTTGTTATTGTTAGATAGTAATTTGTTGCTTTATCTGATGTTGGATAAAGTTCAATCGTATCTTGCAGGTCATACCAAACTTGATTTTTGTCAAGTCTTGCATATGTTGGCGGTTCAACATTTGTATTTTTATAATTTGGTCTTAAATACAATCTTGCTGTAGCATACAACTTTCTTTCTCCGGCACAATAATTTGTTTTATAGTTTCCCGTTCCGCCGTTGTTGCCGCCTGCACAATATACCGTTCCATTTTCCACTTTTGTTACAATTTCAACGTGCGAATACGTGAAAAATACTAAATCGCCCACCTGCGGAGAACTTACTTCAACAGCACCCTTTTTTTGCCGCATGACAGCTTCGAAGTCAGCAACTGTTCCGCCGTGTCCAACAATAGAAGAATCTGCTCCTGCATTTTCGAGACAGTCTGCAACGAACTCATCGCACCATGCTTCTGTATATCCAAATTGTGCCCCTGTTCTTCCTTTTTGTGACTTTGCAATCGTGGCAACATCTTCTGCCATGTTTCCGCTTAATGTGTATCTGCTTTTATCGAATCCATCTTTCTGACAGGAAATTGCAGATGCAGTTAAATTGGTCATGGGCAGCATGGAAAACAGCGTTCCAATCATCAGGAAACTGACTAAGATCGCAATCCACTTTTGAATGCTTATTTTTGTCATAATAATCCTCCTTTTTCCGTTCTGAAAATACAACGAATGATGATTTTACAAGAATAAAATACCATATTTATTGTAAAAAATCAAGTCTGCGTCCGCATTTGTGGTATAATTTCGGAAACTATCATAAAAAGGAGTTTTCCAAATTATGCAACATTACCAAAGAATTCGAGATTTACGGGAAGACAGCGACCTCACCCAAGAGGCACTCTGCAAAAAGCTGTATATGCATAAAACGACTTACACGAATTATGAACAGGGCAAGCATACCGTTCCGCTGGATTTTGCGGTACAGCTGGCAGATTTCTATCAGGTCAGCATTGACTATATTGCCGGAAGAACCAACTTTCCGCAGGGAATGCCAGTCGCTGCGGAGGAAATCGACTGCCCGAAATACTTCTCTGACCTCACCGAACGCAACAAGGGCAGAGTAGAACAATTTGTGGAACAGCTCTATGAACAGCAGCAAACCGAATTTCAGCGAAAAGAAGCCAAATAACTTGCCGAAAACGACCTTGACAGAACAAAAAAAGTTCGTTATACTGAATAAGCAATCACAAAGAAACAGGAGGTTTTTATTTTGCAAACAACTCAGTTGCTGACAACCGTTTTAGAAACCGTTTCATCAGAAACCGAAACCCAGACCATGCCTTTGGAAAATGTTGTGGAAAGCATGGGCGAAGAAGTCCATCATGCATCCCGGGTGTTGAATGCTGTCCTAACACCCATCAAAAACGCCATTCCGTCGTTGGTGATTGCCATTATATTTGCAATCATCGGCTATGCATTGATTAAATATCTGCTGCGGCTTGTTTCCCACGGCTTGAAGCGTTCCAATCTTGATCGCATTGCAGTGGGATTCATTCGTTCTGTGATTCAGATTATTCTATATGCAATTTTAGGTGTGATCGTGCTTTCGATCTTGAATGTGCCGATGGATTCCATTGTTGCAGTGATCGCTTCCGCCGGAGTCGCCGTTGCACTGGCGTTGAAAGATAGTCTTTCCAATCTTGCAGGTGGATTTATTTTGCTATTTGCGAAACCTGTAAAGCAGGGCGATACGGTTCAGATTGATGGCACTATCGGAAAAGTGGAACAGATTGATATTCTTTATACAAAAATTGTTACAGCAGATAATACGGTTGCTTTTATTCCAAACGGAAAAGTAACTGCTGCAAAAATTGTCAATTATACAGAAAAAGAACAGCGGCGAGTAGAACTCGATTTGGGAATTTCGTATGAATCGGATTTGGAAACTGCTCGGAGAGTCATTCTTGAAACGGTTGCGAAACATCCATTGACCTTGAAAGACCCAGCCCCAGATGTGGTTGTGAAAAATCAGGGTTCAGATGCAATCGAATTGCTGCTGCGTGTCTGGTGCAATAGTACGGATTACTGGACGGTTTACTATGACATGATGGAACAGACCAAGCAGGTACTGGATGAAAACGGCATTGAAATTCCGTATCACAAGGTGGATGTGCACGTGTTGGAGTCGGCAGACGAAGCATAATTGTAAAAAATCTGTGAATTATAGAAAAAAGTGCTTGACAAATGCCCCTCTGCACCCTATAATATAAGTATCCTTTCTTAAAAATTTTTTTCATAAAAATCCCCTTACTAAAGTGCCCATCTGTGCAAACGGATGGGCATTTTACTATCCGGATCTCGGGCAGATGTGAACGCATTTGTCGAAAATTGTAAAATAAAAAAAGTATGGCAAAATTGCTTGACAAATACCCTTGCGGCGGTTATAATATGAGTATCCTTTCTTAAAAATTTTTTTCATAAAAATCCCCTTACTAAAACACCCATCTGTGTAAACGGATGGGTGTTTTACTTTTCTTCGATTCTATTGCTTTTTGCTCGCTTTTTCTTTGAAATTCTACGAAATTCTGTGAAATATCACAAAAATGCAAAGAAATTCATTCCCATCTTGCAAAAACGGAACGGATATGGTATAATGAAAGACAATACATAGTGGGGAATTCTGTGAGACTGCTGTGTATCGGTTTTGTTTTGAGCGATCAAAGATCATTCTGTGTTAGGAGGATATGAAAAGTGGATTTCGTGAAAAAGGGAAAAAAAGTAACCGTTGTTGGTGCTGGTAATGTTGGTGCTTCTATCGCATTTACTCTCGCAATTAAGGGACTTTGCTCCGAATTGCTGCTGGTAGATATCAATAAGCCGAAGGCAAAGGGCGAAGCAATGGATATTATGCAGGGTACTGCATTTTGTCCGGCAGTTGATGTGCGGGACGGCGATTATGCAGATGCAGTCAATTCCGATCTGGTTGTCATCACCGTTGGTATCGCAAGAAAGCCGGGTCAGACCAGAATTGACCTGTGCAAGACCAATGCAAAGATCATGGCATCTGTTATGCCAGAAATTACAAAGTATGCACCGAATGCTTGCTACATCATTGTAAGCAATCCGGTTGACGTTTTGACTTATGAAGCCATTCAGGTTTCCGGTCTGAATCCGAAGCATGTATTCGGTTCTGGTACTGTTCTGGACTCTTCTCGTCTGCGGACATGTCTGGCAGATCACGCAAACCTGAACATCAAGAATATTCATGCTTATGTATTTGGAGAACACGGCGATTCTTCTATGATTCCGTGGTCGCTGTCTTCTATTGATGGTATGAAGTTCGATGATTACTGTGCACACATCGACAATCTGGGCGATAAGGATGTAATCGAACAGGAAGTTCGTGCTGGTGGTGCAGAAGTTATCAAGTGCAAGGGTGCAACCTATTATGCGATCGCACTGTCTGTCAGCCAGATTGCAGAAGCAATCCTGCGGGATACCAAGATGATTCTGACTGTTTCCACATTGCAGGACGGCAGCCGTTACGGCGTTAAGGACGTTTGTCTGAGCCTGCCTTGCGTAGTTGGTGCAAACGGAATTGAACGGGAAATCACACCGCCGCTGCTGCCGGAAGAAGAAGAAGCTGTTCGCAAGAGTGCAGCTGCTCTCCGGGAAGTAATTGACGCAATGAAAGCAGAATAATCAACGCTGTTCTTCATACGCTAATTGCAGTGGGTGAAACCGCAACAATTTGAAAAGAGTGAATACGGGCAGCGGCAATTTTGCTGCTGTCCGTATTTTGTGCGATGGCGAAAACCGGTTATTTCCGGAATCAAATGTAATTTGTAAAACGAAGGGAAGTTTTCAAAATGGATTACGCAAAAGAATCTTTGAAGCTGCATTACGACTGGCAGGGCAAGTTTGAAATTGCACTGCGTGCACCGCTGGAAACCTCAGACGATTTGTCTTTGGCATATACCCCAGGTGTTGCACAGCCTTGTCTGGAAATCCAGAAGGATGTTGACCTGAGCTATAAGCTGACCAGAAGAGGCAACCTCGTTGCTGTTGTAACCGATGGTACTGCTGTTCTGGGTCTGGGCGACATTGGCCCGGAAGCAGGCATGCCGGTTATGGAAGGGAAGTGTGCCCTGTTCAAGAAGTTTGGTAATGTAGATGCGATTCCGCTGTGCATTCGCTCCAAGGATGTAGACGACATTGTCAATACCGTTCGTCTGCTCGCTGGCAGCTTCGGCGGCATCAATCTCGAAGATATTTCTGCACCTCGTTGCTTTGAAATTGAAGAAAAGCTCAAGGAATGCTGCGATATTCCGATTTTCCACGATGACCAGCATGGTACTGCTGTTGTAACACTGGCAGCCATGATGAACGCTCTGAAGCTGACGGGCAAGAACTTGAAGGATGTCAAGGTTGTCACCAGTGGTGCTGGTGCAGCAGGGATTGCAATCATCCGCCTGCTGATTGCAATGGGTCTGGATCCGCATCATGTCATTCTCTGCGACCGGAAGGGTGCAATCTATGAAGGCAGAGAAGGTCTGAACAAGGAAAAGGAACAGATGGCAAAGATTACAAACAGTGGTCATAAGGCTGGTTCTCTGGCAGATGTTCTGGTTGGTGCAGATGTTTTCATCGGCGTTTCCGCTCCGAACTGCGTAACACCGGAAATGATAAAGAGCATGGCTGAAAAGCCGATCCTGTTCCCGATGGCAAATCCGACACCGGAAATCATGCCGGAAGATGCTCTGGCAGCTGGTGCATATTGCGTGGGAACTGGCAGAAGTGACTTCCCGAACCAGATTAACAACGTTCTGGCATTCCCGGGCATCTTCCGTGGTGCACTGGATGTACACGCAAAGGAAATCAACGATGCTATGAAGATTGCTGCTGCAAAGGCAATTGCATCCTTCGTAACAGATGAAAAGCTTTGTCCGGAATATATCATTCCGAGTGCATTGGAAAAGGGTGTTGCAGAGGCAGTTGCAGTTGCGGTTGCACAGGCTGCAAAAGACACCGGCGTTGCAAGAATCTAACGGAATCATAGAAACTACGAGGGGGGAAAGACGGCATCCGTTGTCTTTCCCCTTTTTGTAAATGGGCATGAAAATGAAACGAAAACAACTTTGGAAACCGTTGCTGGGTTTGGCAATGATGGGAACGGCGGTGGTCGTTTTAGCTGTGCAGAGCTTCGCCGAGCAGGACACCATTCCGGCGATTACATGGGTTACAACTGCTTCGGAGGAGTCAGCAGAATCCGAACCGCAAACTGAACCGCTGGAAACAGAAGCGGATTCTGAAAATGCAAATCGACAGCCTGTTTTTGACTGGGACAAGCCTACAAAAGCAGAAACAACCACAAAATCAGCAGGTTCTACAACAACTCCAGCAAAACAGACAGAACCAGCACAGCAGGATGCAGCGGAATTGGTGTTACCGGAAGAAGCCGAGTCGGAGATTTCTTATCCGCTGGATTTGAATGCGGCAACAGTGGAAGAACTGGAAACGCTGCCGGGTGTTGGTGCAATTTTAGCGGAGCGGATTGTTTCTTATCGGGAGGCGGTCGGCGGATTTCAGACGTTGGAGGAGTTACAGCAAGTCAATGGAATCGGAAGTGGAATCTATTCCCAAATTGCCCCATACCTATTTATAATAGGAGAACTGCAAACGATTTCACCCGAACCAGACGCAGAGCCATCAGAATCATCAGAACCGACGATTCCAGAGGAGGAAACGGCATCGGATTCAGAATCCATTCCACATCTGGACATCAACACCGCCACGGCAGAGGATTTTCAAAAGCTGCCGAACATCACACCGGAACAGGCAGAAGCCATTGTTCGGCTGCGGACACAGATTCAGTATTTTCAGAATATTTATGAACTGCTCTATGCAGACGGCATGACAGACCGGCTTTTTCTTTCGATTCGGGACTATTTGTATGTAAGTTTTGCTTAAAATGGGAGGATTCTCAAAAACCTGCACAAATATGATTTAACCGTTTTGTAACCTTTTCTGAAAACGACCCTATTTTTTTGTGGAACTCATACAAAAAAGTGGACATTTATTTGTTTGAAATCCCTAAAAAAAATGAAAGAATGGTTTTTATCATTGACAATCCCCGAAAATTGTTGTATATTTAGTGTATCAAAAGGGGCTTTTATGCACGCCTTGCCATGGGGGACAGGCGGTAAATGACCCTTGCTGCTTATCTTGTTCTGGTTGTTCGGAACAAGGTAATATATTTAAGGAGGAAATTTCCAATGAACAAATTAACAAGAACTTTGGCATTGCTGGCTGCTCTGGCTATGACTGCAACTGCATTCGTAGGCTGCGGCGACGACAAGGATTCTTCTTCCAGCTCTGCTGCTACTACTGTAGCTGAAGAGTCCAGCGAAGAAACATCTGCCGCTGAAGAATCCAGCGAAGAAACATCTGCTGCTGAAGAATCCAGCGAAGAATCTTCTGACAGCGATGCAACTGCAAGCACGGAACTGGGTGCAGTTTCTATGCCGGACACCGGTGATGCACTGACCGTTCTGTGCTGGACTGACACTGACCTGAACGCTATGATTCCGGTTGTTGAAAAGGCATATCCGGATATGGCTGGCAAGATCAAGTATCAGAACGTAGGTTCTTCCGGTACAGAAGCTATGGAACAGTATCTGACATACTTCTCTTCTGGTTCTGACGTTGACCTGTACATCTGCGATGCAGACTGGGTTCTGTCTTATGAAAACAACGATGACAACTCTGCTCCGCTGGAAAGCGTTGGTATCACTGCTGATATGTACAGCGATGCTTACAGCTACACCGTAGCAATGGGTACCGATCAGAACGGCGTTCTGAAGGGCGCTTCTTGGCAGGCAGCAGCAGGTGGTTACTGCTACAGAACCGACCTGGCTGAACAGTATCTGGGCGTAACTTCTCCGGAAGAAATGCAGGCTAAGGTAGCTGACTGGGATACATTCTGGGCAACTGCTAAGGAAGTATACGATGCATCTGGCAACAAGACTGCTATGGCTGATACCCTGGGCGGCGTTTGGAGAGCTTACTCCGCTGGTAACAGAAGCACTGCATGGGTTCAGGATGGTAAGATCACTGCTGACAACGCAAAGGCTTGCCTGGGTGATTTCATCAACATGGCTAAGACCAACTATGATGCTGGTTACATCGGCACTGTAGATCAGTGGACAGATGACTGGTATGCAATTGGTCAGTCTGACGGTGCAATGGCTGACGCTACCATGGGTTACTTCTTCCCGTCTTGGTCTCTGGCAGCTGGCGGTCAGCTGGAATCTGCTGAAGGCGGCGAAGGCGGTTCTACATATGGTAAGTATGCAATCACAGAAGGCCCGACCGGCTGGTTCTGGGGCGGTTCTTGGATCTGCGTAAGCCCGAACTGCGACAATGGTACCTTCGCTGGTCAGTTCATCAAGGCTATGACTGTTGATGACGCTACCATGAAGGAATATTGCGAAAGCCACAGCGACTTCGTTAACAACAAGTCTGTTATGAAGGAAGTTGTAGACGGCGGCAAGAACAGCAATGCTCTGTTCAAGGATGGTCAGGATCAGTTCTCTGTTCTGTACGATTCTGCTGATGCAATCAACCTCGACGGTATCGCAACTCAGTATGACGGTACTATCAACACCAAGCTGCAGGATGCTGTAACTGCTTACTGCAAGGGTGATCTGGCAGACGAACAGGCTTGCTACGACGAATTCCTCGACACTGTAGCATCTGCTATCTCTGACATCACTGTTGAATAAGCTGAATAGCCAAATTTGACACGATCAAATATAATCGCCTACGGGATAGTTCTATCCCGTAGGCATATATTTGTCATTATCTCTTTACGATTATCTATTCTTACTATTTTACTTAATTTTTGAGAGGGTGTGTTTTATGGCATCAGCTGCACAAAGAAGAATTAAATCAATCAGCTACGCCAAGTATGGATATTTATTCATTGCACCATTTTTCCTTGTATACGCTTTCTTTCAGATCTGGCCACTGATCAACACCTTTATCTTGAGTGTATACGGAAATGGTTCCGAAGGGGATACTTTCGTTGGTCTGCAGAATTTCCAGACATTGCTGTTCGGTGGCGATGACCGTTCCGCCCGTCGGATTCATGCAGAATTTGCCCGTGACTTTGGTAACACTTTGATTCTTTGGGTTGGTAACTTCATCCCGCAGATTCTCCTGTCCCTGTTGCTCGCTGTTTGGTTCACAGATTCCAAGCTGCACATTCCGGGTCAGGGTTTCTTTAAAGTTGTTATGTACCTGCCGAATATCATCACTGCTGTATCTGTTGCAGCATTGTTCATGCGTTTCTTCTCCAACTCCAACATGTGTTTGGTAAACGGCTTGCTGACATCCGCCGGAAAAGATGCCTTCATGTTTGAAGACAGTGCGGCATGGTCACGAGCGATCGTCATGTTTATTCAGACCTGGTTGTGGTTCGGTAATACCATGATCATGATGATGTCTGGTATTCTGGGTATTAACCCGTCTCTGTTTGAAGCTGCTGCAATCGACGGTGCAACAAGTGGTCAGGTACTCCGCAAGGTAACCCTGCCGCTGCTGCGTCCGATGGTTGTTTACACCTTGATCACTTCCATGATCGGTGGTTTGCAGATGTTCGATATTCCGTTCTTGTTCCATACCAAGAAGGAAACCATCAACAAGTATCTGGAAACAGCTGCTGTATTCGTATATAAGAACTTCCGTACCAGTGAAGATAAGGTACAGTATGGTTATGCCGGTGCGGCTTCCATCATCCTCTTTATCATCACTGCAATTCTGGGTATTATCGTATTCCGGATGAACCGGGATGCTGACGAAGCTCGGAAGAAGAAGGAACGGAAGGAACTCATTAAGGCTTATAAGCGGGAACAGAAGCTGGCAAAGATGGGAGGCATGGACTAATGGAACAAGTTGGTGTAAAGGATAATTACAGACTGGTACAGAACTTAAAGTCCGCTGGATGCTTCATCGTTTGCATTCTGTTGACATTGGTTTGCTTAGTGCCGCTGTACTTGATGATTGTAAATGCTTGCCGTGGTCATAATGCCATCCTGCAGTCGCCGGTATCTTTGATTCCGGGCAGCAACTTTGTTGAAAACATGAAGAATATCACAACACAGTCTCCGCAATGGGATTTGTTGCGTGGTTATCGGAACAGCTTGATTATCGCAGCTGGTTCTACCATTCTGACAGTATTCTTCTCCGCAATGACTGCATACGGTTTGACCGTTTATCAGTTCAAGGTTCGTGATGGTGCTTACACGCTCATTCTTGCCGTTATGATGATTCCGATTCAGGTAACTTCTACCGGTTTCGTACAGTTCATGGTTGGTACACTGGGCTTGGCAGACTCCTTCATTCCGCTGATTGTTCCGGCAATTGCCGCTCCGGCAATCGTATTCTATATGCGTCAATATATGAAGTCCTCCTTCCCGTTGGACATCGTAGAAGCCGCTAGAATCGATGGATGCAGCGAATTCAGAACCTTTATTTCCATTGCAATTCCGATGATGAAGCCGGCAATTGCAGTACAGGCAATCTTTGCATTTGTACAGAACTGGAACAACTACTATACACAGAACATGATCTTGATCTCGAATGACAAGATGATCACCATGCCGATGATGGTACAGAAGGTACTGGGTCAGGATAAGAAGATCGACCTTGGCGCACAGTACGCAGCAGTTGCATTGTCTGTTATTCCGATTATCGTCATTTATGTTTGCTTGTCTCGGTTCATCGTTGGTGGCGTTGCCCTCGGCGGTGTAAAGGAATAATCAAACATTTCTATGTAGCACAACAAAAAGCACTGTGGATTTTCCGCAGTGCTTTTTCTTTTGTTTGGAAGCGAGTCTTCTGCATAAAAATAGGCAGCTGGGAAATATTTCCCGACTGCCTATTTTTTATGTGATTGTTTGTATGCCTTATGCTAAGTTGTGCTGTAACTTTGCAGCATGCAGGGTGTTTTTCATTAGCATTGCAATGGTCATAGGGCCAACACCGCCCGGAACGGGTGTGATGTATCCAGCCTTTGGCTCTACCGAATCAAAGTCCACATCGCCGCAGAGCTTTCCATCATCCATGCGATTGATGCCAACATCAATGACAATTGCCCCTTCTTTCACCATGTCCGCAGTGACAAACTTCGGCTTGCCGATGGCAACTACCAGAATATCTGCACTGGCTGCCAGTTCTTTCAGATTCTTCGTGCGAGAATGGCAGATGGTAACCGTTCCATTCTTTTGCAGCAGCAGCATTGCCATTGGTTTTCCAACGATGTTGCTTCTGCCGATGACAACGCATTGCTTACCGCTGATGTCAACACCTGTGCTTGCAATCAGTTCCATGATACCAGCAGGCGTACACGGCAGGAAATCATAGTCACCAATCATAATCTTTCCAACATTCACCGGATGGAATGCATCAACATCTTTCAGCGGAGAAATGGCATGAATCACAGCCTGTTCATCAATATGTTCCGGCAATGGCAGCTGTACCAGAATGCCATTGACCTTGTTATCTTTGTTCAAAACACCAATCAAATCCAGCAACTGTTCCTGCGTTGCATTTTCATTCATGCGGTATTCGTACGGATGAAATCCGACTTCCTCGCAGGCACGCTGCTTGTTACGAACATAAACTTGAGATGCTGGGTCGTTGCCCACCAGAATAACTGCCAGCCCCGGCACGATACCATGATTTTCCCGCAGTTCTTCGGTTTCCTTTTTGACCTCGTTTCGTACCTTTACCGATACGATTTTTCCACTAATCAATTTCGCCATGATGAAACGTCCTCCTATCCTCTCTCATTCATCATTTATCATTTTCTTCTGGAGCATCTGTTTTTGCTTCGGAAGTTTCTTCCGGTTCAGAAGTTTCGTCCTCTGGTTCTTTTGCAGAATCCAACACCACCGAGGCAGCAGCTTTTTTGCCGGATGCTTCTCGTTTGGCATCCAGTTCCGCCATCATCTGTTTGCAGGCTTCTGTGTTGCAGTAAAGCTGATAGTCCGAGCCCATCCGGCGAACCCGTCCGCCGATTATCAGCAGCAGAATCACAGACACTACCACGCAAATTCCAGCAATCAGCTGTGAAATTCGCATGTTTCCAATCACCAAACTATCTACTCGCAGCCCCTCAATGAAGAACCGCCCTAAACCATACCAACCAATGTACATCAGGAAAATTTGCCCGTCAAACTTCCGGAATTTTTTTCCGCAGATGGCAAGTACGACAAACCCCAGCAAGCACCAGAACGATTCATATAAGAAACATGGATGTACTGGTGTTGCAGCGTCCATGGTCTTCCCGAAGTTCTGATAAAAGATGGTTGTGGGATAGACATTGGTAATCCAATTCTGAATCGTTCCGCCAGTCATGCCGAAAATCGAGTTTGTGTTGCAGCCGAATGCTTCTTGATTGAAGAAGTTTCCCCAACGTCCGATTCCTTGCCCCAGCAGAAACCCAGCTCCACAGAGGTCTAACAGCGGCAGCAGCCGTACTTTTCGGATTTTTGCAATGATACATCCAACGACTAACGCCCCAATCAGTCCACCATAGATGGCAAGCCCACCTTGTCGCAGGTTGAAAATTCGTTTCCAGTCGCCAGCGTAGTTGTCCCATTCTAAGATGACATAATAGGCTCTTGCTCCAACAATCGCCCCGATGATGCCACCGATGATGGCATCAATAGCACGGTCAGGGTGAATGCCGTAGGAACGCATATTGTGGAACGCATAAATCATTGCCAGCAGCAGACCGCAGGTAATCAATAAGCCATACCACTGGATATCAATTCCAAAGATTTGAAAGGCGGTGCTGTCAACGTGTAGGTCAATTCCGAGATGTGGGAATTGAATTTCGTTTTGCTCTAACATCGTTTTGATTCGGGATTCCGGAGCGGAATCCCGCTCCTTTCTGTTTAATCCTGATTTTTCATAATGGAGAGCGTTGCCTGCTGCGGCAGCAGTTCTTCCCGCAACCAACAATTTGCCTCTTCAATCGTCAGGCTGGAGAGCATTGTAACTGTGTCGAACGGTGCAATGCCACTCATAGCGGAGTTGATCATCAGGTTGGCAACGGCTTCTACATTGTTGAACTTCATAATCAGGCTGCCATAGGCATTCTTTCGGCTGTTTTCAAAGAGGGTTTCGTCTAAGCCGTTCTTTGCAGCGTCTTCGACTGCTGCAAAAATCCGTTCCCGTACAGCGTGTGGGTCTTTGGATTCGCCCTCCAGCATGGCAACAAAGAAATCATCGCCGTTGAAAATCTCAGTCGAGAAAGTTTCATTGATTAAACCATCTTTTAACATGCCCTGATACAGCGGGGATGTGACGTGTGTTAAAACTTTCAGAGCAAGTGTTGCCAGCAGTTCCTTCTTGAGATTTTTCAGACCAGATTCCGGCTTGCACTTATAACCCAGTACAAACATGGTTGTGCCAATCGGTGCAGTTTCTACAGTTTCTGCCCGTACAATTTCCATCGGTTCTTCTGGGAAGATGCATTCTAACTGCATATCTTCGCATGGTTTTAGCAACTTGTCTGCCAGAGCCACCACTTCATCTACCTTGCAGTTTCCGGCAACCGACAACACCATGTTGTGCAGGTTGTAGAAGGTATGATAGCAGCGGTACAGCAGTTCCGGCGTAATCTGAGCAATGCTTTCAATCGTTCCAGCAATGTCGATTTTTACCGGATGGTGGTGGAACAAGCCTTGCAGGGTGTTGAAGAAGATCCGCCAGCCTGGGTCATCGTTGCACATCTGAATTTCCTGCCCAATAATGCCCTGTTCTTTCTGAACACTCTCCTTGGTGAAGTAAGGGGATTGCACGAAAGACAGCAGGATTTCAAGCGATTCCTGATAGTGGGAAGAGCAGCTGAACAGATAGCAAGTCTTGTCAAATGAGGTGAAAGCGTTGGCATTTGCCCCAGTCTTTGCATAGAGGTCAAACACGTCGCAATCTTCATTTTCAAACAGCTTGTGTTCCAGATAGTGGGCGATGCCTTCCGGCACACAGCAGAAATCCGTTTCTTGCTTGGTCTTAAATTGGGTGTTGATGGAACCATATTTGGTACCAAACAGGGCTTCTGTGGTGCTGAATCCCTCCATTTCGCTGACGTAAATAGAAAGACCACTCTTGTGTTGAATGTGGGTGTACTGTTCGCCGATCTGCGAGCAGGAAATGCGTTCAATTTTTGTTTCTGCCATGATGTTACGCCTCCTCTTTCTTGGTATCCATGATATAGACCGTATCCAATTTCAGGGTGCAGGCAGCCTTGGTGATGTCTTCCTTGGTGATGGCAAGATACTGTTGCAGGGTTTCCTTTGGTGTGGTGTAGCGGTTCCAGTAGTAGCAACCCTGATACCAGTTAATATGCGAGCCAGGCGTATCGCCGATTCCATTTAAGGTGTTATAGATGCTCATTCTTGCGGATTCCAGTTCTGCATCTGAAATATCACCATTCTGAATGGCAGTCAGCTGTTCCAGAATCGCCGTCTTTGCCTTTTCCAGATTGTCATGTTCCACACCGCTGCTGATAATCATTGCTTGTTTTGGTGTAGAATAAGAGCTGGAGCAGTAGTAGCAGAGGCTCATTTTTTCCCGAACATTGGCGAACAGCTTCGAGGACGGCAACGCACCGAGAATATAGCTGACCATCTGCATCACATAGCGGTTGTCACAGTCTGATTTCAGAACCAGCACCATTTTTGCCTGATTGACCGGAAGCGGTTCTACAACGGTAACCGGTTCTGCCTTTGCTGGGCTGGGAACGTGGAACGTGTAGGAAGGCACATTCTGGCGGTCAATTGGTGTCAGAGCTGCTTTCAGCTTTTCCAACAGCATTGGCTGAGATTCTGCACCAACAAAATAAATTTCAGCCGGAGCAGTATGCAGCACTTCCCGATATGCAGCAAGTGTGTTCTGTGGCGTCAATGCCAAGACATCTTCCTTTTTGCCGTAGCAGGAGAGGGCAGCCGGTTCATTCTGGAATGCCGTTTCCAACGCCTGTGCAGTGGCATAAGCACGCTTTTCATTGATTTCTGCTTCGATGGTGTCCAGCAGGTCTTTTTGCTTGGTCTGAAATTCAAACTCTGTGAAGCCATCCGCTACACAGTTCGGCTGGAGCAGACAGGTCAACAGTAAGTCTGTCATTTCCTGCAAAAGCGGTTCTTGATGCAGGGCATAGCGGTCAGCAATGGTGCGAACCGTAATGCCGCACGCCTGAAAGTCACCGAACTTGGTAACACCAGATGTGAGCGAAATGCCATAGAGTGTATCCAGCTTTTTCGCCAGTTCTTCCATAGACGGATAAACAGCGTTGCTGGTGGTCAGCAGCGAAAAGGCAAGGGCATTCTTTGCAGCCGATTCCTTTTTCAGTGGATGAAAGAATTGAATGCGGAGGGTATTGGTTTTCAATTTTGGGTCAAGAATTTCTGAATAGCCGATGGAATCGGTCAGGGAAATTCGGTTATAAGAAACAGGCATAATGTCATCCTTTCTGAAGTGATGTGAAGCCGAAAGTCGGCATCCATTTCTATTATACCATATCTCGTTTGCAATTACCAGAGAAAATTGAAAATTTCCGCAGAAATTGATGCATATCTGAAAATGAAAAAACTGTTTTTCTCCATGATTTCGGTCTTTTTTACGCAGGCGTCATGAAAATATCATATTATCCACTTGAAATTCCAGAGGCGTTGTGATACAATAGTACGAATGTGACAAAAAAGAAATAGAAAGGAGTATGGTTATGTGGTTTCAGAATTTTTACGACACATTTTATAAATGTTTCATAAAAGAAGACCGGTATCAATTGTTGCTGGACGGCATCGGTGTAACAGTAAAAGTTTCCCTGCTGGCAGTGGTATTCGGCTTGCTGATCGGCTTTTTGATTGCCCTGTGTAATCTTTCCAACAAAAAGGGCATCCGGCTGATCGGAAAAGTCTATACCGACATCATTCGAGGAACGCCAACGGTTACACAGTTGATGATCATCTATTTTGTCATCTTTGCTTCCGTGCACTGGCCAAAGTGGGTGATTGCTGCGATCGCATTCGGGATCAATTCCGGTGCATATGTTTCCGAAATCATTCGGGCAGGAATTCTCTCTGTGGACAAGGGACAGACAGAAGCAGGTCGTTCTCTGGGCTTGAATGGCAGACAAACCATGATTCGGATTGTCGTTCCGCAGGCTGCAAAGAATATTTTCCCGGCACTCTGCAACGAATTTATCACCTTGATCAAGGAAACGGCGATTGTTGGTTATGTTGGCTTGGTAGACATTCAGAAAGCCGGCGACTTCATCAAGACCTCTACGTATGAAGCCTTTATGCCACTGATTGGAACAGCAATCATTTATTTTGTGATTATCAAGCTGCTGACGCTGGCACTGGGCAGACTCGAAAAGCGGCTTAGAAAATCAGAAGTTCGATAAGGAGGGGTTAACTGTGATTCGTGTAGAAAATTTGCACAAGTACTTTGGAGATTTAAAAGTCCTGAAGGGCATCAATGAGCACATTCAGGAGGGCGAAGTGGTTGCAGTCATTGGCCCATCCGGTTCAGGAAAAAGCACCTTTTTACGCTGCCTGAATTTGTTGGAAACGCCGACAGACGGGAAAATTTTTGTCGATGACGAACAAATTAACGCCCCGAAAGTGGATGTCAACCGCATTCGGCAGAAAATGGGCATGGTGTTCCAGCAGTTTAATCTGTTTCCACATCTGACCGTCATGGAGAATCTGACGTTAGCACCTGTTCTGTTGAAAAAGATGACCAAGGAACAGGCTGTGGAAAAAGGCAAAGAGTTGTTGAAACGGGTTGGTCTGGCAGAAAAGGCAGAGTCCTATCCGAGTCAGCTTTCCGGCGGTCAGAAGCAGCGAATTGCGATTGCAAGAGCACTGGAAATGAGTCCGGAAATCATGCTGTTTGATGAACCGACTTCCGCCCTTGACCCAGAAATGGTCGGCGAAGTATTGGATGTTATGAAAGACCTTGCAAAATCCGGTATGACCATGGTTGTGGTGACACACGAAATGGGCTTTGCAAGAGAAGTGGCAACTCGGGTTCTGTTCATGGATCAGGGGATTGTCATGGAGAGCGGAAAGCCGGAAGAAGTGTTCGGCAACCCACAGAATGAAAGAACCAAGCAATTCTTGAGCAAGGTTCTTTAAATAGGAATTAGGAAAAAGGAGATTGAAAATCATGAAGAAGTTTACAAAAGTACTATCGTTGATGTTGGCAGCCATTTTGATGATGGCGATCTGCACCGCTTGCGGCGACAGCAAGAAGGATGACAGCACGATTACATTTGGTACAAACGCAGAATTTCCGCCGTTTGAATATGTCACCGCAAAGGGTGTCATCGGCGAATTTGATGGCATTGATATGGCAATTGCAAAGCAGATCGGTGAAGATAATGGCATGGAAGCAAAGATTGAAAACATGGAATTTGACTCCCTGCTGCTGGCACTGGAAAATGGTCAGGTCGATGCAGTCATCGCTGGTATGACCATCACCGACGAAAAGAAAGATGCAGTTGATTTCTCAAAACCGTATTACACCGCAAAGCAGGTTATGATCGTCAAGGAAGATTCTGACATCCAGAAGGCTTCTGATATGGCAGATAAGAAGATTGTTGTTTTGCAGGGCTTTACCGGTGAAACTTGTGTCAATGAAATGGGCTATAAGTACGAATCGTTCAAGAAGGGTACAGAAGCCATCATGGAATTGGTCAATGGCAAGTGTGACGTGGTTGTCATCGACTCTGCAACTGCTGAAAAGTATGTCAATGACAACGAAGGGCTGAAGATTGTAGAAGACAACGATGCATTTGAAGCCGAAGAATACGGCATTGCTGTTAAGAAGGGCAACACCGAACTGCTGGATAAGATCAACAAGTCTTTGGATAAGATGATGGAAGATGGAACGATTTCTGAACTTTCCGCAAAGTATGCAGAAAGCAGCGATGCAGAATAATATCACGTTGTAAAAAACAGAAGATAGGAAAGGCTGGCAGAGAAAAGCATGGTTCTGTCAGCCTTTTTCTGTTGACAGAACCACAGAAAAACGGTATAATAAAAGAAAAATAAGTGCTTACAACAGTGCAGAAAAGAGAGAGAACATGAAAACAATTACCGTACACGCTAGTCATACTTATCCAATCTATGTGCAGCACGGATTGCTTGCAGAATGCGGAACGTATATCCGAACCGCTACCAAAGCAGCAGCACTTGCTGTCATTACCGATGATACTGTACAAAGCCTTTATGGAGCGGCAGTTGTTTCTGCTCTCCGGAATGCTGGATTTCGGGTGGAAACTTTTGTGTTCCCACACGGCGAAGCCTCGAAGTGTGCAGAAACCTTGCTGCAAGTCTATGATTTTCTGTGTGAAAAGCAGTTTACCCGTACAGATGCCATTGTTGCTTTAGGCGGCGGCGTTGTCGGCGACCTTGCCGGTTTTGCAGCAGCGACCTATCTCCGTGGTATGGATTTTATTCAGATTCCAACTACATTGTTGGCACAGGTAGATTCCTCTGTCGGCGGAAAGACTGCCATTGACCTGAAAGGCGGAAAAAATCTGGTTGGTGCGTTTAAGCAACCCGTTTGCGTATTGTGTGACCCGGATACTCTGCGGACATTGCCAAGTGCGACGTTCTCCGATGGAATGGGAGAAGTTGTCAAATACGGCATGATTCGGGATGCAAAGCTGTTTGAACTGCTATCAGCACACAATCAGGAAACGATTTTCTCTGTATTGGAAGATGTGATCTGCACTTGCATTTCGATTAAACGGGACGTTGTAGAGGCAGACGAATTTGACACTGGCGAACGGATGATTTTAAACTATGGGCATACCCTTGGCCATGCCATTGAGGGTTATTATCACTATGAAACGTATTCTCACGGTAGTGCAGTTGCCATTGGAATGTGCCTGATTGCAGAAAAGACTTGCACACCGGAACAGACTGCTGCACTGAAAGCGTGCTTGCAGGCATATCATTTGCCGACTTCTGTTCCTGTTCCAATTTCGGATTTGCTGCCGTTCTGCGGTGTCGATAAAAAGCGGGCAGGCAATCAGCTGCGGTATATTGTCTGCGAAACACCGGGCAAGGCAGAAATTCGGACTGCCTCTATTTCAGCGTTTGCCGCATGGATGGAGGAACAGGCATGAATATTCAAGTAGAACCACGCACTTTGAGTGGAACGATTTCCATTCCGGCATCCAAAAGCATGACACACCGCATGTTGATTTGTGCTGCTTTGGCAGAGGGAACATCTGTGATTGAGCACGTCAGCTTCTCCAAGGATATTACAGCGACCATGGAAGCCCTGTCGGCTTTGGGTGCAGACTTTGAAACGAATGGAAGCACGATTACGGTAACGGGAATCAATCAGGTTGCTACAACACAGACAGCAGAAATGAACTGCTGCGAGAGTGGTTCAACTCTGCGGTTTTTGATTCCAGTTGCAGCCGCTCTGGGTGTTCATGCAACATTCCACGGACAAGGCAGACTGCCGCAGCGTCCAATTACTGCCTATGTACGGGAACTTTCCAAAAATGGCATTACTTTTGATTATCAGAACACCATGCCGTTCACGATTCACGGACAGCTGCAAAGCGGAACGTATTATTTAGAGGGCGATGTTTCCTCGCAGTATATCACAGGTTTGCTGTTTGCACTGCCGCTGTTGAAAGGGAATTCAGAAATCATCATGCTTTCCCCGTTGCAGTCGAAACCCTATGTGGATATGACGATTGCATGCATGCAGCAGTTTGGATTTGTGGTAACAGAAACAGAGCAGGGTTATTTTGTTCCCGGTGGACAGCATGCCCACGCTTGCAGCGGAACGGTGGAGGGCGATTATTCGCAGGCTGCTTTTTTTGCAGTGGCGAATGCCATCGGTAACCAGATTACAATGACCAATTTAAATCCAGATAGCGTGCAGGGTGATAAAATCATCATTGAAATTGCAGAAAAAATGTGTTATAATAGAAATAATCACAAGCCGGCGTGCTTTACACTGGATGCAGCAGATATTCCGGACTTAGTGCCAATTTTGGCAGTTTTGGCAACATTCGGAACGCATCCGTCTGAGATCCATGGAGCAGCCCGTCTAAAAATCAAAGAGAGTGACCGCTTGCAGGCGACCACAGATCTATTGAATCAGCTGGGCGGACAAGTTGCTATTTTAGAAGACGGCTTACGCATTCAGCCAGTAGAACGGCTGCACGGCGGAAAAATCGACAGTTATGGCGACCACCGCATCGCAATGTGTGCTGCAATTGCAGCAACACGCTGCATCGCTCCGGTGGTCATTCAAGGTGGAGAGTGTATTGAAAAATCCTATCCACAGTTTTACGAAGATTATAATCGATTAGGAGGAAATGCCCATGTCATCGTTTTGGAATAACCGGATTTCCATTTCTATTTTTGGAGAATCGCACGGCCCGTCAATCGGCGTGGTAATCGACAACTTACCGCCGGGAGAATATATCGATATGGAAAAGGTGCTGCAATTTATGGCAAGACGTGCACCGAAAAAGGACGGTACGACCACTCCAAGAAGTGAAAAGGATTTGCCACAGGTGCAGTCCGGTATGTTGAACAATCGGACAACGGGCGTTCCACTTTGTGCCATCATTCAGAATACCGATACCCGCTCAAAGGATTACAGCAACCTCGAACGGCTGCCTCGTCCGGGACATGCCGATTATACCGGAGCAATGCGGTATCGTGGCTTTCAGGATGTGCGGGGCGGCGGCCATTTTTCCGGCAGACTGACCGCACCGCTGTGCTTTGCAGGGGCAATCTGTGGGCAGATTCTGGAACGGCGTGGCATTTATACAGGTGCTCATATTGCAGCCGTTCACGGCGTGAAAGATGATGCATTTTCAGAAACAGCGGTTTCCAGAGCCGATATTTTGGCAGTACGGGAAAAGCCGTTTGCAGTCATCAATGATGCACAGGGCGAAATCATGCAGGAGGACATCCGCAACGCTGGCAAGGGTGGCGAATCGCTGGGTGGTCTGATTGAATGTGCGGTTGTGAATATGCCGGCTGGCGTTGGTTCTCCGATGTTTCAGGGACTGGAAAACACCATTGCACAGCTGATTTTCGGCATTCCAGCTGTAAAGGGTTTGGAATTTGGTGCTGGTTTTCAGGTTGCAGAGATGGTGGGCAGCCAGAACAATGACCCATTTTATATAGACGAAAACGGGCATGTTAAGACAAAGACCAACCACCATGGCGGAATTTTAGGCGGAATTTCTTCTGGAATGCCGATTATTCTGCGAGTTGCCATCAAGCCGACTGCTTCGATTGCAAAACCGCAGGAAACGGTTGATTTCCGAGCAGGCACGAATGAAATTTTACAGATCCATGGCAGACATGACCCGTGTATTGTACCGAGAGCTGTGCCGTGCGTAGAGGCAGCCGTCAATCTTGCATTGCTGTCCCATATGATGGATTATCCGCACTTTTAAAAACCGCATGGATTGGAGGGAATCGAGATGCAGGACGAAAACTTAATGAAAATGTCGCAGATTGCAACACCGCCACTTATGGATACTCATATGGCGAACATTCTGATTTGCTGTTTATTAGACCACTTAAAGAAACCCGTTACCCCGACGCAGCTTTATGAGATTGCCGTAGAAACGGAAATCATCAACTATTTTTTCTATCAGGAATCTATCACTTACCTGCAAAAAAATGGTTCTCTCCAACTAAAGCAGGACGAAAACGGACAAGACTGGTATTCCCTGACGAAAGTTGGAGAAGAATGTGCCAAGGAACTGAAGGAATACGTTGCAAAACCGTATCGGGATAAAATTATCAGCGAGGCAAAGCAATATTTCATTCGGGAAAAACGGCGGGAGGAAGTAAAAATCTCCTATTTGCCATTGAAAAAGGGCTATCATGTACAGGTGCGGTATCTGGATTTACAGAGCGACTTAATGGACTTGAAACTGTATGCACCGGACATGAAGCAAGCGAAATATCTGGGTACGCAGATTATGCGGAATCCAGCAAATTTTTACGGGAAAGTGTTGGAAGCGGTTTTTTCCAACAAGGAAGAAGTGAAAAAACAGCCGCCACAGCCACCAAAAAAGAAAAAATAATCTGCCTTTTGTGAAAAAGCAGGTGCAAAGAGAAGATAGAAACCGCCCTGCCGAATTTCGATTTGTGGAATTCGGCAGGGCGGTTTTTAATTGCAGTTGAAACGGGATTTATGCAAAAATCGTCTTTTGTGCAGCGGATACAATGATGTCCGCACAGAGCGGAATCCCTAACGCACCGCTGTTCAGGCAGAGTGTGTAGTTTTCCTTGTCATACCAGTTTCCGCCGGTGTTAATGCTGTAGAACGTTTCTCTCCGCCGGTCAGACTTCCGCAAGGTTGCTTCTGCACGTCTTGGGTCAACAGAGTATTCTGAAATTGCCCGATTGACACGGGATTCTTGGTCAGCATAGACGAAGGCACTCATCATATGTTCCATATCCCGTAGAATATAGCTGGCACAACGACCAACGATGACACAGTCGCTCTTTTCCGCCAGTTCCTTGATGATGTTGGTTTCAATGATATAAACCTTATCCGACAATGGCAGATTTTCCTGAATCGAACGGGTTGGATTTGAGGAAAGCATCAGCGTATACAAAAAGCTCTTTGGTGCAGCTTCTTCTGCACTTGCCAGATAATCCACCGATACGCCGCAGCGTTCTGACGCCATCTCTAAAATTTCACGGTTGTAGAATGGGATCCCGAGTTGTTTTGCAACCAGTTCGCCGACTTCCCGACCGCCGCTTGCATATTCTCTTTCAATTGTAATAATTCGATTGCTCATTGTTCAATGGCCTCCTTCTGCCGTTTTTTCTATTTTCTTATTATACCATATTTCTCACGAAATTGCTGATATTATTTGAAAGTTTTCCAAAAAATCTACGTTTTTCACAACAAACTGCAAACTTTTTTGTGAACATTTCTCATTGTGCTTGCAGTGCCTGCATCATTGCATCAATGATAGACGGTGCATACCAAGTCAAATCTTTCCGGTTCAGCAAGCCAAATTCGCTTTCTGTGCCATTGTCCCAGACAAAGCAAGTAATGCCGTGTGCTTTGGCACTCTTGACATAATATGCATAGTACTGTGCCCGTATGCTGGTATTGTTTTTGTCGACCGCACCGAATTCATCCAGCAGAACGGGAACGCCCTTGCTGATGAAAGTGTCTTCCAGATACTGAAAATTGGTGTCCAGTTCCTGCTTGTCGGCATCGCTGCCCCAGTCGGAACGGGTGTCATCTGTTCCGCAGAAATCCCATGGAGCATAGCTGTGAATGGAAACGGCAATGTGTGCATCATCTGGAATCTTGACAGCACTGACAGCCTCTTTGGTGATGGACTGTGCGTGAGAACTGATAATCAAGGTGCGGTCTGCATTCAAGCCACCCGTTGCCCGAACGGTGTCTACAAATGCCTGATAAAGCTGATTGATGACATCTCGTTCTTCCGGTGTGCCGCCGCTCCATTCTGTTGCAGAGCCAATGATACGGGTTTCATTCATGCCCTCAAATACAAGATGGTGGTCATAGTCACCGAACCGTTCGCAGAGTTGCTTCCAGATGGCAGTGAGCTTTTCGGTAACAGCAGCCTGTTCGCTGTAAGTTGGATGCAACCACAAAGCATCATCGTGATGAACATTCAGGATAACATATAAATTGTCATCCATTGCATAATCGACAATTTCCTGTACTCGATTCAGGTAATCCGCATCAATGGTGTTATCAGCGGAGAGATGTTCGCCCCAGGTGACCGGAATCCGAACGGCATTGAATCCAGCATCTTTTACAGTGTCAATCATTGCCTTTGTGGTTTTCGGGTTGCCCCAGCCGGTTTCGTTGTCGCTGGAACTGGTGTCATAGCTGTCCAGTGTGTTGCCGAGATTCCAGCCCACTTTCATATCTGCTACAATTTCTGAAGAACTCATTTGGTTGACTTCTTCGGCGGAAACCGCAGCAGCCCCTTCATTTTTGACGGCTGTCTGTGCTTCTTCATTCTTTTTGGTGTCGGATTTTTTCACTGTTCCGGTGGCGTTGCTGTATCGAACAGAAACGTTGTTCAGTGTAACGGTTGCTTGATCACTCCACCAGTAGCCCAGCATCAAATCACCCGTTGGGTCGATGTAATCCTGAATGGATTCCGGAACGATCCACGTCAGGGAAACGGAAGAATCCTGCGTAAAGGTGACAATATTTCCGGTCTGATACCAGTTCTTATCGGTTTCCGCATCGCATCCGCTGGTCAGCGAAACGCCAAATGCTCCCGTGAATTTTCCCAGTGAACCGCTGCTGCTGATGTCAAAGGTGACAGTTTGCAGGCGGTCGTCCTTGTCGATGAAATCAGAGAGCGGCAGTTTTACTTGCTTGTCGGTGTCGCTGCTGTAGTCCAGTGTGGCAGCTGGACTGCTTTCGGAAGTGCCATCCACCGGAACTTCTGCGGTGCGAGTATAAGTGCAGACAATACTGCTCAGTTTCAGCTGCTGTAAATCGCTCCACCAGTAGCCGATGAGAACATCGCCGCTTGCATCAACATCTGCGGCAACGTCTGTCGGGACATTCCAGGTGATCTCTGCATAAGCACCGTTGACACTCTGTTCAAAGTCATCGGACTGATACCAGTTTTTATCGGTTGCCGTGGCACTATCTGCCTTGACAGAAATCCCGCATCCACCCTTATATGTTCCCATATTGGAAACACCATCCGGAGCATAGAAGATAAAGGTAAAGGATTGAATGACATCGCCATCCTGTATGAAATTTTCCAGTTTGGCTTTATAGGTGTTGTCCGCATCTCGGTCTAACAGGACATTTAAATCGTCCAGTTCTGCACCCAGCGTGCTGGAAACGGTTTCTGTTGGGCTGATGTGGGTTGTGGTTGTTTCTGTAGTTTCGGTTGTTTCCGGAGCAGTGGTTTCTGCATCTGTGGTTGCTTCTGTTTCTGCCTCTGTTGCTGCTGTAGTCGTCTGTGCAGCAGAAGAAGTAGAACTACTGGATTCCTGTTTGTCGCTGCATCCTGCCAGTGCGGCCATGGTCAGCAGACCAGCCAATAGAACAGAGAGCATGGATTTTCCGGGTCGTAGGTTCATGATTTGACATCCTTTCCTGTTGGAGAAATTCCGGTGATGGGCAGTTACTTGGATTCTGCCGCATCAGTTGAATTTTCTCGATTTTTGAATACGAACAATTTGCTGAAGGCATAGTTGACCACCAAAATAATCACCTGTGCGGCGATGGTAACCAGATATTTATTCCAGCCCAGAATGCTGATGCCCAGCACGCTAATCCCCCAGTCCAAGAAAAGGGAAGCCCCTCTTGCAGAATAGAATGAAATGAATTCTGTCCAGAAGGCTTTTTTGGTGTGGGTTTCACTCTGGAACACGTATTTTTTGTTGGTGAAAAATGCAAACGTCACTGCACAGATCCAAGAGAACACCGTGCAGAACGTAACGGAAAGCTTGCCCTCGCCCAGAAAATACATGGGGACAAGTTTGGTGATCATGGAAACTAAGGTTGTCAAAACTCCATAAAAACAGTATAGCAAG
>ERZ1034976.924-NODE-924-length-25145-cov-320.834277_pt1 | contig 25145 bp, 31 predicted proteins | sample MGYA00520623_ERZ1034976 | MGnify/ENA primary metagenome ERZ1034976 (study PRJEB33766, sample SAMN09781774) | gut metagenome | biome: gut microbiome | host: Homo sapiens | place: Madagascar | study: EMG produced TPA metagenomics assembly of the PRJNA485056 data... | reverse complement strand
AGAAAAGCCGCCGGGAATAAACCCGGCGGCTCATTTTATGCGATTTGTGCCGTTCCTGCGGCTCTCTCGGAGAAGTACAGCCGGAGGATCGTCTGCCGGTTGACATACGACCCGTTGACGACGGCAAGGGTGCCGTCTCCTGCGACAAAGGCACCCATGTATAGATTGATGCCAATGGACAGAAGATCGGCAAGGACGCTCATTAAATTGAGTTTCCCCGTCATGTACGATCCGCTGATGAGAGCCAGAAGAAGCGACAGGAAGAGTGTAAAGGGAATGCCGCGCGCGATACGTCCCGACAGATCTTTCCGAGGGTTGACGGCGTAGATATGTGCATGATAGCCGTCTTTACCGTCGGAGAAAAAGTCAGACGCCCGAATGGGTTTGATTCTAACGCGCAGGCGCATGATGTTTTCATCAATGTAGGCGGGGGAAGCCTGTTCTTCCAGTTCGGCAAGTTCCGCCTCCATATCGCACAGACGTTTGTTGACTTTTCCGCGGCGCATCGAGCGATACTTCACGCGGGAGATCTTATCTCGCAGGCGGGTGATCCGATATGCCATGTGATCTTCATACGCTTTGCGCTTCGTCCGCAAATTATAATCATCTACCCAAGCAAAGAAATCTTTAGCATCCAGCTTGTCAGACAGAGCCTCGTATTTTGCTTTGTTCGTAGTGATCGGATCCCGCACCATTCCGCGGCGGACGCGGGCATCGCCGGAGACGTATTTCGAGGACACTTGCAAGAGGATCCGCAGGGCAATCATGACAACGACCTGGCGCCAGATCACGTCTTTAAACGAAAAGTTGAGTTGTATCAGCGTCGAAACAAATGACGTCGCCACAATGATGAGTGTCATCAGCACCGTCGGTAAAAGCGATACCGCGGATTTTGTCAGGGTTTTCGTGTCCACAAGCCCCTCCTCGGTCTTCGGGATATTGGCAAACTTGTCCGTAATCATTTCGTCTCCTCCTCGTCGTCAGTCGGTCCTGTCCTTTTTACATGGATTCCGTAGGCCTCCCGCCATGCTTCCCGGTCGGGGAGCGCAGGCTCCCGGTTGCGCGTCTTGACGCCGTCCACGATTCTATAAGCCCGGTCGTGGTATACGTCCGCGACCTTGTCCACGATAAGGTGTAAGCAAGACCCGATGAGCGACGCCGTAGCAATCAAGGAGAGTTGCCCGGCGATGCTCTCCATCATCATGCCCACGACGAGCAGGACGATAGATAGGGTCATTAGAGGCGACCGCTTGAAAGCATTGACAACGGTATCCTTGAACGCGATGACCGCCAGGGCGATGATGACGATGCCGAAAAAGCCGACGGTGCTCTCGGGCGCTATGTAGGCGTCACGGTTGATGATGAACAGAACCGCGAGCGGTATCACATACGCGCACCAGGAGAACAGTCGATAGATGTACGATTTCCCGAGGTTCGTCATCTTACGCCTCCCGGACGCCGGCGATGATTTCCTCCGCCTCGGCACCCTTCATTTCGCGGATATAGTCCTCATACTGTTTGCACCGGGTCTGTGCCTCCACGAGCGCACTTTGCGTTGCGTTCGCGTCGAGAGCTTCCCGTGCCGCCGGGGAATTGCCCCAGGCAACAAGTGCGCCGCGGGTAATTGCGTCGATCTTGGCACTCACGATCTCCAGAGCGGACGCGAGCGTGGCGTATGCCTGCGGATCAAGCTTCAATTCATCAATGACCGTTGCTTTCAGTTCTGCCCGCATTTTTTCCGTGAAATCGTCCAGTATCGCCGGGAGTTGTTCTCTGACGCTCTCGACAATCTGCAACTGCTTATTGTATGCGCCGCGGAGCTCCGAGTTTTCGAGCTGCAGTCCTTTTCGCCCGCGCTGTGCAAAGAGTGTCAACGCCGCCGTGATGAGCGACAGAACGGTTGCGTTTGTGAGGAGCGGCAGGATTTTGTCTTTGAAATAGTCGGTAAAAACAAAGTTCTCGGTTTCGGACGTTGCCCCCGCATCCGATACGCCCTCGGAGGGCGTGTTTTCTTCGTCTGTGGCGGTTTCGCCCGCGGGGGGCTCCGTTACCTCGCCCGCAAACGCAAACAGCGAGCACGACAGAAAAACGGCGGTAAGTGTGAGGACGAGCATCATGGTTTTCAGAATGGTTTTCATTTTAGTTTCTCCTTTGTATGTTTGATTTTGTTTCAGAGTGTGATTTCGGTGCGGCGGAAGAGTTCAGCAATCTGCGTCTGCATCGTCTCGAATGCGGCGTAGGCGGTGAAGTCCCCGTCGATCTCTTTGATGAGGATTGGTTCGAGGTTCCACCTCTTGACGACCTCGCCGCGGGCAATGAGGGATACGGAGATCTCAATCGTGCCGGCAAAGAGCAGGGAAGCGGGGACGGTATAGGTGCCGTCCGTTGTTTTGGTCTTTTCGGTTTTGTCGCCGTTTCGGGCGACGATGAGCAGTTCCGGCAGAGCGTACTCGGAGGTGAAAACAAAGTCGAGCGTGTCCGGCAGTACCACGCCCCCGTCAATGCCGACCCGTGCGACGGGGCAGGGGGTGAGGTCAATGGTGCGGGTCATGCGTTTTTCCCTCCTTTCATGTATTTCCGGATGCCAGCCGGGGGTGCGGCGAGGGCGCTTTCTTTGAGGTCGCACAGATCGTGATACCAGGCGACGATGGCGGCGTGCTGCTCGTCCGTTTCGGTGATGATGCCGTAATAGACATTGCTCTTGTAAATGTCAAAGGCATCGAGCAGTGGTGCACGCAGGGTGCGGAGGGCCTCGGACCTGACGGCGAGACCGTTAAGCCCTTCGGTGTCTTTGATTGTGAGTGATTTACGTTTCAGGATCTTCATGCGTTACTGACCTCCTCATAATAGTCTTGATTGACGGTGATTTTTACATTGTCCGGATTCTGCCCGCCACTTGCGTCCGCCGTGATATACTCACAGCCGCCGCGCCACGCCTTATAGGTCTTCGGCAACGTCACCGCTGTCCGGGTTGTCGTTGCGCTCTCGTATGCAATCGTTTTCCCGTCCGCGGAAAGCACATAGTCGGCGTACTGTGCGAGTTGCTCATCGGTGAAGGGGGTCTCCTGCGTCAGCGTGGCGGTGCCGACGATCATCTTCTGTGCATCGACGTCAATGTGATCCCACTTGCCGAGCGTAACGGGTGTCGCGAGCGCGAACGATGTGTCCGCGTGATAGGTCTCAAACGCGGGGAAGTTTTCCGTCACGGTACCCGGGAGGATCATGGGCGTTTCCGTATAATGAACGTCGACTGCCGCAGACGAAGCATAGGCGAGCAGATAGAACTTTCCCGCCTCCTCGACTGTAAAGGCACCGTATGGTTTACTTGCATTCCAAGAGACGGCGGCGATCGCATGATGCTTGGTCGTTTTGATATTCCAGCCGATGCCATAACCGGCAGCCTTATTCGGCATATACAGCGTGTACACGCCCCGCGGCAGATAGAATTCATCAAACAGGGACGATGCAGAACCGTCTGCCCCGGCGGTCCCGGTAATGGTGACCGTCCCGGTCGACACGTCCGCCTGATAGGTCAGCCCGCCGTTTGTGACAGTCGAGCTTTTCGTGACGGCAAGGAGATTTCTCCCGGTCGAGACGATTCCGGCGAGTACCGCGCTTTTCACGCCTGCATAGTAATCCGAATACGGGAGTGCGGTCGCCCCCTCGTTCAGCATAAAGGAGATCGTCTGGTTGATGGCGCCGCCGGAGCCGCTCCGTATGCTTGCCCGATAACTGTGTCCGGGTTCAAGAGTGACTGTCAACGTACCGTTCGCGTTTGCATTCGTCGAGCGCGCCTGTCCATCGACAGACAGCAGCCAGAATGCCGCCCCCTCGGCGGATGAAGATGTAAAAAACGGACTTTGCGAAAAAGTCAACGTCTTTCCGATGTACCGATCCAGATCAATGAAGGAACTGTATGAAAACCACGATGTCTGATCCGCCGTCCCCGAAAACGTCACCAGGTTATTGTTCGCTGTCACGGATACGCCATGAACGGTCGACGATGAAATCGCGCCTGCAAGGTCGACTATGTTGCGCGAAGTCGTCGTTGCACCCGAGATCGTGTGTACCGTTGTAGGAGCCTCATCAACGGCGGGGAGACCGCCGGCGGTCACTCTTGTGTTGTACGCGTCCTCGACCGTCGTGATATTGATAATGGTGTTTCCGAGGATTGTCCAGATAAGAGAGACGGACGATTTCAGATCTTTGATGTTTCCCTCGGCATTCGTCATGCGTGTCCCGAGGCTGGTAATGCTTTTCTCGTTCTCGGCGACGCGATCTTCTGCGGCAAACATACGAGCATCCAGTGCGTCGATCTCGCTTTTCAGTTGCTTTGAGTCTCCGTCCAGTCCGTCCACCGCCTGCGACAGTTCAGCGGTCGTACTCTGTAATCCGTCAATGTTCTGCTCGTTCGCGGAAACGCGCGTTTCAAGACTGGTAATGTCGGTCGTGTTTTTTTCTGTGTCAGTCGCTATGGTTGTGATTTTGGCGAGGACAGCATTCAGTGCCGTCTGTAACTGTGCCGCGGTAGAGGCATCAAATGTCGTGCCGTCGAGGACGGGTACCCCTTTTTGCACCGGGACGGTGGTAGAGGACGACGCAAGAATGTCCCCTTCGGCGTCGTAGAGGAAGAACTGCATCGTTAGGATGCCGGAGTAACGCGTGATGTCTCTGTCAAGTTTGCAGTACCAGGCACTCATGTCCTCGTAGGTCTCTCCGACTTTGAGGGAGAGATCTTTGACGGGGAGGGAAGTCATAGCGGTACCTTTGCCGGAATCCGTCAGCTTCGGCTGTACGATGAGACCGTTCGGCAGAGTAAAGCCCACCGTAACGGTGTTCGTCGGGGCGAACGGCGCGAGGACAACCACCTCGTTTGCGTTCGAGCCCTGATAGACGGGGGAAGTGACGGTCTCTGTGACCGTCCCCTCCCGATTCAGAATGAAAATCATTGTGTTTGTGTCTCCTTTCCGTATTGTGTTTTGGGTGTGCGTGTGTCGGTCATGTGTTATACCTCCTTGTTATTTGAAAATGGTATGAACGAGCGTGAAGTAGATAGCGGGGAATGTTGTGCCGCCGACGATCGGCGTGTTCATGGCAAGAAGCACCTCGCCGCCCTCCATGTTGGTATTGGTATAGACGTTTCCGTCATCGTCTTGATAGGTCACGGTTGCACCGTTTTTCGGCGGGGCGGCAATCACCCACGACTGACAGCCGTCTGCCGACGCGGGGATCTTACCTGCGGCGGAAATCAGGAGAACGGTAAGATCGGGGACTTTCCCGCCGTCTTTCGTGCCATAATCGACTTTGACCTCGACGGACGGGACGTCATCGCTCATGAGTTTCCGCATCTCAAACTTGTTGATCGGATCCGGCAAGAAGTAGATCCTCGCCGTCCCGGACTGCGTGCCGGTGATGCTGGGCAGTCTCTGCGCGATCCCGGAGCCGATGACAAGCCCTTGGGTGTCGCTTTTGAATTCAAGTTGTGCCGTGAAGGCGAGGGCTTCTCGACTGTCCTTTCGCACCAGGAGCCGTCCGATATCCGTTCCGAAGAGAGCGCCGCCCTTTGCGTCTGCCCACGTTTTTCGCGTCGCGGGCAAGTCCATAGCACGGTCAATCGCCAGATAATCCGCGGTGCTCGTGTCCGGGTCCTCCCCTTTGTATTGCTGAACCGCGAACTCGTACCACCAGCCGCGTCCGTAATAGTCGCAGTAGGGGACTTCCGTTTGATAGGCGTTTACCTCTCCCGCGGGAGATTGCGGAGCGACACGGGAACCGGCGGAATAGTTATCCGCATACGCCCACGAGTACGCCGCGACGTTGCCAAGAGGGTACGCCGACACCGGGAGCTGCACCAACCGATAGGCTTCTTGCATATCCTTACTGGACAGCCTTGCAAACACGTGATCGGCTTTTCCCATAGTTCCGCCCGTTGGGGCGAACGCATTTTCCACGTCGTAAATGGTTTGGTTGCCGAAAATGCCTTGTTTTCCCTTATATTTTGAGCCGATTTTGAAAACGCCGTATTCCCTGAGAATGATTGTCCGCTTGTACGCTTGCCGCTCGGAGACCTCATAAAGCCGCTTCTCCGAGTTGACGCCGATGAATTTTGAAATGCGGTTGAAGTTCTTTGTCAGCGTCATGGTGTACTTGATGCCGACCGGGCGCACCTCGTAAGAGACGGAGGAGATCGCCATGTTGTCGATCATCTGACCGACTTTCGGGAGGTCGCTCATCCTTTGAATGTAGCCGGTGCGGATCTCTTCCACCTCACCCATGCGGGCGGCGATGCCTTTGAGATTTTCACCATAATAGGCGGTTTCGATTAGGTTCTCCGTCTGATTGCTGATGAGCGAGTAGTCTACGGCATCATGGTCGATGTCCTGTTTCCCGTGTGCGACGTGTGAGGAGTAGATCGGATCGTAGTTGATCTGGAACACGAAGTCAAAGGGGCGCTTTTCCATGTCCTTTTGCAGATCATTTGCGTCCCAGTCCGAGACGGAGGCAAGGATGTTGACGATTGCCCAGCATTTCATGGCCGTCTGGCTCGCGGTCGGCTCCCGGAAGAACAAACCTTGCAAATTTTTTTGACCCATGGTATAATAAATCGCGTATGACTTTGAATATGGGTACACACCGCCGTAGGAAGAGAGATTCGCGTTGTACGCGGTCGCTTCCACGACATACGATGTGATGTCGGTCATGCCGACTGCCCATTTTCCTGTCGAGCGATTCCACGCCCCGGCAAGCACCTTTACGATGCGCTGGACGGGGAAGCCTGTCGGAGCAAAACCGTTCGTGTCCGTGACACGGACGTGTTCCGTGGCGCATCGGGTGGAAAGCCCGCTGCCGCTCCAAGGATGCACGACAGCGCCGCGCGCCCACTTCGTGGAGGTCGTCATGTTTTCGGTGATACTGCTGACGGACGTGCAGTATTGATTGATGCTCTGCATGCGCCGCCGGAATACATACGGATAGCCTTTTGCGGGCGACTGTATCGTCTCCCCGTAGGGGTCGAAATGAATACAGTACCTGTCCACCCCGTCCACCGTTTTGTGAATCAGGCGCGGCTCTGCGTGGATATACGAGCCTACGACCTGCAACTGCTCGCGGAGGGTGCAGCGGGTCATCGTGAACTCCGGCGCCAGCCGCAGGGCTTTCTTCTCTTTGTCCTCGTATTCGAGCCAGTCTCTTTGGTCGGGGTCGACGATGTACCGCGGGTGTGCCACCGGCGTATTCACCCCGTCCGAATAGATCGGCTCCGCGATGTCGAGAATGCGCTCCACCACGCCGAGGATCGTCCAAGGCTTTAAGGGAAGTTTGTTCTCGACGGCGGCAAATTGGTACTTGTATGTAATGGTGGTTGTGGTCTGAGTTGCTCCGCTGGGGTTTGATATAATTTGATAAGTATAGGTGGCTACATAGGTTCCGTTTATTACTCTAGTCGTTGTATCAGTTGTAATCTGTCCGTCGGGTCCTAGAAGCGTAAAAGATTTTGAAGGTGTAGTACCATCATGTGAACCATCATACTCTCCGGCAACTATGTCTTTCGGGATTTGGGAAAAGGGGAGATCACCGTCATATTTCCCGCTCCCTTCGGTCATCAGTTCATCGATTGTGGGGAACGCTATTTTTTTGCCAGCAGGAAATGCTATCACCCAGATAGCACTCTTTTGAAACTCGGTTGTTTGCTTTGTAGTTAGGGATTCTACGGTTTTGGTGCATTCAACTTCTACGCGTGTCATTTGTTTATTTCTCCTTTGTAATAATGAGGTTTGTGATGAAAAAAATATGTTTTTACATAGTTGCCGGAATATCTATCGCTCTTTGTGCGCTGTTCGGTGCTGTTTCCGCCTATTATTTGGTGGTATCTATTTATTCCATTGTGATACAGACGAAGGAGAATCATCTCGCGACGATTCCCGAACAAATTAAGTGGGCAATTCAATATCTTGTTCGTATTATTGGATCCGCTATTGCGATTACATGTTTGCTACACCTTTCAATTCGTACTTATGGAAAAAACGCATCGATTGGCGACGGTATTTCTTATGAGGAATACCGTGAGAAACGAATGGCACGTTCTGCCGAAAAGAAAGAGAAAAAGCGGAAACGCTTGGAAGAAGAACTGAATCGCATAAACCATTGAATTTGTCTTTTATTCATGGGGGTTGAGAGGTTTCAAATGAAGAAACGCTTGAAAATGAACATTTTGCTTGCACTATCAGTGTTGTTCTCCGTATGGATGTTTGTATTGTTTCTTCGGTATACAATAACATGGGGAGTTACAACTGCTTCTTATCAAAATGATCCTGAAAGACTGGCTAAGATGGAGCAGTATTTTGGTGATACATACCTTTTACAGTGCATCGGCAGGATCGTGCAAAATGCCGTATTCACCATTGGCTTCCTCCTAATGAGTGCGTGCTTGATCTTCTTAATTCTCCGAAAGAACAAAGTTCAGTTATCTTATGCAATTCGCTACAGCCGCGAAAAGCGCACCGAACGTCGTTTTGCCCGTAGGGCAGAGCGGCAAGAACGGAAGCGCAAGGCTCTCGAGGAGAAGCTGTCGAAGATGGAGTGAGTGTAACGTCCTCCGAATCTTCTGTGGTTGTTATGGTGGCAACATATTTCGTGCCCTTTACTTGCGCGTATTTCATAAGTTTATTCCTTTCTAAAAAGAGAGTTTTGTGATGAAAAAACGTATTATTTTGACTTCTTTGATCTTCGTTCTGTTTTGTGCAATGCTCGTGTTGGAGGTTATTCCTCATGTGCAAAAAGCGAAAGCAATGAAAGACCAAATTGCTTCATTGGAGCATTACCAAAAGAGTTTTTCTGACATGTTCGGTGCTTCTCAAGATTTTTATGAGGATAATATCGAATCGTACCGTAAAACATATCGTTCTGAAATTGTTGCGATTGTTCGATGTGCCGTTATTGGTGTTTCGTTTATAGCGGCATGCTGGGTTTCTTTTTTGCCGTTTCTCTCCCGTGTTCGTTACGAGCAATACCGCTCGCATCGCGAGGCGAAGCGCGCGGAGCGGCAGGAGAAGAAGCGCCGGCGCCTGCAAGAGGAACTCGAGCGCATATCTAAGGGGCACGAATCAGAGTCATAAAGACCTCCTAGGTTTGTTTTGTGTCGCTCCCCGTGTGGGAAGCGTCTGCAAGTTACCCGCAAGTTACGAGCAAGTTATATCCACCGCCCTATCCGGGGCGGTTTCTTTTTGTCGAAATGTTTTTTGATCATTTCATAAAAAGCATTGACAATACGTGTTATACGTGCTATTATAATAATGCACCGGGAGGAAAGACTAATGCCGATGACAGCGAAAGAAATGGCACGGCTCCTTCTGAAAAACGGATTCAAACTTGAGCGACAGGTTGGATCGCATCAGTTCTATGTACACCCGGACGGCAGATGTACCACCGTTCCGATGCACGCCAAGGACTTGAAGAAGGGAACCGAGCAGAGGATCTTGAAGGATGCGGGGCTGAAATAAGTCCCGCCCCACACCTCGGGCATAGGAGGAATTGAAGATGAAACTTTATTATCCCATGATTTTTTGCAAAGAGGAGGACGGCGGTTTTTCCGTGTACTCTCCCGATATTCGCGGGTGCAATACGCAGGGAGATACTATGGAAGAAGCAGTCAGCATGGCACAGGAGGCTATCGGAATCTGTCTGGAAGATATCATTAGGAACGGGGAAGCATTTCCCAAAGCCTCCGCTCCCGGTGATATTGAGACCGAGAAAAATGAAAGCGTGGTATTTGTAGAATTTGACCCTGCTGCGTATATGCAAAAACACGACACTCGCGCTGTCAAAAAGACACTCACCATTCCGGCATGGATCAATACCGCTGCCGAGCGCGCCGGTATCAACTTCTCGGCAACCCTGCAAAAGGCAATCCGGGCAGAACTGCGCATCTGACACCGAAAACAGGCATGAAAAAAGCACCGCCCCCGTGGGGTGGTGCTTTCTATTCGGTTTTGGGTGTTGACATTTGTAAACTGCCGTGCTATCATAATGACGAAGGAACACCGGCGACGGTTGCTCCCTTTGATAAGCAGAAATAACCGCTTAGCTTTTTGGGGGCAGGCGGTTATTTCTTTTTTTGCTTTATTTCTTGTAGATGCTGACGAACAGCGTTACAAGAGAAATGATGATCATAGCGAAAGCGAATAACGCTTCGTATGTAACCATCTCCGAAAGCCCGGTGCAAATGAAGTCTCATAGGCACCACTCCTTTCAAGTGAATTTGAAAGGAGCAAAGAAATATTGTTCCTTTCATCAAAAAAGTGAAAGGAGCAACCGCCACCGTTGTGGTGTTCCTCGGGTCTTGCCTTGCGGCAAGTCCTTTTTTATTATACCTTTTTGTCGGGATTTGTCAAGAATTTCCGTTTCGGCAACGGCGCACCGTATGCAGTCAACCCGCGTGCAAAGTTTGCTTTTGCCTCGTTGTAAGAGGGGGATAGAGGTCCGTTCTTGACGTCTGCTACATCTGAGTAATCTGTAAAACCCTCATACTCGAAATCGCAGTACGGACACGGCTCATATAAATCTTCGATCTCAAACCTTGTACCGCAAATGGGGCATACCACCGATTCTTTCATATCGTACCTCCTCCAACTTATCTTGTTTGCGTGTCTTTTCGAACTTTTGTTTTCGAACGCTCATATAGGTATGAATCACACCATCGCTTGAAACCGCCATTTCGCCCGTTTTATCGTCATACCGATAATACCGTTTTCGTGCATGGCTGAAATACAGTTTACCGCGGTCGCTGTTGAAAAACACAACTGCCGCTTTCTCGTAGTCCTTTGCACTTGAGAAGCCGAGTTCTATCATGTGACGAAGATGATGAGCAGTATCAATTCGGTTGAACTCATACGCGCCTATGCAACGGACAGAGAAATAAGCGTCGCTATCATAGATCAGCCTTGCTTCTTCCTGCTTCTCGATGAATCGACCGTTGATTTCGCTGTGAAGGTTGCCCTTCGCGTCTCTTATAGCCATATTATACGTCTCCTGTTCCGTTTCGTCAAGCCACGACCCAGTCGCTTTCCGAGTAAGCGGTGCCGGAGGTGTTCGTGTACATAGACGCTTCGGCTTCGCACCCCTCGAGCAGTTTTGTGATCTCGACCAGGCAGAGTTCGTGACGATAGAACTGCTTGTCCCCGCCGTAGTTGATCGGGCAGTCCTGTGCATCGTCGGAAGCAACGACATACCACAAGTATGTCGGCTCCCACGGTAGACCGCCGTTCGGGCTCTGCTCAATCTCGATTCGTACTTCGGTCGTCGGTTTGAAGAACGAGGTTTCCGAACGTTTGAGAGTGATATAGGCTTCATCAATACGTTCATCGAGGTAGTTTGCTGCTCCGAATGGCATTACTGCTCCGGGGATGTTTTTCCACACGGGATTCCTGTCGGTGCCCTCCTTTTTGGTGAGCCAAAAGGCATTCATATACGGTGTATCATTCATCACGAAATCTCCTTTCCAAAACGTCCGCCGCCGACACCCGAACGAATGTCTGCCATGCCGATAGACACATTTTCAACAGACCTTTCGAGTTGCAGTTGATTGGATCTCTGCACATATTCGACCCCGGCAGAAATGGCGGATCCTGCGATAGCGCCGATGGCAAGCACAGGCGTTCCTGTCACAATGCCCATTACCAATCCAAGACCGGCGTTGACGCTTCGCGTGATGTTGGTCTGCCACATCCGGTAGCGGTCTTCCAGTGCTTGCGAGCCGTAGCGGATATTGGTGGTGTTGACGCGATAATTGTAATAGGTCGCGAGCGCGTCCTTTGCATATCCGACCATAGCGGCGGTGCCGAGCAGTTTCTTCGCTTGCGACAGGTTCTTTTCCGCTTGCGATTTTTTTCGGCTTTTCTTCTTTCGTCCTTCGGGGGCGCCGGCAGACTGTTTGCCACTTCCGCGGCTGTTGCCACCGTAATAGACAGTAAGACTGTAGTTTGCCATGGCTTATTCTCCTTTCTGTGGTGCGAGCGTGTACTGTCCCGATGAAACATCCGCTTCCTGCATGGAAAAGGTCAGAGACGACGGTCTCTGCGGTTCCACTTGCCCCTTTTGCTCCGTGAAGATCATGCTATACCGAAAGATTGTAATGTCTCCGTTTCCGTCCGGCGCCTCGATCTGCACATAATGATAGAGCATGTTTTTTTCAAGCCCGAACAGGAAGGCGTAAACCGGACGGAAACGATTGAGAGGAGATTCTCCTGCGGCTCCGCTTTGCATGAGAATCCAAGGCATGGACACGTTGATGGCAAAAGTGGTGCCGGAAGATACGCTACCGGTTGCCCCCGACCACGCCGCAGTCCCCGTCGGGTCGAAGTTCCCGCTCACGGCTTGCAGACCCGGCTCGGGGTCGGCAGTACGCGACAGCCCGAACAATGCATACGGGATATCGTAACCGTCGATTTTTAGAGAAAACAGCTCTGCCGCGGCACCATTTTGGAGCAGGGAAAATTCTGCCGATACGTGAAATCCGATGCTGTCACCGATACCGGGAACCACATCACGCACGCCGGTCATTGATAAACCGTAAGCAGCGCCGTAGACGTAGGTCATGCCGTCTTTGCCCGTCATCGTGCCGGATTTGTTCTCGGCAAAGTAGGCGTCCAACACATTCCGCACCTGCTGTACAATCAGCTCGTTTCCGTTCGCATCGGTTGCTTGCAGGATAGGTACACGCAGATCCAGCGAGAGGGTAATGTCCGCCGATACGATGCCGCCTTTGGGTGTATCAATGTCGCTGTCAAGGCATTGTGCGTTGATGTCGATAAAACGGGTGACACCGTTGTCCGTGCGCCGGGCGGGGGTCAGTTTGCCCGTATCGGGGAGCATGGCAAAACGCCACGTATCGTTGCCTACCGTGATGCCTCCCATGTCATCAAGAGTCTCTTCAAGACCTGCGAAAATGCGGTCGACGAGTTCGTTCCAAGTAATCATCCTTTTGTTCTCCTTATGTGTTTTTACGGTTCGTAGGTAGCAAGTGAACCACGCTGTGAGAGTGCGAGCGAGTTTTCGTCAAGGTCTTCCGGCGTGTAATCCGCATAGGTGATTCGGTCGGAGAGATCTTCCAGATCGCGGCGTATCATGTCCTCGGTCGGATGGTCTTCTTTGCGTATAACGCCTTTCAGTTCTGCGGCGAGCATCGCCATACAGGCTTCGACTGCGGCATCAAACCAATAGACATTCGGGTTCTTGCGCCCGTGCCATTTGGGAGAGATCCACGGCTCGTTGGTGTAGGGCATATAGTACGCAATGTCCTCGTCCACATAGATGCGGAAATATCCGTCTCCGAAATCCAGTCGGACGGCGTTATACGCCAGGTTACCCGTATCGACCGGGCAGAATTGCCTGAAGATCTCCATGCACTTGTTCGCGAGCCTGTGCGCCCGTTTTTCCGTGATTGCCATGTCAGTTGATCCCCCAGGGGTTTTCCACCTCCGCAAGCCGCAGGACGTAGCTGACGCCTGCGGGATCGCAGAACAGACGCTGCGCCTGCTTGCCCGCACCCGCAAGATCACGCTCTACTTGCAGAATGGTGTATAGCCTCCCGTCCTGCGTTACGATAAAGGAGGACACACGCCAATCGAGCGGGGAAACCGTCTTGACCGCTGTTACCGAGAACTGATTCCCGACCACGTTTCCGAACAGCCGTCTGAATGTCCAAGAGGACGGGTTGACATATTCGTACTGGAATGTCGCTCCTCCGTCTGTCGGTGTTTCCGGGCGCCGCTCGTAAAAGGTTCCCGTGAGCGTTTGTTCTGCACGCTTTTGGAGCAGAGAACGGATGTCTTTTACTGCCATACAAGATACCTCCAACTGCCGGTATAGAGGATGCTCCGCCCGAGACACGGGACATAGGTATCAAGAATGTCTTTTACCTCGTCTTGCAGTTTCATCTCTCGCTCTTCCTTATCAGTCGAAAAAGACAAATCGCCGGAAAGATAATTGTAGGTTGCCTGCGTGATGAGTGCCTCCATGAGGATGCCGCGGAGATCCGGCAAATGCGCGAGGAACGCATCCTGCACATCCGTCCTGGCATTGTGTGCGTGGATGAACGCATAGATTTGTTGTGTTACGCGACGCAGGAATACACGGATGACGGTATCCGCCTGTGTCGTCAGCGTGTCGGACAGATTGGCGCGAAGTTCGCACCCTGCGGCACGCATCGCTTCCTCTGTGAGATAATAGCGACCGCTCACCTCGTCCCAGATCATCATATTGTCACTGTACGGATCTCTCCAAACTTCTTTCAACCGTTGCATGATTTGTCCTCCTTACTAGCGGATTGCCGGATTTGCACCGGCGGTATCTCTTTTCCGCATAGAAAAGGGGAGAGTTTTGACGCTCTCCCCCGAAAAAACGGGTCAGGCTTTGCTGCCGGGGGCGCTGACGGTCAGCGTCGCACCCTTGGTAGGAGCGGCGGTGCCGTTTGCAAGGATCGGGACGATCCCCTTGGGGTAACACACGTTGATGCCCCAGCGCACCTTGGGCTGGAGTCTTTTGCCGGCGCCGTCCGGGCTGTCGGTGATCTTGACGTAGCTCGGCGTCGAGATCCCTCGATCGGTTGCCGTAGCGGCACACATGACGGCTTTGACACCGTCCATAAAGGTGGCGTTGTCCGTCCATGCCTTGGCACGGGATGCGATCGGCTTCGGGTAGACGTAGCAGGGGATCAGGTCGATCTCGCCGACGTACATGGAGCCGTTCTCCTTACGGCTTTCGGGATCTACGCCGCCCTTGGCAAGCATGGACTGTGCGAAGTTGGAGCCGCCGAGCAGGACGCCGCTCTGCGTCATCAGCCCTTTGCGGAACTCGGGGAGCATCAGGAATTCACGTTCCTCCACGGGGAAGGTCTGAATGCCGTTTGCCTCGTCACCGTTGTCGAGCATGATAGAGGCGTCCATGAATGCGTCGTAGTATTTGGGCGTCGCTGCGAGGACGACGGCATGATCTGCCCAGGCAGGCGTTGCCATGGCGCCGACGGCATCAAACACTGCTTTGAGCTGCGTTGCGAGGGTAGACGCGTTGATCTCGGTCGCCACTCTGCCGCCGATGTTGGCATTTGCTGCGTCGAACAGGTTGACAGGGCACATATCCTGCTGCACCTCCGGGATATCGACCATGCGGTCGTAGAGGTAAAGAAGATTGAGGTCATACTCGGATACCTCCGAGATTTCCGCGCCCTGCGAGTTGAAAAATCCGCCGTTGGTAGTGGCGCCGAGCTCGCGCGAATCAGCGGTGATCGGTTTGAACTTCATCATGCGGATGGTCGAGACGTCGGTTTCGGTCTGCTCATGCAGCGCCTTGCCGTTCTTGTGCAGCAAGCCGACAAAGAGGTTTTCCTTGATCTGCTTTGCGGCGAGGATACCGGTTGCGGTATCGTTGACATTGTAAGTCATGGTTCCCATAGTGATTTCTTCTCCTTATGTGTTTTGATTTTTGGTGGTTGTTTTGTGGGGGGTCAGCGCTGACCGGAGAGCATTTTTTCCTTCAACTCCGAGGCGGACATTTCGGCAATATCCTGTTGCTTGTCTCCGGGCTTTCCGCGGTAGCCGAAATTCTCTGCATTTCGGGCATCGTATTCTTCCATACGCTCCTGAAGTGCTTTGAGGGTTTTCATACCGTCTTCCAGCGCGATGACCCTGTCCGTAAGTGCTTTGATGATCTCCGCACCGTGTTCGTCGGCTTCCTCGTCCTGCACGGTTTCGTTGGGGGTGCCATCGGCATCCGTTTCGGCATCGGCGCTTACTGCCTCGCTTTCGTCCGCATCCTCGGCGGCGGTAGCGTTGGCGTCGTCTGTCTCTGCTGCGGGGGTGGCTGTTTCCGTGCTATCCCCGGAGGTGGTTCCCGGAGCTTCTCCCTCCGGCTCGTCCGCCGGTTCATCTGCGGGAGCTTCCGGCGTTTCTTCCGTTGCTTCGTTTTCCGTGGGCGGTTCTTCGACGGGAGCTTCGCTCTCCGCAGCGGCTCGCACCTTTTCCTTATCTTCGGGAGACAGGGCAGATACGGCTTTCAGGATCTCGTCCAGCGAAAGACGCTTTTTGAAAAGTGCCATAGTGATTGTTCCTTTCTGTAAATTTTGTTTTTCGTACGAAAATGCCATAGAGCCCCCGATCTGCTCTGTTCGTCTTGTGTCTTTGACACGCCGGCGCCCTGCATTTATTCGGGTCCTCTCGCGCTTACCCCTGCGCGGCACGGGGAATACAAAGAGAGCGCAGCACCGTTGCCTTGTGGTCGGTCACTGTGTCTCCGGATATTTGGGAGTTACAGGAGCTTTACCCTGTCCGGATAATACGCGCGGTTATGTGCTTTGGAAAAATCCTTGTATTGCCCGTACGCTTCCATAGCACTCTTGTAAGCCTTTTTCGCGCGTTCCGGGTCAATCCCACGGTAGGTATCTGCCATCGCACGCAGGCGGCGCACATTTCGCTCCATCTGTCGCTGTATGCAGGTGATGCGGTATTCTTCCTTTGCTTCGGCTTTGGTTGGCATCATGAAACGCAGGTGCGGCTCCCATGGTATGAGATAGTGGCGGCAATTGAAACCGAGCAGCCCGTTCTTGTAGATCTTTCCGGCACGCGTTTTGTAGAAAACATCCGTTGCCTTTTCGAGCGGGACGAAATGACGTCCGTCCGGCGCCGTACCCTCTGTACCGTCCAGTGAATAGACGCGTCCCTGCCAGGGGCGACACCGTTCGGAGCAGTCGGCATGAACGGAGGCGATGACGAGCCGGGCACCGGAGCTGCGCAGCTCCTCAACCTGGTGCAGATGGTCGTTATATCGCACTTCCATTTCCGCACGGTTGCGCAAAGAATTGCGGCGGTCCGCTTCAGTCCTAGCATCGTCCGGGTCGCGTGGGGTTTCTGCGGCGATCCTGTCGAGCGTCGGTCGGACGTAATCGTTGATATAGGTCCTGTGCCAGATGCCGAGTGCCTGCCCGAAACCACTCTTGCCGTAAATATTGGGGAGCGGTATGCCGCTTTCTCCCGATAAAAGAGTAGCGGCGTCCTCTCTGCTCATGACTGCATCGTCGCTCCGGAGGTAATCGGACAACACCGCAAAGGCCGCGAGTATCAGCCGTGTGTTGAATGACATCATGCGATACTGTCGCATCTGCGTGATATAGAATTCCGTAAGGCTACGACGCGCCGCATCCGCCAGGGCGGGTACACGGATTTGTTCGCACGCACGGATGATTTTGTGAATGTCATCGGTCGTCCGCTGCATCCGCTCCATCGTGAGAAATGCGTTTTTGATCCGTACCCGTATCCTCTCCGTCGCTTCCTCGATGATCTGCGCGTCCGTGTTCAGCGGCGGCTCCGATGCCGGTCGGACTGTTTTCTGCTGCTCCATAGTGATCAAGATCGTCGTACAAGCTCATCGCGTTTTCGCGCGCTCGTGTTTCTTGCATGACGAGTTGGTAATCCTCCTCGTTTTGTTCTTCATCATCGTCGAAATTGAATGCGTGGTGGGCTTTCTTTTGCGAGATAAGACCCGCCTGTACCGCGCGGGAGAGCGTGTCCACCAGTACGGACTGGTTACTCATGCCGGCGCGCGTCCACCTGACTTCGACGTCGTCCTCGTAGCCGTAGAAGCGGAGCACCGCAGAGAGCATATCGTTGATAGGTCCCTCCCAGCGCCTGCGCATATTCTCGATGAAAAGTGCCGTCGCGCTCTCCTCGGAAGAAACCTCGCGCGCCGTGCGGTTGGATGCGTCCGAGAGATAGGAGGCGAGGGTCGAGACGGAGAGACCGATACCGGTCGCGATGCTTTCCAACAGGATGTTTCTCGCCCCGCGCCATGCCTCCGACCGCATCTCGAACTGTATCGGTATGGGCTTCTGGTCTTCGGCGCTTTGGCTCGGGTACTTTGTGTAAAGAAATTCATCGAGCCCGGAAGGGAAGCCGCCGCCGGCGGCAAGCGGACTTTGCATGGTCTTCGGAGCCAGAACACGCCCGCGTGACAGGTACATATCCGTATTGAAAGCGGTGTTGTAAAAATCGTACTCATACAGGTATGTCGTGATGTTGGCAAGGATACTTTCCCCTAGTCCGATCTGCGGGACGTTTGAAATGCCGTCACTTGCCGGAAGGATGTAAACGCCGAGATCGCGAAAACCGTTCATAGCTTGCGGTGCGTTCAGGCGGCAATCATATTCCGCCTTGAATGCCCGTCGGACATCTTTCGGCAGTTCCTCCCATCTGACGCAGTTGTCCCCACCGGTGCCGGTGAAGTACTGGATCTGCACCGATGTGCGGTACATTTTGTATTCAACCACGGGGATTTCATCGCCGAACATGGATACTTGTTCAAAGTGGCGATCTTCGACCAGCACATAACGGTCGCCCTCTTTTTTGGGGCTCATAGCGTCGTAAAAGGACAGGACGGATACGCACCGGCGGATTTTATCCCCCGCTTTGTCGATATAGAAACGATCGGCGCGCAGCTCATCGAGCCAGAGCTCCCCTCCGGTCCTGTTCAGCTTCAGGATGGAGAACCCACCGCCCAGTGCATCTTTCCCGGCACGCTTGATGATGGCTTTTCCGTTGATTTGCTTCATCCACTTATTCGAAATGAAGTCCAGCGCTTTGCCGACCATTTTTCCGTTGATTTCGGCGATAAGCTTCGGCTTCCTGGCGTTTGAGAACATAATGTCTCCACCGAAAACGCTGTCCGCACAACGATTGACGAGGGTCGTGCCGATGCAGGTGGACAGAAGTCCGTTTTGTGTTCCGTGGATCTCCGGCACATATCCGTCGTACCATTGGAGCCAGTAACGCACCCAGTTGTTATAAAAGGTCATGTACGCGGCAGGGAGCATGGAGTAGAAATTCGAGTTGTCTGCCCACTGTCTCGTCCGCTGGTTGGCTACCGCGGCTATGGAAGGCGCCGGTTGCGGCTGATTGATGGGGTTGGTTACCGCTTCACTCATTGTGTTCCTCCTGCCGTGTGAGGGCGGAGCAGATGCCCTCAAGTGTTGAATAAATCGCCATCAGGATGTTAAGTGCCGTTCCGTAAAAGTTGCTTTGGATCCTGGCGTGACGTTGTTCCTCACTCACAGGCGCATCTCCACCCACTCCGTGGATTTCCGTTCTCTTATCGGCTTCTGCCGTTGCCGCACGATAGTCCTCCTCGGAAAGATGCGTGTTGGCGTGCAGTGCGCTCTCGATGGCTTTTTGCATATCGTCCATGTTATTTCCATGCTCCTCTCTGCCCGGTAAGGCTCCAAAGATTGTCCAGATTGTTGAAATAGGTGCAGACCGCATATCGGAACGCGTCGGCGCAGTCGTTTGGAACTGCGGGATCGTATTTTTCGTTCCGTTCATCCCAGGTCATGAGCTCCAGGTCAACGACGAGTTGATCGAGCCCCGGCTCAAACTGCGCCCGGACGTAGTTGTAAGCACCCCCGAAGTCGATTACATGGATGGCGTCCCGGGAAAATGCGTTGTTGACGATGTCCGTGGTTTGCAGGATGTCCTTTTTCGTGTATTTTTGAAAATTGTACTCGGGGAAGTGATACGAGAGAGACAGGCACAGGTCTGCGGCAGCACAGTCGCATACGCCGATCAGCTGCGTCCCGTTCTCCCGAAAGTGGTATTTCCGTTCCAGGTCGCGGAAGTATTGCTTGATGTAGGGGATTAAGAGTTCGTTAGAAAGCTGCCCGTTCTTTTTCGGGTTGTGGTAAAAGTGTTCAAGTCTCGCCGCCTGTCCGTTTTCGAAGATGGCGAGCGGCTCGATTGCGGTTGCGTCGTTTGTGTTTGCGCCGTCCGCACCGAAAATAACAAAAGCGATGCGGTTGGATCCGTATCGCTTTGCATATTCGTTCGGGGTAAGGAAATGCCGCTCTCGTTTGAATAGCGGGAAAACAAGCCCCTCGGCTTTTACCCATTTTCCGAGGATCCATTTGTCAAAATAGATCGTTCCCCGATACTCGTTTTCGAGTGCCTGGACGAAGTCCGGCGCCAGGAACGTGTTGTCGTAGAGCGTGAACTGCTCCGCATAAATGCTATCCTGCACATTGGGGTTGTCGAGAAACTGCTTGACGAAGTGCGATGGGCTCTCCGGGTTGCAGGTGGCATCACAGCACGCATTCGCTTTGTCGAGGCGGGATTTCAGCATCTGGAAGAAGTTTTCCGGGTACGTCGTCAGCTCGTCGCAGTACGCATAGCCGATGCCCATGCCTTGAATCTTGGTGATGGCGCGGTCGTCGTTTGCGCCGACCACAAAGCACTTTTTTCCGAAGATTGTGATTTCCCGGTTGTTGACGATGGTTCCGATGTGTTCCTCGCCGAACAGTTTTCTCATCTCACCGAAAACGTTTCGCTCGATCGTGTTGAGCGTTTTGCCGGAAAAAAGAATGTTGTCCTGCAAATGCTCGGAAATGTGACGGAGGGCGAGCGGGAACGTCACCGTTGTTTTACCGGAGCGCGTTGCACCGTATAAGATGTTCCATCGCTTGCTCGCTTTGTTCAGCACCCGCCATTGCTTTTTCGTGAAATCAATCATCGTGATCGGAATGTGCCGCAGACGCGGCGTTCAGTGCGCGAACGAACTCGGTGAGAGCATTGGATTGATCCTTGCCGCTGTTGTCTTTGACGCGGTCAAGGATGGCAAGGAGGGCGTCCATGCTGATCTTGAGTGCCCCTGCTGCGTCTCTTGTGTCGGCGTGTCCGATCGTTTCCTTCAATCGCGCAATGGCAAGGTCGGAGATGTCCAGGAGCCCGTCAGCCTTTTGTTCCAGTCGTTCCCGGATCTTCTCGGCGACCGTTTCCTCGGCTTTGTTTTTTATGTTCGTCACTTTCTCCCCAAAACCTTTATCGCCGGCAATCGTCTTTTGGATCGTGTTGTAGGAGACCTTGTACTTTCGCGCGAGCCCTGCTTTGGAGTACTCACCGGACGCAAACTCCGCGACGATCTGTTTCTTCTGCATCTCGCTCAAACGCGCCATGGCTTTTGTTCCTCCTCCTTTTCGGGCATAAAAAAGGCACCGGGTCTTGCCCGATGCCTCTATTCACTTTTTTCGTACCTGCCTAAAACAGGTCATTATAACTATATCACACTTTTGCGGAGTACGCAATGTACCAAACTGTCCCAAAGTGTACCAAAGTGTCCCAAACCGTCCCATTTTTATGAACAAACTGTAAATTTCACGAAAATCTATTGACGAATGATATGAGGCAGTCGTTTTTTGAGAGCATAGACGGATTATGAAGGATAGCGGCAGACAGATCCGCGGGGGAGCGCGAGCGATTTCGAAGCATACGGAGGGAAGAATGACGTATGGTTCTTTCTATATATACGAATATATACGAATATACATACAATATAGATATACACAGTCATAAAGCTATACTTTCATTGCCTTTCCTGCCGGGCGAGGTGATCATCAACCAAAAAGGGGCTTGTTAGCAACGCGTTAGCAATACGTTAGCAACGCGCTAAAATATAAGGCATTATCGCACCATTTAGCAACAAATAATCCTCAAGAAAACTAGGAATTTTTGCTTTCTACGCCCAACTTTGCAGTAGTTTAGCATGACGGGAAGTGCCAAGAAAACTAGTGTTTATTTTTCGATTTGTTAGCAGTACGTTTGCAGTAATTCAAAAAGGGTACGCGGAGAGCGTGCCCTTTTTCATCATTTTGTGGTAAATGGGGGGCATGGAATTTTGAGAAATTCCGCTGTCAAATAGTCGGCGTCAGCGTGGGTATAGACATCATCGGTGATGTTGCCGCCGGCGTGTCCGAGGATCCTCTTCCTGGCGTATTCGTCTACATGGTATCGCTTCATCAGTGTGGCGGCTGTGTGGCGACCGTCATGCGGTAGGTGTCCAAACATACGGCAGGCAAGACGTACCAGGTTGTAGGACGAATCGCTGCTACTGTCGCCGTAGTTGTCTCCGGCGCGCTCTATCAGGCGGTCACGGTTTGCAAGGATCTCCCGCAGGGCGGGGTGAATCGGAATGATACGCCCCTTGCTGGTTTCGGTTTTGTTGCCGATTGCCACAAACCACCCGCGGGCTTTATCTTCGGAGGTGATTGGTTGAATGATTGCCTCACGCGGTCTCATGCCGGTAAAGATCAAGACGAGGATATTGGCGGGTGACAGTTCCGAGCGTCGCTCCCATAGTGTGTTAATCTCCTCGTCGGTAAAGATTGTGTGCAGGGTGCTCTTTTTGGCTTTGCCGATGTCGAGACTGTCAACGGGACTTTTGGAGATGAGTTCGAGCCGGACGGCGTAATCGAAAACGCCTTTCAGTACGCTTTTGATACGGTGGCGCGAGGAGTAGGAAAGATCACGGAATCCGTCGAACAGTTCTTCCAGTTGTGCGATATGGATGTCGCGGATACGCAAGGGTAAGAGCGGCGCAATCTTTGCCTCTGCGAACTGATACCCAGCGACCGTTTTCGGTGCCTTATCGGCATCGTATTTTTTACGCCAGAGGTCATACACTTCGCACAGGGTGATTTTCGAGGCCTTGTCGGCATCGTACGGCGCGGAGATATAGTCCGAGAGTGCGCGCTCTGCCTGCGTGCGGGAGGAGTAGTAACCGATCGGCACGCGCTTTGCGTTGCCATCGTCATCAAAGGTTGCCGGAGCCATCACGACCCACGGCTTCCGCCGGTTGCCGGAGAGTTTATAAATAGATCCGGTGCCGTTTCCTCGTCTCATGCTGTTCCTTTCTTCTTGCTAGGTCTTTTATGTATGCTTGGATTATCAAGAGTTTTGTGAACTAATTGTAAAATATGATTGATTGGTTGACAATATTACTCATAAGTAATATGATGATAGTGACATCATGGCGGGAGGATGTGAAAAAGTGTTTTGAATTTGTCAAAAGCCAAGGAGTTCGAGAATGTTTATGCATTCGAAGAATTTCAAGAGGAATTTGAAGAGGTTGTCTCCGAAAAGAAAACAAGCGGACGGTATCATAAATGGCTTCGACGGAGCATTTTACTTATAAAGCAGTATCAAAGAGGTGTTATCGCCTTACAGGGTTTTGAAAAATTGGAGACGAAACCGAACGAACCAAATTTATATGCCATTCGAAATGCTCACTCCAAAAAGAACCAAAGAGTCATCTATGTCTATTTGGATGGAAATGAAATTTGTTTGCTGCACGCGTTTTTGGAAACCAGCAAAAAATCCGATAGTGAGTACAGGGCTGCTATCGAAATAGCGATAGGTAGGTTAAAACAAATGGCATGAGGGTATAATTGTATAGCTGCTTGAATGATATTGATAGAAAGAATGAGAAGAAAAGATGAAAATTGACAAGAGAAAAGCAGAAACAGTTGAATGGCTGACGGACGGAATATCCGATGAAGAATTGGAAATTGAAAGAGTACGTGCCATTATCGGATCGGAAATATACTTAATCCGAACCTCGAAGCAAATGGATCAAAAAGCATTCGCAAAGTTAATGGGTGTATCGCAGGGCATGGTTTCCCGGTGGGAAAGCGGAACATATAACTTTTCCGTTGCCGCGCTTGCCGAAATCTGTTCTAAACTTGGATATACCTTTGAACCGCAAATTGTCGAAAAGGTGCACGATGTCGAAGCAAGCGTGTCACTGGCACCGTCTTCCGTGATATGCAACGACATGAAGGATTTTTGGGCATATAAAGGCAGGAGAAACATACCGATAAAATTAAGGGAGGTCGGTCAAGCATCATGAATCTTGATCAAGTTGCCGCAAATTTTGACATTGTGTCGTGCTCCATTCGAAAGATTGAAGCAGACTGCAGAATGTATCAAATTTCCGATAAGAACAGGAGAAAATTCAGTCTCGACATCCGCTATCGGAAGCCGGAACAGAAAGAAGACAAAAAATACGGCGGACTGCTTGTTGTCGTCGAGGTGTTTATTGATACCGAAGCGCCGGATAATCATCCGGATCATATTTACATTGCGCTTGAGGGAGCATTTTCATCCCCGGCATCGGTCTCGGATGAGGATTTCGAGGAATTGCTGAACATAAACGGCGGTTCGGTACTGTATGCGATCGCAAGGGCAAAAATAGAGACCATTTCCGCAACAATCTATCAGAGTGGAAAAATACTGTTGCCCATGGTCAACATCGTTCAATACTTTGAAGAAAAAAGCAAAGAACAAGAATCTGAAACATAATCTTTTTCCCGCCCCTTCGGGGGCGGTTTTTCTTTTACCTGGACGATGCAATGCGTTTCTGTAAGCGTAAAAGCCGCTTTTCCCATGGCATTGAGGCGTATCCCCAATTATCCCGAATTGCTTGTTGGCACAGTTCCGTTGCATCTTCCAGCCAGTCCATTTTTTCGAGAATAATTGCTTTCCGTTCAGGGAGCACCGGGTTGCAGCACACGAAATCTGACGGGAGGTTGTCATAGTTTGCAATGTCCATGTCGCAGAGCATCAGGCAATGATTATATGCTAGCGGATCCTCATCTCGGAAAAAATACATTGATTGCACGGCGTTAATTAAAAAGAAGTGCGCTTTGATTGCAAAATCGGTGTTTGTTAAGTCGTAGCGTGAAAGGTGTTCTTGCGTCAGCCGGATGACCTCGGGGAAGTTGTGTGTTTTGGCGGCGTCATGGATCTTTTCGAGAAGGGCGAGTTCTTCTTGCAAAATCGGGTCGCAATTAACCGTATCGAAAATGATCGGTTTCCTCTCCGCGCGGTCTTCGTGACGAGATTTTAACATCCGCAGAACGATGATTACGCAAAGAATTGTCACGCAGGGAAGAACGATTAACGCCCACATGGATCAGCCCTCCTCCCGGATCGGCAGTTTCCCGTCGCGCTCGTAGAAATCGAGGGCGCGGTTGACAAATTCCTCGGTGACGCGGAAATAATCTGCGAGCGCCCAGCGTTCGACAATGCCGGCGCGCAGGGCGGCATGGAGCCTACGCCACGGCATGAGCTTGCGGATTGCCCATCTGTCCGCCCTGTATTCCTGCTTTTGCCGGCTCTCTGCGCACACATAGGGACGATAAAAGGCATCGCAAACGCAATGCCCTAACTCATGTGCAATATGTGACCGCTCCTCGGCCTCCGACTCCCACGGGGCAGTATCCACGCCGATGGCATAGTAATCCTTACCGATCGCCACGCTGACGGATCTGGTTTGCGGGAGCG
>ERZ1034976.922-NODE-922-length-25153-cov-11.213762_pt1 | contig 25153 bp, 17 predicted proteins | sample MGYA00520623_ERZ1034976 | MGnify/ENA primary metagenome ERZ1034976 (study PRJEB33766, sample SAMN09781774) | gut metagenome | biome: gut microbiome | host: Homo sapiens | place: Madagascar | study: EMG produced TPA metagenomics assembly of the PRJNA485056 data... | reverse complement strand
ACCGACAGAATGTGATTACCAAGGATAATATCCAGATGCAGATTAATGCACTGCTGTATTTCCAGATAGTAGACCCTTTCAAGAGTGTATATGAAATCAACAATTTGCCAAATGCTATCGAGAAGTTGACTCAGACCACACTTCGTAATATCATAGGTGAGATGGAATTGGACCAGACCCTGACCTCTCGTGATACCATCAATACCAAGCTTCGTGCGGTGCTGGACGATGCAACCAACAAATGGGGTATTAAGGTAAATCGTGTGGAGTTGCAGGATATTACTCCACCGGAAAGTGTATTGCAGGCAATGGAGAAGCAGATGCAGGCAGAACGTAACAAACGTGCTACCATCCTTACCTCTGAAGGTGAGAAAGAGAAGCAGCGTCTGCTTTCTGAGGGAGAGAAGGCTGCCATCGTCAACAAGGCAGAGGCTGCCAAACAGCAGGCTATCCTCAGAGCTGAAGGTGAGGCAACAGCCCGTATCCGTAAGGCAGAGGCAGAGGCTATTGCCATTCAGAAGATTACAGAAGCTGTAGGACAGAGTACAAATCCTGCCAACTATCTCCTTGCCCAGAAGTATATTGCCATGATGCAGGAAGTGGCTCAGGGTAAGGATAATAAGGTGGTTTACTTGCCTTATGAGGCTACTAATCTGATGGGGTCTATTGGTGGTATCAAAGATTTGTTTAAAGGTTGATTTTTTAATAAACGGTACTTTATTATAAAAAATGAGTAAGAATATATGTATTGTAGCTGGTGCCAGACCAAATTTTATTAAGGTAGCACCTGTTATCAGAGCCATTCGCAATGCCCAGAAGTCGGGCGTTGATGTAGAATATCAATTGGTTTATACAGGAAGAAAGGACGACCCAACACTGGAAGCGTCTCTCTTTACAGACTTGGATATTCAGAGTCCTGACGTTTTCCTTGAGGTGGATTGCGAGAATATGAATGAACTGACGGGTATGGTAATGGCTCAATTCGAGCGTTATCTGCAGGGTCATCCTACGGATGTAGTTATTGTTGTAGATGATCTTGCTTCTACCATGGCTGTTGCTATCGTAACCAAGAAGCAGGGCGTTCAGTTGGCTCATATTGCTGCAGGAACCCGCAGTTTTGATATTACGATGCCAAAGGAAATCAATCGTCTTGTGATAGATGGTCTTTCGGACATTCTCTTTACCGCTGGTATTTCCAATAATAGTATAGCCAACAAAGAGGGAGCTGAGCTTTCCAAGGTTTATATGGTAGGTAATGTGCTTATCGACAATATCCGATTCCTGCAGCAGCGCATGAAGCGTCCTGCGGTGATGGATGAGTTGCATCTGGAAGAAGGCAAGTATATGGTGCTGACCTTGAACCGCAAGGCTATAGTTAATAACATCGATGAGATGAAGAGTCTTATCACGGTTATTGATTCCGTGGCTCGAAAGGCAGGCATCAAAGTGGTTGCTCCATTGCGTGGCAAGGCTTTGGGTTTCGTTCTGGCATTCAAGGCTTATCAGGATGTTGCCGATCATCAGTCGGGCATTATGGTGATACAGCCTCAGGGTTATCTTGAATTCTCATATCTTACCGCTCATGCGATGGGCGTTATTACTGATTCCGGTAATGTGGCAGAGGAAGCAACTTTCAATGGAGTGCCTTGCATTACGCTCAACAGCTATACAGAGCACATGGAGACAGTAACAGTGGGTACTAACGAACTGGTGGCAGAAGACCCTGAAAAATTGCAGAATGCGATGGAAAAGATATTGAATGGTGAATGGAAAAAGGCAGGTATTCCTGACAGATGGGATGGAAGATCGGCAGAACGCATCGTTCAGATTCTTGCAGAATAATCCTTAGAAGAAAGGGGATTCATATAGCATGGTAAAGCGCCCTGAAAAGGCAGAAGCATTGATACTTAATGCTCTTGCTTTTTCAGGGCGCTTGTTTTATTTTGCTGTATTATTTGGTGTTGGGTAATCGTATTTCTTGAAGTATGAAGGAGTTTTGTTGTCATACCAGATGCCTTCTACATTCAGACCGATGGAGAATGTTTTCTTATCATTGGTGTATCTGATGCCTCCGCCTAATACGTTGGCTCCCGGAACTCCCATGCCATAGCCTCCCGGCATAATGCCGTGGCTCCAATAACCTGGATGCATTCCAAAACCATAAGGCCCGTAGCCGTATGCGCCATAACCGTATGGACCGTAACCGGCATATCTGCCATAGATTGAGTTGTAATTATTGGCAACGCTCAGCTGACCATATACGTAAGCCTCCCAATTCTTGTTGATTTTATATCCTAGAATGCCATAGAGACCACCGTCATGATAACTGTCGCCACCATAATTGGTATTGGTAAGATAAACACCCAATGCCATCCATAACCTTTCGTCCTTACTGAGTGGCGTAAGATAGGTGGCATCTATCGTCTGGGTAAAACCGCCACGATGAGGCGCATGCTTGCCGAAGGTGGCAAAGGCAGAAAGATCAACCGACATATTGAGTCCTTTATGAAGTCCCCAACCGTAATCTCCCCATCCATATCCGTAATTGTTCGGGGTAAGATTGGAAAAACAATGATTTGTCTGAAGGCTATCTTGTGCAGAATAGTATGTTGCCGTTGGAGCAAGTCCGTTGGCAGTGGATTCGTTATTGATATGTTTTAACGGAACGTAGGAGTTCTGCATAGGTTTCCCGCTATAAATCATCTTTTTACCATCCTGTAGAATGGTATCGCCTGGCAAGATCCAATCTTCACGGGGGCTGTCAAGGCTATGCAAAGGCCCAAAACTGATTTGTTGGGCATATGCATGGGTCATCATCAGACAGGCTGACATGAAGAGGATATATAGTCTTTTCTTATTCATTGTATATTGTTTTTTATAAATTCTTTACTCAGATTCCTGAAATCCCAGATTCAGAATGCCATGACCGTCATGTAATTCTACTGAAAAGCAAGAAATAAGACGTAAAGTTGTATTTCAGACGCAAAGTTATAAAGAAAGTTTGAGAAACACTCATCTTTTTAGAATAAAATCGTTATCTTTGCACTCGATAACATAAATAAGGGTAAAAATTGAAGAAAAAATGAAAAAAGTATTCTCTTTATTCACTATTTTGCTCATGATGACTGCAACAGCCGTTCATGCTCAAAATGCAAATATGGGTTCAAAAGGAAATTTGATGGACAAGGCAGCTCTGGATAGTACCATGCAACTCTTGCCTTGGGAAACTCCTCATGATCCAACCTGTCATCAGGTGATGATCGAAACCAATATGGGCAATATTCTTGTGGCGTTATATAATGATACACCGAAGCATAGAGATAACTTTCTGAAACTTGTGAATTCAGGATTTTACAATGGTTGTATCTTCCAGCGAGTTATCAAGAACTTTATGATACAGGGTGGTGACTATTCGACCCGAAAGGTGACTCCAGGAAAGGTTGAAAAGTTTGATGTAGACTATACAGTGCCAGCAGAAATCATTTATCCTAAATATTATCACAAACGTGGTCAGCTTTGTGCTGCCCGTGAAGGAGATGATGAAAACCCAACCAAGGCTTCGGCTTCTACTGATTTTTATATCACTTGGGGTCGCAATTTCTCTCCACGTCAAATGGAGTATACCGTCAACAAAATGAAGAACGAGGGTAAGAACTATGCCATTCCTTCTGAGCAGATTCAGCAAGGATATATGAAGCATGGAGGAGTGCCACATCTCGATAACGGCTATACCGTCTTTGGAGAGGTGCTGGAAGGGTTGGATGTGGTAGACAAAATTCAGAATGTTGCCACTAACAAAGAAAATAACGACCGACCTTTAGAGGATGTAGTAATCCTCAAGGCTACACAAGTAAAATAAAATCTATAAATAACTGAAAAAAACATTATTACGATGAAATCTTTAAAGGAATTGTACAGAATAGGTAAGGGACCATCCAGTAGTCATACCATGGGACCTCAGCGTGCAGCAAAGCTGTTTATGGAACGTTGTGCAAATGCCTCTACTTACGAAGTTACCCTCTATGGAAGTCTTGCGGCTACTGGTAAGGGGCACATGACTGATGTTGCTATTGAGGAGGTCTTCAGGCCGCATAAGTTAGTTCACATCATTTGGGAGCCACAGACCTTCCTGCCTTTCCATCCAAACGGGATGAAGTTTGTGGGTAAAGATCTGAATGGTGATATTATTGAAGAGTGGACGGTTTACAGTATTGGTGGTGGTGCTCTTTCTGATGGCACAGATGGCCATGATGAGTTGGGGGCTAAAGATATATATGATTTGAATACCATGCACGAGATTCAGCAATGGTGTTATGATAACGGCCGAGCATTCTGGGAATATGTAGAAAAATGTGAGGGTAGTGATATTTGGAATTTCCTCGGTACTGTCTGGCAAACAATGAAACAGTCCATCCGTAATGGATTGGATCATGAAGGCGTATTGCCTGGTCCTCTCAAGCTTCAGCGCAAGGCTGCTACTTATTTTATCAAGGCAAGGGGCTATCGTGCCTCTTTGCAGAGTAGAGGATTGGTTTATTCGTATGCTTTGGCAGTAAGTGAAGAGAACGCTTCGGGTGGTACCATTGTTACTGCTCCTACTTGCGGCGCTTGTGGAGTGTTGCCAGCGGTACTTTATCATATGCACACGGCCCATGACATGAGTGAACAGCGCATCCTTCGTGCTCTTGCTACTGCTGGATTGGTGGGTAATATCGTGAAGCAGAATGCTTCTATCAGTGGAGCTGATGTTGGTTGTCAGGGAGAAGTAGGTGTGGCTTGTGCTATGGCTTCGGCTGCAGCCTGTCAGCTCTTTGGCGGAAGTCCTGCACAGGTAGAATATGCTGCCGAGATGGGTTTGGAACATCACTTGGGAATGACTTGTGATCCTGTTTGCGGTTTGGTTCAGATTCCTTGTATAGAGCGTAATGCCTTTGCGGCAGCCCGTGCTTTAGATGCAGATCTCTATGCTTCCTTCTCAGATGGTCATCATAGTGTTTCATTTGATAGAGTGGTAGAGGTGATGCGCCAGACGGGACATGATTTGCCTTCCCTTTATAAGGAAACAAGTGAGGGTGGACTGGCTAAAGGTTTCAATATAAATAAAAATTAATTGAAAAGTTTCGCCTTAAATGGCAGATGTATACATTTTTTTTTGTATCTTTGCAGAAAATATAGCTATAATAATTAAATAATGGGATTATTCGGATTTTTCAGTAATAAGAAAAAAGAGACTCTTGATAAGGGTTTGGAAAAAACCAAAGAGAGTGTTTTCGGAAAATTAGCTCGTGCGGTGGCTGGTAAGTCGACCGTAGATGATGATGTGCTTGATGATTTGGAGGAAGTTCTCATCACTTCTGATGTTGGTGTAGAGACTACCGTGAAAATCATTCGTCGCATCGAAGAGCGTGTAGCACGTGATAAATATGTTTCGACTTCTGAGCTCAATCAGATTTTGCGTGATGAAATCGCCAATCTCTTGTCTGAGAATCATTCTGACGACAATGATGATTGGGATTTGCCTAGCGACCATAAGCCTTACGTAATTCTTGTTGTTGGCGTGAATGGAGTGGGTAAGACAACTACCATAGGTAAACTGGCTTATCAGTTTAAAAAGGCTGGTAAGAAGGTTTATCTGGGAGCTGCCGATACATTCCGTGCAGCTGCTGTAGAGCAAATCTGTATTTGGGGCGAACGTGTTGGTGTGCCCGTTGTAAAACAGCAGATGGGCAGTGACCCTGCCAGTGTGGCTTTTGATGCTTTGCAAAGTGCCAAGGCAAATGGTGCTGATGTCGTGCTGATTGATACTGCCGGTCGTCTTCATAACAAGGTAAACCTGATGAATGAATTGAAGAAGATTAAGGAAGTGATGAAGAAAGTTCTTCCTGAAGCTCCTGATGAGGTGATGCTTGTTCTTGATGGCAGTACAGGTCAGAATGCTTTCGAACAGGCTAAGCAATTCTCTGCTGTAACTAATATCACTTCGCTTGCCATTACTAAGCTTGATGGTACGGCAAAGGGTGGCGTTGTTATCGGTATTTCTGATCAGTTGAAAGTGCCGGTTAAGTACATCGGACTTGGTGAGGGTATGGAAGATCTCCAGCTTTTCAATAAGCGTGAGTTCGTTGACTCTCTTTTTAAGAAGTAGTAAAGAAGTAAAAATATAGATGAAGAAAAATCAGATCGATATCATAACTTTGGGTTGTTCAAAAAACCTGGTTGACAGCGAATTGCTCATGAAGCAGTTCGAGGCCAACGGTTATCATTGTACTCATGACCCAAAGCGTCCTCAGGGGGAAATAGCCGTTATCAATACCTGCGGTTTTATAGAAGATGCCAAGCAAGAGAGTATTGATACCATTCTGGAGTTTATCCAGGCTAAGGAAGAAGGAAAACTGAAGAAACTTTATGTAATGGGTTGTCTCTCACAGCGTTATCAGAAGGAACTGGAAGCAGAAATGCCTGAGGTTGATAAGTTTTATGGCAAATTCAATTATAAGCTGTTGCTTCAGGAATTAGGTAAGGCTGACGTTCCTTCCTGCGATGGACACCGTCATCTTACTACTCCTCGTCATTATGCTTATGTCAAGATAGCAGAGGGCTGTAACCGTCATTGTGCCTATTGTGCCATCCCAATCATTACAGGAAAACATGTTTCTCGCCCTAAGGAGGAGATTTTGAATGAGGTTCGGGAGTTAGTGGCAGAAGGAGTTAAGGAATTTCAGATTATTGCCCAGGAATTAACCTATTATGGCGTTGATCTTGATGGCAAGCATCATATCACAGAGCTTATCAGTGAGATGGCTGATATCCCTGGAGTGAAATGGATCCGATTGCATTATGCTTATCCTAACCAGTTCCCTATGGATTTGCTCGATGTGATGCGCGATAAACCAAATGTCTGCAAGTATCTCGATATAGCTTTGCAGCATATCAGCGACCACATGCTTTCCCGTATGCATCGCCATGTTTCCAAACAGGAGACGATAGATCTCCTGAAGGTCATCCGTGAACGTGTACCTGGTATTCATATCCGTACTACGCTGATGGTAGGTTTTCCTGGGGAGACCAAGGAAGACTTTGACGAATTGATGGATTTTGTTCGTGAACAGCGTTTTGAGCGTATGGGAGCCTTTGCTTATTCTGAAGAAGAAGGAACCTATAGTGCTACCCATTATGAGGACGATGTACCTGCTGATGTGAAGCAGCGCCGGCTTGATGAACTGATGATTCTTCAGCAGGACATCAGTGCTGAAATAGAGGCAGAAAAGGTAGGTAAGGTCTTAAAGGTTATCATCGACCGTAAGGAGGGTGATTATTATATTGGTCGTACAGAATTCTGTTCACCGGAAGTAGATCCGGAAGTTTTGATTCGTGCTACTGAAAAGCGCCTGCGTGTGGGCTGTTTTTACAATGTAAAGATTACTTCTAGCGAAGAGTTCGACCTCTACGGTGAGGTGGTGAAATAAATAAAAGCTTATGAATAATAAGGAATTTGTCGCTGAGTTGGCTCAGCAAACTGGATATACGCAAGATGATACTCAGAAGTTGGTGCGCAAGGTTATTGATGCTATGATAACCGAGTTTGAGGATGGCGAGGTAGTTGCCATCCCCAATTTCGGCACGTTTGAGGTTAAGAAGCGTATGGAGCGTGTGGTGGTAAATCCTACTACCAAAAAACGCCAGTTGGTGCCACCAAAGCTCGTATTAGGATTCCGTCCGGTAGCCGCTGTTAAGGAGAAACTTAAAAATGGAGGGGATGCTGTATGAGTAAGAATAGTCTGAATGTATTGGCTGATAAATTGGCCGAGAAGAGTGGACTGAGCCAGATTGAGTCAGAACTTTTTATTCGTAAAATGTTTGATGTCTGCCATCAAGGTCTTGCTGCAGACAAGATGGTTAAGATGCGTTGGCTTGGCACTTTCAAGGTTACTTCTGTAAAGGATCGTGAGAGCGTAGATGTGAATACAGGTGAGCGCATCATTATTGAGGGGCGTGACAAGATTTCTTTTACTCCAGATAATATTCTTAAGGAAATCGTTAACAAGCCTTTTGCTCAGTTTGAGACAGTGGTAGTGAATGAGGGCGTAGATTTCGATTCTATTGATAAGAAATATGAGGATAGTTTAGAGGATGAAGAACAAGAGAGGGAACAGGAAGTAATAAAACCTGCCGTTGATGTTGTTGAACCTTTGGTGCCTGAAAATTCATTCTCTACAGAATCCACAGCCAGTGGGGTTATAGATTTTCTTGATATTCCAGAAACTCTATCTGAAGAAAGTAATGTTGTGGTTATTGGAGAAGAAACTGCTGAAATTTCTGAAGAAAAAGAATCTGTATTAGATACATCTGTTCAAGAGTCGGAAAAGGTAATGGAGGAGACCATGGATTCTTGTGCTGAAACAGTAGAGTCTCATGGTGAAACTTCCAATGAATTACCGGTTTCAGATTCTTTAGAGGAGCCAAAGGAGGAGTTTGCTGCAAATGTATCTGATAACAGCCGGAAGGATATTTCAGATAATGAAGCAGAGAGTGATGATGAAGCAGAGAGTGATGACGAAGCTGAGATTCGTCGTCGTCATTTTATCATTCCAAAATATATGGTGATTGTGGCTAGTATCACCTTATTATTATTAATAGGTGGTTTCGGTTGGTTTGCTTTCAATTATGGTCAGATGGCTGCTCAGCGTGATCATCTGGCATTGCAATTGGCTCAATATAAGGAGGGAAAAGAATCTGTCATGAAGTTTGCTAAGGTTAAAAGCCAAGAACAGATTCTACAGCAAAAAGCCAGACAGGACAGTTTGCGCATGGCACAAGCCAGCGAAGCTGTCAAGGCAGCAGAAAAGGCTGATTCCTTAAAAATGATTGCTGCAGAAAAAGCAATGTCTGAAAAGAATCAGAAATCAGATCATATTCAGCTTGCAGATAATAAGAAGGTTTCAGAGAAAGTAGTGGCTGAAAAAAAGATGGCAGATCAGAAAAAACTGGATAAGGCTGCTGAACATGCCAAGGTGACCTCTGGTAAATATGATAGTGACCCGCGTGTTCGTACCGGAGCCTATCGCATCGTTGGTGTAGACCAGATAGTAACAGTGGGCGATCATCAAACACTGTCTTCACTCAGTAAGAGATATCTTGGTCCTGGTATGGAATGTTATATTGAGGCTCTCAATGGTAACTCTACAATAAAAAGCGGTCAGAAAATCAAGATTCCAAAGTTGGAATTGAAAAAGAAAAAGGCGAAGTAACACTAAGGTTATACCTGAAATGGTAAGATATTACGCCCTGTAACGGCAAAGGCTTACAATATTTATGCTTTTGTCCTTACAGGGCGTTTCTGTTAGTTAGGAATGAGATATTTTTATATCTCGTCTTTTCCTGGTTATCTTTTCTTATTCTTCCCCAAATTGGGCGATGAATTGTTCTTCAGTTATGATTGGTATATTCAATTCATGCGCTTTCTTATTCTTTGAACTTTGTGATTCTGCATCATTATTAATGAGATAATGGGTGCTTTTGCTCACGCTGCCTGTCACCTTTCCGCCTTGGCTTTCGATGTATGCTTTCAGTTCATTGCGATTTTTATAGTGATGTACATCACCTGTAACAACGAATGTCAAACCATCACACTTCGTACCTTTTTCTATAGGTTCCTGTTTCTCGATGACGAGATGTGGAAGAAGGTGTTCTACATGCGCCATATTGTCTGCATCGTGAAACCAATTGATGAACTTGGTACTTTTTTCCGGTCCAATACCATCAATGTCTGCAAAATCATCGCCAAACAAACTGGTGCTATTTTTAGCTATATCTATCAGTTCCTCAAACGGGTAGCGTTCTATCAATTTCTTGGCTACATCACCACCGCAAAGCGGAATGTTAAGTGCATAGAGAAGATGACGGCCATCGGTATGACGGCTTTTCTCAATGCTATTCAGTAAATTACTGACGCTTTTCTTGCCAAAGCCTTCAAAGTTTGAAATCTTAAAAACTTTCTCTGGCTCTCTGAGCTTATAGAAATCAGCATATTCGCTAATCAGTCCTTCATTTACAAACTTCCAGATAGTCTGTTCTGAAATCCCTTCGATATTGAGACCTTCTTTACTGACAAATCTGGCGAACTTCTTCAGCTGTTTTGCTGCACAATGCGGATTGGTACAATGTAAGGTTTTTGTACCGCTTTCACTTTCTTGTACTTTAGCTTCTGCATGGCAAACAGGACAGAACTCAGGAATCTCGAAAGTTCCTATTGCTTCAGTGATATGAATCACTTTAGGAATAATCTTATTTGCTTTGATTACCTGCAATTTCGTTCCCTTACCACCCATTCCTAAGCGTTCACATTCGCTTACATTGCAGAGAGAAGCACGTTGCACCGTAGTACCTTCCAACTCTACTGGCTTGAAAACTGCCACAGGGGTGATTGTATTTGCAGCACACGACCATTCTATGTGATCTAATTCTGTTTCAGCATGTTCGTCTTGCCATTTAAAGGCAAAGCCTGCTCTGGTGGCATGATGGCCTGTAACTGAGCCTGTAGCCCCATAGACAGTATCATCATAGCAGATTACCAAACCATCTACAGGGAATGGGTTTTTCTTGTTAGTTACCTTTTGGGTAAAGATATCTATTTCCTGTTGGATGTTGTCTGCCGTAGGATTCTCAATCAACTGATGTTCCACAGGATGTAGTCCCAGGTCTTCCAGTAACTGCATACGTTTTCCCCACGATGTGATTTCGTGTTCGGTATATACCAGTGTAAATGGAATCCATTGTATATGGCGCTGCTTAACCACTTCTACGTCTTTCAGTGAGAGCGAGCCTGAAGCCAGGTTTCTAGGATTGGCATAGTCACCCTCACTCTCAATGATGAACTGCTCGAAGTCAGCGTAGGAGATGACTGCCTCGCCACGTACCACAAGATGTCCTTTCTCCTTGATAGTAGCAGGAATGCCATTGATGGCTGGAGCCAGGTGGGTGATATTGGTACCTGTATGCCCATTGCCACGTGTTACCACCTTGCTGAGGATACCGTTATCGTAAGTAACGACTAAAGTGAGACCATCCAGTTTCCAGGAAATCCATATCGGGCGGTTTTCTGCCCACTTGACAAGGTCGCTCACCTGTTTGGTCTTGGCAAGAGATAGTGCGGCAAATTCATGTTCTTCTTTCTGACCAATAAACTGGTCTTCAGAAACTTTATTGGTAGGGGAGTCGGGTAAGATTTCACCCGTTTCCTCTTCTAATTTCTTGAGTTGGTCGAACATGGCATCCCACTCGTAGTCGGTCATCAGTTCGCCCCCACCATTATAATAAGCAAGAGAAGCTTGATTGAGTTGTTCAACCAAGCTTCTCATAAGTGATATTTTATCGTTCATTATTTTTCAATTTCCATAGTCGTTTTTTCAAATGCAAATCTCATACCTCTCGTTCCGTAGTTTACTTGTCCGCAGATGCAGAATCCCATCGAAGAGAGAAGATTTATCATTGGTAAGTTGTCATAATTGGTATCAACCTTGATGCTTGGTACTCTTTCTACTTCGCATAGGCTGTTTACCTTGTCGATAAAGACTCGAGCCAAGCCCTCTCTTTGGAACATTGGTAAAGTTGCGAAACGGTGAATTACATAGTAATCTCCATTCGTTAACCATTCTCCTTTAAGGAAGTCGTATTGGGGCTCCCCATTCAAAATGACTGCACCATAGACTGCTATTTGGTTATCAACCGTGATAACGAAAGCATTGCCATTGTCTATGTCATTTTTAATGTCTTTAACAGACGGATAATCGTTAGTCCACTGGTGTCTTCCAGAAGCAATCATGAGTTTTCTTGCCTGGTCTATGACATTCCAGCAAGCTTCAAAATCTTTTTTGTATGCAGGTCTGAAGTCAGTCTTCATATTATCTTTTCCTTTATTATATTAACTACGCTGCTATTATCTTAAATCCGCTGCAAATTTAACAAAAAAAAACGAAATAAAAGCGAAAAAGGAGAAAAAACTACACCTAAGCGTTGATTTTTCTCCTTTTTTCTCTATTTTGAGCCTATTATAGCTTCAAATTCTGAAACTTTAGTCTCCTTAAGTTGCCCGTGCTTGTTGCTAGGCATCATCTGCTGTATGCCTTTTATTGTGTTTGGCAACTTTAACTATTCTACTTCTGTTTACAAGCTCAGACATTTGTCAAGCTCCTGGATGATGGCATTCTTCTGTTCTTTGATGTGCTGTCCGATGAAGACGATTTTTATCATGCGGTCACCATACTCATCATCCCATTCCTTTTCCAATTGTGGGTTGTTTTTGCGGAGCTCAGCCAATTGGTCTGCTGGCATTGTAGCGAGCCATTGTCCTGCTTGCTTTACAGTTTTCTGTTGTCCTGCCTGTTCGAAAACATAGCACATGTCTGGTTCATCAGCGAAATAGCAGATACCTTTGGCGCGAACAACGTCACGAGGCCATTTTCTGGCTACAAATTCATCAAAGAGAGTTAGGTCGAATGCCTTACGGCGATAATATACGAAGGTTCCGATACCATATTCCTCAACTTCGCCACCTTCGTGGTCATGGTCGTGGTCGTGGTGATGATGATGACCGTGTTCATGATCCCCATGGTGATGATGATGACCGTGTTCATGATCCCCATGGTGATGATGCTCGTGCTCGTCATCATCTTCATCATGGTGGTGATGCTCATGCTCTTCTTCCTCATGCTCCTCTCCTCCGTTTCGCTCTGATTCGATTTCCTGAATCCAGCCTGCTGATGTAGCAACAGTCTGCCAGTCAAACTTGTGAGTATTGACAATCAAATCGAGATCAACATCGCCATAGTTGCATTCGAAGATTTCTGCCTTAGGCTGGATGGCGCGGATAATCTGCTTGAGATGTTCCAGCTCCTTAGGCTCTACCTCTGCAGCCTTGTTCAAGAGGATGATATTACAGAACTCTATCTGCTGAATAACAAGCGATGCAAGATCTTCCTCGTCAAGATTTGACTTCATCAAATCAGAACCGTTTGCAAACTCATCCTTCATACGCAGAGCATCTACGACGGTTACAATGCTGTCGAGACGCAAGATGCCATTCTTGATATACTGAGGTCCCAATGATGGGATAGAGCAGATGGTCTGGGCTATAGGAGCAGGTTCACAGATTCCACTAGCTTCGATTACAATATAGTCAAAGCGCTTCATGTCTACGATTTCCTTCAACTGTTCAACCAAGTCCATTTTGAGCGTGCAGCAGATGCAACCGTTCTGTAATGAAACAAGCGAGTCATCTTTCTGGCCCACTACGCCACCTTTCTCTATGAGTGCTGCATCAATGTTAACCTCACCGATATCATTTACAATAACAGCGAATTTAATACCTTTCTTATTTGCCAAAATCTTATTTAGCAGTGTGGTCTTACCACTGCCAAGGTAACCTGTGAGTAGGAGTACCGGAACTTCCTTGTTGTTCATCATTGTAATCAATTAAATTCAATATATATATTTATAGATTATTTGCTGGTAATCTATAATTCCAAATTATTTTCTGTAATTCTCAAGTCCCTTGTGCAGGAAATCGAGATAGGCACTGACGTCCTCCTTGAAGCTGAATGCTGCATTCAAAGGCTTGCCATCGTTGTCTACTGGTACGTAGAAAGGCTGGGCATTGGCGCCAAATTTACTTGCCTGCAGATAGCTCCACTTGTCTCCGATGGTACGGAGTGTACGCTTCTCGCCATTGAATTCTACTTCCATTGGCTGAGGCAACGGAGTCTTGTCATCTACATAAAGAGAGATGAGAACATAATCCTTGGTCAGAATATCAGCAACGGTAGGATCAGTCCATACAGATGCTTCCATTTTACGGCAGTTTACGCAGCCAAAACCTGTGAAGTCTATGAGTACAGGCTTACCTGCTGCCTTAGCTGCTGCCATACCGGTTTCGTAGTCTTTGTAAGCTGGTTCTACGGTCTTGGTATTGAGATTGAAATCCTGGGTATTGATAGGTGGAGCGAAAGCGCTGACAGCCTTGCAAGGTGCACCCCAAAGTCCAGGAATCATATATACAGAGAAAGCCAAAGAGCAGAGACCGAGCATGATGCAAGGTACAGGCATAGGCTTCTGGATGTCGCCACCAATGGCGTCAACCTGGAACTTCAACTTGCCGATGAGATAGAGACCCAAGAGACCGAAGATGACAATCCAGAGAGAGAGGAATACCTCACGGTCAAGAATGTGCCAGCCGTATGCCAAATCGGCAACAGAGAGGAACTTCAAAGAGAAAGCCAACTCGATAAAGCCGAGAACAATCTTTACTGTTTCCATCCATGAACCTGACTTTGGAGCAGACTTCAACCATGATGGGAACAAGGCGAAGAGGGTAAATGGAAGAGCCAAGGCAAGAGCGAAACCAAACATACCGATGGTAGGAGCCAACCAATCGCCAGAAGTAACAGTCTGTACTAAAAGCAATCCGATGATAGGAGCGGTACAAGAGAAGCTTACGAGTACGAGTGTGAAAGCCATCAGGAAGATGCTGATCATACCTGTTGTGCTGGAAGCCTTGCTGTCTACGGCATTTCCCCAACTGTCTGGCAATTTGATTTCAAACCATCCGAAGAAAGAGAAAGCAAAAACTGCCAAGAGCAGGAAGAGGATGATATTGAACACAGCACTGGTGCTGAGTGCATTCAAGGTGCTAGGACCTGCAATGGCTGTAACGGCCAGACCGAGAACCAAATAGATGACAACAATGCTCAATCCGTATGTACAAGCATCGCGAATACCCTTTTTCTTATCGTTCTTAGCTCGTTTGAGGAAGAAGCTTACAGTCATAGGGATGATAGGCCAGATACATGGCATGACAAGTGCTAGAAGTCCGCCTACAAAGCCAATGATAAAGATATAGAAGAGTGAGTGGTTTGCAATGTCGTTATTGCCACCGAAAGTCTGAAGCTCTTTTACTACCGGAGCCCACCAGGCCTTTGCGTCGTCACTATCTACAGAGAATGCAGCATCGATATTGGCTGTACTGTCCATCTTTTCAGCTACTCCCTGAAGTGAAGAAGAGTCGGTGTTGGCGTTGACGGCATCAATGACTTCAGGACCGTTAGCCTTGGTAGCTTCCTTACTGTCAGTCTCAGCCTTGCCATCTACTGCTGGAGATTTTCCACTCTTCTTGAAACTTGCCTCGCTAGGAGGAAGGCAATTCTGGTCGCTGCACGCACCGTATTCAACGTATGCATCGATATGGTAGTTTGGCTTGACAAACTTTACTTTCTGAACAAAGGTAACGCTGCCTTCAAAATAACGTAGCTTCATCTCGAAGAGTGGGTCAAACTTACTGATCTCGTTACCACGAGCTTGAAGTTTGCCAACCAGCTCTACACCATCCATCTTGTTGACATTGAAAGTAGCTGAGATAGGTCCGTCTGCTCCCAATCCTGTAGAATAGACATGCCATCCCGATTGGATTTTACCATTAAAAACGATTTCCGCTATTGCGGTACCATTGGTCTTGAGCGAAGTAGAGAACTTGACTGGGTTCACCATCTGCGCCTGCGCCAACATTACTACTAGGAGTAATTGTAAAACTGCAAAAATTTTTTTCATTTCTATATTTGTACTAATTTTGATTGCAAAGTTACGAAATAATACTTATAAATGCGCCTATAATTTTGATTCGGGTATAGGTCTTTTTATTTTTTTAAGAAAAAATGCTATAAAAACATCTGTTATTCTTGGTGGTTAACCTTTTTTTCTGTAATTTTGCGCAAAAATTTAGTATGCAGAAAAGAATACTATACATATTCTGTCTTTGGATAGCCACCATGAGTATCATGCTATCTACGGTGATGATACATCATCACCACAAAGGGCGTATCTGTATGGTAGAAGAACAATGTGAGCAGGACGGCAATATCAATGATGAGCATACTGAGCATCATGATCAGGAGAGCGAAGGTGATCGTGAGAACTGTAGCGTTCGTCAAATGCATCAGTTTGTAGTCAATTCCAAGGTGGTGAAGAATATCCGCAAGTTGCTGGTAGATGAGAACCATCAGTTTGTGGTCTTGTCTTGTCCTTCCCTTTTAACCCTCCCTCGTCTCTCACTCATTCCAATGAGATGGCAGCATGTGGCTGCTTCTCCTCTTGCTGAGGAATTGGCGGCAGGCTATAGCAGACGGGGACCTCCTTCTATTTTATGATTTTACAAGTTTGCCACTTGGTTGCAGAAATCGGTTTGAAGATTCGAATGCAACTGAGTTGCAAGATTTTTTGTGTACTTTTGCCAACGGATTTTTGATAAGATTCGTTGTGTGAAATTGTAGTGTAGAATTATAAAATAGAAGAAAAGACAAACATGAAAAGAGTCATTTTGATTGTCGCCGTTACGGCGATAGCCTGGGCTGGATTCGCTTTCTTTGCGAAACAGACCGGTTCAGAGGCTCATGCACACGAGGACAATGAGCATGAAGAAGAAGTAGATTTTGATCATATTCCGTTGACTGCCAAGCAGGTCAGCACCGTAGATTTGAAGATGGGTGAGGCTGTGGAGCGCGAGATGGATGCCACCATAGAAGCGAAAGGATCGCTCGTACTGCGTGCACAGGCGATGGGGGATGTTGCCTCTTTGATGGGCGGTATAGTGAAATCTATTTTTGTAAAAGAAGGACAGCTTGTTCATAAAGGACAGGTTGTTGCTACCGTTGAAAATACAGATGTGGTAAGTCTTCAGCGTGAGTATTACTCTGCTGCCAAGGAGTGTGAACTTGCCAAGGCTGATTGGGAGCGCCAACTTCTGCTCAGTAAGCAGGGAGCAGGTGTGAAACGCACCTTACAGCAGACACGGAAAGATTACCAAGTGGCTCATGCCAATCTTTTGGGTATTGGCAGACAGCTCGCTCAGATGGGCATTTCTACTTCGGCTGTTGCCAAAGGCAAGTTTACTACGGCTTTTCCTCTTCGTGCACCTATCTCCGGTGTTGTCAGTCAGTTGACGGCAAGTCTGGGCAGTTATGCTGATATGCAGACTCCACTGATGAAAATTCGCAATACTCAGGCAGTGGAATGCAATCTGAATGTTTTTGAGAAAGATTTGGCCAAGGTGAAGGTGGGTAATCGCGTAACTTTCTCTTTGACCAATCAGCCTGGAGTCAAGCTGTCTGGTACAGTTTATGGTATGAACCAATACTTTAACGACGGTTCGAAATCTGTTGCTGTTCATGTAAAAATGGATGATGCGTCATTGAAAACAAGTCGTATCAATCATATCAAACTCTTTGATGGTATGTATGTGAGTGGACAGATTGCTACTGGTTCACAGCGATGTCTTGCCTTGCCTTCTGAAGCAATTGTTTCTACCGATGGTAAGCAGTACGTCTTTGCTCTCAATGGAGAACCAAAGAAGGGTGAGTATAGTTTCTCCCGACATGAGGTTAGCACTGGCGTAACAGGCGGTGGATTTACAGAAGTGAAGCTTTGCGACCATCTGAAGGCTGGCAAGAAGATAGTTACCGATAATGCGTTTTATCTCGCATCGCTTACAGGCGAACATGGTGAACATGCCCATTAAGCTTTAGTTGATGATTCATTAATTGACAGTAAAAGAATTTAGATTAAAGCTTATGTTTCAGAAATTGATTACTTATTCCATTCGCCATAAGCTGGTGATTGGAGTTCTCTCTATAGCCCTAATGGTATGGGGCATCTGGTCGCTTGTTCATCTTCCTTTCGATTCTACTCCTGATATTACCGATAATCAGGTACAGGTGATAACCCAAGCCCCTTCTCTCGGAGCGCAGGAAGTGGAACAATATGTTACCACTCCAGTGGAAATGGCGCTCGCCAATATTCCTAGGCTTCAGGAACGTAGAAGTATTTCCCGTAGCGGTCTCTCCGTCATCACCTTGGTGTTTGATGATCAAGCAGATATCTATTGGGCTCGTTCGCAGGTGAGCCAAGTACTGACTCAGGTAGAGAAAGAGTTGCCAAAGAATACTGATACTGAAATGGGACCGATTGCTACCGGATTGGGTGAAATCTACCATTATACGGTAAGAGCCAAGGAAGGATATGAGCATAAATACTCTCTTACCCAATTGCGCACTTTGCAGGACTGGATAGTAAGAAAGCAGCTTTCGGGAACTCCCGGTGTAGCTGAAGTGAGTGGTTGGGGCGGTTATGTGAAGCAATATGAGGTGGCTGTGAATACAGACCAGCTGAATGCCAACAATATTACCGTTAGCGAAGTGTTTGATGCGCTGGAAAAGAACAATGCAAATACCGGTGGAAGCTATATCGAAGAAAATGCCAACCAATATTATATCCGAGGAATCGGAACCGTCAAGAGCCTGAAGGATATTGCCAATATCACGGTGAAGACTGTTGGTGGTACACCTGTAAAGGTGGGCGATGTAGCAAAGGTTCAATTGGGGCATGCTACCCGGTTTGGTGCTGTTACCCGCAATGGAGAAGGTGAAGTCGTAGCTGGTATTGCCATCATGCTGAAGGGTGAAAACTTTCAGGAAGTAAGTCGGAATGTGAAGGAGCGCATTCAGCAGATTCAGAAATCGCTGCCTGAAGGCGTTGTGATAGAGCCGTTCATTGACCGTACCAACCTGGTGGATAGAGTAGAGGGTACCATCGCCAGAAACCTTATTGAGGGTGGACTCATTGTTATCTTTGTGCTGGTTATCTTTTTGGGTAATTGGCGTGCAGGTTTGGTGGTTGCCAGCGTGATTCCGCTCAGTATGCTCTTTGCCTTCGGTATGATGAAGACTTTTGGTATTGATGGCAATCTGATGTCGCTCGGAGCTATCGACTTTGGAATGATAGTGGATTCAGCCGTTATCATTGTTGAGGCGGTAGTTACACATATTAATACAGGTCATTTTTCACAGCCCGAAGTGAGGGCAGCTTATCTGGCTCAAAGTCAGAATGGCGGACAGAATATTCCATTTGCCCTTACCCAGAGTCAGATGGATGAAGAGGTGCATTTTTCTGCTTCTCGCATCCGTCAGAGTGCTGCGTTCGGTGAAATCATGATTATGATAGTGTATATTCCGCTGATGACCTTGGTGGGGATTGAAGGCAAGATGTTCCGTCCGATGGCGCTGACTGTTTTCTTCGCCATTCTTGGTGCTTTCATTCTTTCGCTTACTTATGTGCCAATGCTCAGCTCACTGTTGTTGAGTCGTAAAGTACATAACCGAAAGACATTCTCTGACAAGATGATAGAGAAGCTCCAGGGGTGGTATCGGCCGGTTCTCGACTGGGTGCTGGCTCGCAATAAAGATGTCATTACTGCTGCTGTCGGATTGTTCTGTGTCAGTATCGTGGGCTTCAAGTTCCTTGGCGGCGAGTTTATTCCTAGTTTGGAAGAAGGTGATTTCGCTGTAGAGATGAGTATGTCACAAGGTACTTCACTCTCTCAGATGGTAGAGAGCTGTACCAAGGCAGAGAAGCTGCTGAAGGCGCAGTATCCGGAAGTCAAACAGGTGGTGAGCCGCATTGGTAGTGCAGAGATTCCTACAGACCCGATGCCTGTAGAACGTGCTGACATCATGATTGCCCTCAAACCGAAGGCAGAATGGACGTCTGCAGAAACTACTCCGGAGTTGATGGAGAAGATGGAGGAAACTTTGAAGGCGATTCCTGGTTTGGAAGCTGAGATTTCGCAACCTATACAGATGCGTAACAATGAGTTGCTGACGGGTATCAAGCAGGACGTGGCTATCAAAATCTTCGGTGAGGATCTTGATGTCTTGACTTCTGAAGCCGGAAAGGTGAAGAAGATGATAGAGCGTGTGCCGGGTGTGAGTGGCATTTTTGTAGAGGAAGTATCGGGTTTGCCTCAGATTCAGGTGATATACAATCATGAACGCATGGCTTCTTATGGAGTGAGCGTAGATGAAATCAATCAGGTCTTGGAAACCACCTTTGCCGGAGCTGTATCTGGCGCACTTTATGAAGGTGACAAGAAGTTTGATATTGTGCTTCGTATGGATCCTTCTCAGCGTAATGCAGAGTCCCTGCAGGAATTGAGTATTCCATTGGCTGATGGTTCTAAGATTCCTCTTTCTCAGGTTGCGGATATCGTCTATGAGCCAGCTCCGGCACAGGTGTCTCACGAAAATGGAGCCCGTCGCATCTATGTAGGATTCAACGTGAAGGGTAGGGATGTGCAGAGTACCGTAGAAGATATACAGGAGATTCTCGATGAAAAGTTGAAGCTGCCGGATGGCTACTATTATAATTATGGTGGTGAATTTGAAAACCTGCAGAGTGCAACCCAGCGTCTGATGGTCGTAATACCGATAGCGCTTGTCATCATCTTGCTGCTGCTTTATGCTACGGTCAAGAATGTTCGTGAGTCGCTCTTTGTGTTCTCTGCCATTCCTTTGGCTGCAATCGGTGGTGTATGGGCTTTATGGTTCAGGGGAATGCCGTTTAGTATTTCGGCTGGAGTAGGATTCATAGCCCTTTTTGGTGTGGCTGTTCTCAATGGCATTGTACTCATCGGACAGATGAATCAGATGCAGCGTGAAGAGAAGGCTTCGCCTGATAACACTTCTGCCAATCTCTCTGAAGTGATTCATCATCGTATCATCGAGAGTTGTATGGTTCGTTTGCGCCCTGTCTTAATGACAGCTCTTGTTGCTTCTATGGGCTTCTTGCCAATGGCACTTTCGCAGGGCGATGGTGCAGAGGTGCAGCGCCCGTTGGCTACTGTAGTGATAGGTGGTTTGATAACAAGTACGTTGCTCACATTGCTTGTGTTGCCAGCCATCTACAAGACTTTTACTAAAAAATAATTTATAATGATGAAGTATATAGGAACATTTAGAAAGGTACTGTTTTCTGCCATCATATTGTTGTTGCCAGGAGCGGTCCATGCCCAGTTTTTTGATGTGAGTCTGCCAGGTAAGAAAATGACTTTGCAGCAATGCTTTGATTTGGCTGAACAGCAGAATGTTTTGCTTCAGGCAGGAAGAAAAACGATAGAACGTGCCAAGGTAATGGAAGGAACAGCTTGGGATGTAGATAAAACCGAGGTGGCTTTTTCTCAGAATCCGGCTTCTAGTGGTGATACTGATAATGGACTTACCTTTTCACAGAGCATTGATTTTCCAACTGTCTATGCAGCTAGGAAGAAACAGTTGAAAGCAGAGACGCAGGCGGAAAAGAGCAGATTGAATGTGTCCAGGCAACAGTTGAAGCAGGAAATTGCTTCTACATACTATGCGATGCTGTATCAGACCTATCGTCTGAGTATTCTTCAACGTCTTGATTCTATACTGAATCGTTATTGTGATATTGCCGGTAAGCGATACAAGGCAGGCGAAACCCGACAGTTGGAAGTACTTACCTCAGAGCGTCTGCGTGATGAGAATCTGTTGGAAATGAGAAATGTGAAGTCGGAGGCAGAGAATCAGCAGATGATTTTGATGAATCTTCTGAATTCTGACCAGCCTATATTGCCGTCAGAGTCTCATCTTATCATATTGGATTCATCTATCAGTAGTTCGTTTAATTACCAGCAGACGGCTGATGCCCAGTATCAGAAGGATCGTTTGAAGGTACTCGACCAGGAGATAAAAAGTGCAAAGACCGGTTATGCGCCTTCGCTTTCTCTGGCTTTGCGTTCGCAGTTGTTGATTTCCAGCTGGGATCCATATCATATCGACCGTCAGCGTTTTACAGAAGGTAATTTCTTTGGTTTTGAAATTGGTGTGGGGGTACCTCTTTTTTATGGTGCCACCAAGGCCAAGGTGAAGGCCGCAAGGAAAGACCGGGAGCTGGCAGAGCTGAATATGCAGCAGGAACGCCGCGAGAAAGAACGTGATTACCGGTTGGGGTATAACCGTTTGCAGAATGCCACGAAGAAGTTGCAATATTACAATGGTGAGAATATTGATAAAGCCAATGAGATAGTTCGTCTGAGTACCACGGAATATGAGAATGGTGAAATCAATTATGTGGAATATGTGAATGCCTTAAAGGAGGCAATCGATATGAGAATGAAACAAGCCGATATTATCAATGAATACAATGAAGCTGTACTTGCCTTGATGGCGCTTAATAATAGCTTGTAGAATTTACATGAAAAGTAAAGCCCCTGTGCTCTTTGCAGGCACAGGGGCTTCGCTTTATATTTTTAATGAAGTGTTATTGACTCTTCATTTTTTTATTTGAAAGTCAACTCGTCCTTACCTGGGCATTTTCCGACATTGATGATGCTTCCCTTTTTCAATTTACCCTGCATCAGCAATTCGCAGATTCCATCTTCTATATAAGTTTGGATGGCGCGCTTCAATGGACGGGCACCAAATTGTACATCATATCCCTTCTCTGCAACCAGCTGTTTTGCCTTTTCTGTAATCTGGAAGCCATAACCCATATCGTTGATGCGCTTGATGAGCGAACTGAGTTCCAGGTCAATGATTCGCTTGATGGCATTGATGTCGAGCTGGTCGAAGGTGATGATCTCGTCAAGACGATTCAGAAATTCAGGTGCAAACTGCTTGCTCAGGCTCTTCTGTATCACATTGCGGGCGTATTCCTTGTCCTTGTCCGACATGTTGGCTACATTTCCTATGCTTCCAGACTTGAAGCCGACACCCTTGCCGAACTCTTTTAATTGACGGGTTCCTGCATTCGAAGTCATAATGATGATGGTATTGCGGAAATCGATGAGACGGCCGTTGCCATCTGTGAGTCTACCTTCGTCAAGTACCTGCAGAAGCATGTTGAAAATCTTGCCGCTAGCTTTCTCAATCTCATCGAGCAAGACGATGCTGTAAGGTTTGCGTCTAACCTTTTCGGTCAGTTGTCCACCTTCATTGTATCCTACGTATCCTGGAGGTGCACCTACCAGTCTGGATGAGTTGAAATCATCAGCATATTCGCTCATGTCGATGCGGATCAGAGCACTGGAATCTCCGTAAACTTCTTCTGCAAGTTTTTTTGCCAGGTATGTCTTTCCGACACCTGTAGGACCTAGGAACATAAATACACCTATAGGGTGATTAGGATCTCTCAAGCCCATTCGATTGCGCTGAATTGCTTTTACAATCTTGTCTACGGCATTATCTTGTGCGATAACCTTGCTCTTCAATTTATCAGCCATCTTCAAGAGTCGGTTATTCTCGGCCTCAGCCATACGTTGTACCGGAACGCCAGTCATTTTACTCACCACGGCAGTAATGTCGTCTACTTTTACTGGTGTACGGTGACTGTCGTTTTCTCCGTTTTGCCATTTCTCTCTGGCACGTGCCAACATCTTCTCCATTTGGGCTTGCTGGTCACGATATGCTGCTGCCAATTCATAGTTTTGATTTACTACGGCATTTTGCTTATTCGTAACCAATACTTCCAGGTTGTGCTCTAATTCCAAAATATCATCAGGAATGCTTGCATTTTTAAGATGTACGCGCGAGCCAACCTCGTCAAGAATGTCTATAGCCTTATCTGGGAAGAAACGGTCTGTAATATATCTGTCGGTCAGCTTAACACATGTTTCCAACGCTTCATCACTATAGGTAACCTCATGGAATTTCTCATAGGTACCCTTGATGTTATGAAGTATCCGCAGTGTCTCCTCCGGTGTTGTCGGATTGATGATTATCTTTTGGAATCGTCGTTCCAGTGCACCGTCTTTCTCAATACTCTTACGATATTCGTCCAGTGTTGTTGCACCGATACATTGTATTACTCCACGAGCCAGAGCCGGTTTCAGGATGTTGGCTGCGTCCATGGCACCTTCTGCTCCTCCGGCACCAATGAGTGTATGAATTTCATCGATGAACAGGATGATTTCCGGGTGCGTCTCCAGTTCGTTCACGATTCCCTTGATACGTTCTTCGAAAGAACCGCGATATTTGGTGCCAGCAACAAGACCTGTTAGATCCAGGCTGATGACACGCTTGTCAAAGAGGAGTGGGGCAGACTGGTGGTTCTTGATGAGTTGGGCTAAACCTTCAACGATTGCACTCTTACCCACGCCTGGTTCACCAATGAGAACAGGATTGTTCTTCTTGCGGCGTCCCAAAATCTCCATCACTCTCTGCACCTCGTTTTCTCTTCCAACCATTGGGTCGAGAATTCCCTTTGCTGCGTCCTGAGTTAAATCATGGCCATATTTGTCAATGAAAGGAGTGTTTGTCTTAGCCTTTTTCCCCTCTTTCTTAGCTGTTTTCTTATTGTCCTCAGGATTGGTGTTGAGGTCCAGGGGCTCATCGTCAGAATCCAGGAGGTTAGCTTTCGGACGTTTGCTTATCTGTTCCATATCTTCTTCTGGTTCTGTTTCGTCATTTTCGTTATTTTCCTGTACAGCCAAGTCACTTTCATCATGAGTTTCCTCAATGTCAGCTTCTGTAATCTCATCTGTTTCCATTTCTGCATCTTCAGCCTCAGCAATCTCTTCTGTCTGGTGCTCTGCTTCATCATCGGCTTTTCTGTTCAGGCTTTTCAGATACTCTCTGAGACTATCGTATGTGATTCCATTGTCGGAAAGCAAACTGGAAATAGAACTGTTGTTCTGTTTGAGCAGAGCCAGAAGCACATGCTTAGGTTCTACATAAGGTGAATTGTCGCAGATATACGCTTCCTTTATGGCATTGCGCATCAGCTCGGAAGCAGTCGCATCCAAGGAAGGAACCCCCTGTTCTGATTCTTCAGAGTTGGAATTTGGCGCTTTCGCAATTTCTTGATTGAGTGAATTTTCAAGAACGTTGATATCGACCCTAAATCCTGTCTCCAATATGTAGTTAATCTCTTTGTTCTTTTGCACAAATTCCAGGATTAGATGTTCTATCGTAATCTTGTTGCCATGGCGGCGAGCTACATTCTCACCACACTGTGCTAGAATCTTCTGTATATGTTCAAATGGATTTTGCATATTCTATATTCCTTTCTTAATAAAGTAGTGCAAAGTTACAAATTATTTTGGTATTAACAAACCTCCAGCCAACTTTTTTTCTTCCTCAAAAGACAAATAATGCTAAAAGATTCGTTTTTTTTGCATATAAAGCGTTTGGATATGGATATTTTTTCGTATCTTTGTCGAGATTTTTGGAGAGGCAAAACGGCTTAGAACGCAAATAAATGCCCTTCTGAGCGATTTTCCATTAAAATCATGGTAATAAAAATACATAAACATTAATAT
>ERZ1034976.918-NODE-918-length-25266-cov-13.751696_pt1 | contig 25266 bp, 29 predicted proteins | sample MGYA00520623_ERZ1034976 | MGnify/ENA primary metagenome ERZ1034976 (study PRJEB33766, sample SAMN09781774) | gut metagenome | biome: gut microbiome | host: Homo sapiens | place: Madagascar | study: EMG produced TPA metagenomics assembly of the PRJNA485056 data... | reverse complement strand
TCCGCAGACAGAGGAAACCATGAATTTTTTGGAAATATTATAAACAGGAGGTTGATTATGTGAGCCAAAATTTTTTAACAACCAATGTGTTTGAAGAAGCATTAAACAGAATAAGATTTGTATTTGATAATTGCGACGACATTATTGTTTCAATGTCAGGTGGCAAAGATAGCACAGTGGTTTTTAACTTGGCAATGATTGTTGCAAAAGAGAAAAACAGGTTGCCACTCAAAGTATTTTGGTTAGACCAAGAAGCAGAGTGGAGCGCAACCGATAAATATATGTCTTACATAATGCACAGAAAAGATGTAAAGCCTTATTGGTTTCAAGTGCCATTTGACTTCACAAATTCGCTGTCGTTTGAAAATAACTTTTTGAGGGTATGGGACGAAGCAAAGAAAGATATTTGGATAAGACCGCAAAGCGACATATCAATAAAAGTAAATCCAAGTAAAGAAAACAGATTTCACCCACTTATTAACATATTGCCTTCCTACTGCGACGTTGATGATAAAAAACACGTAGGGGTATTGGTAGGTATGCGCATAAGTGAAAGCCTTAACAGAAGAATGACGCTCGGGTATAGTAAGGCTCAATTCAAAGGCATTACTTGGTGCAAGAAAATGGTTAAGAATACAAGATGTTTTTATCCGATATACGACTTTAACGATACTGATGTTTGAACGGCTATTGCAAGGAACAAGTGGAAATACAATACAATATACGATTTATTTTACAGATACGGTATTAAAGGAACTAATATGCGTGTTTCAGCATTGATACACGAAACTGCTTGGCATAGTATAGAGGGGTTGCAAGAATGTGAGCCCAATATTTATAACAGATATTTAGACAGAGTCAATGGAGTAAATTGTTTCACTCAATTTGGCAAAGACATTATGCCAAAAGAATTGCCACATGTATTCAAAGATTGGAAAGAATACAGGGATTACTTATTAAAGGCATTTATAAAACCTGAATATTGGGACTTGTTCCAAAAAAGGTGGAGCAATCAAAACAGCGAAGAATGGTACAAAGTCCACGTTAAAGAAATAATGGTAAATGATATTGACGGGACTATAAATGCAAATGCGAGAGTAAGAATTAGGAAAGATGAAAAAATAAAAAGTGGTTATTATGCCAAAAAACAAAATGACAAAATAATAAAGGGGTTGAAAAATGAGAAAGCAAGCAGTCGATAACGTAATGAGAGTGCCGATTGAAAAGGTATTTGCTAACGACTACAATCCGAATGCGGTTGCGAAGCAGGAAATGAAACTTCTTTACATTTCCATAAAACACGATGGATATACAATGCCCGTTGTGACGATTTATGATAAAGAGCAAGATAAATACATAATCGTTGACGGCTTCCATAGGTATTCGGTTATGAAAATGTATAAAGACATTTACGAAGAAAACGACGGTCTATTGCCTATTGTTGTGATCAGCGAAAACATAAACGACAGAATGGCAAGCACCGTAAGACATAATCGTGCAAGGGGCAAGCACTCTATTGACGGTATGGGCAATATCGTTATGAATATGCTTAAAAACGGTTGGGACGACAAGCGTATTTGTTTCGAGTTAGGGCTCGAAAAGGAAGAACTTATCAGGTTGAAACATATCACAGGGTATGCAAAGTTTTTCGAGAATAGTTCATATTCACAGGCTATGGAAACAGACAAACAAATCGAAGAAAGATTGAAATATCAAAAAGAACAGGAGAGTGGAGCAGATCAATAACGAATTAAAGGTTGTAATGATTGACACGGACAAAATAAAGCCGTATCACAGGAACGTAAGATTTAACGACGAAACAGTATTGAAACTGTGCGAGATTATCCCGAAAGTAGGATTTAATGTTCCGATTTTGGTTGATAAAAATAACGTAATCATTAAAGGTCATTCCCGTTGGAAAGCGGGAGTAAGACTCGGGTTCAAAAAGTTGCCTTGTATTATCAGCGAGAACGACGAGGAAACAAACAGACTTGACAGACTGACCGATAATAAAATACAGGAGTTTTCAAAGTGGGACATCGATTTGCTTAAAGTTGAAGCGTCGTCAATCAACTTGGAAGATATAGACCTTTCGGACTTTGGTTTTGACTTGGATATGGAAGAAATCAAAATGCCCGAAACGCCGTCGTTTTCACCCGTGGAGTATGATAGCCATACCGAATACGCAAACGTGGCTCAAAACGCAAATTACGGCGAAATAGAGCATAATAATGAGCCGAGCAAAGAGTTTATAACACAGAAAGATGTTGAAAAAACCGTCAGCGTCATAAATAACGAATACGGGAGCGTCACATGTCCAAAATGTGGGAATGTGGTTCTATACAAGAAATAGATTTTGAAAGTGCAAAAAGATTTATAGGTAAGCAAAAAGATTTAATCTTGAAGCCTGATTATAAATATTTTGTCCTGATAAATGACGGCGTCGCAAAAAGTATATTGGGGGCGCAAGAAAGCAATACGATAAAGATACATTGTAATTACACACCCATAGACTTGCGAGGTAAAGGATATTTTGGCGAACTGTTAAGGCGAGTATGCTCACTATATGCGGACAGAGTTATTACCGCAGATTGTTTAGATACGAGCAAGAACATATACTTAAACAACGGTTTTAGCCTTGTTTACAAAAAAGAATATAAACACTTTAATATTTATCGAGTAAAAAGGGGGTAAATATGGCAAAAGCAAATTCGCTTAATGAAAGAGCGCAAGAGATTTTGAAAATCGCGGAACAGTACGGAGCAGAAAAAAACTTCTTTTTTATCACCACGTTTCAAAGATACGTTAAACAATTAAAAATTTTGTCCGACCTTGAAAAGGCAATCGAGGACAACGGGGCAACAGTCGAAAAGGAATACGTCAAAGGGCGTAAAAACCTTTATACGAACCCCGCGATCAAAGAATACAACAACGCCGTAAACTCGGCAAATAAAACCGTTTCAACCCTTATGAGCATTGTAAAGACCAACAGCGACAACTACAAAGACGGAGAAGCCGAAGAAGACCCGCTTATCAGGGCTTTGAACGGATATGACGACGAAGAATAACAAAGCGATAGAATACGCTCGCGCTGTCGTAAATAAAGAGGTGGAAGCACCGCGCTATGTCATAAAGCAATGCGCGGACTTCCTCGATATTGCAGACGACAAAAACGAAAAGTATGTTATAAGCAAAAAGAAAAAAAAGCAAATTGAGCAAATACTCAAATTGCTAAATATGCCGAAAGGGTTAAAAGCGGGGCAAAGCCTTTACGAATGTTCAACGTCGTATCAATGGCTTTTGTATATCTCCGCGCTTGCGGTAGTATACAGGGATAACCCCGAAAAAAGACGCTACGAAACGGTTATACTTGAAATTGCCCGTAAGAACTTCAAGACCTATACAGTCGGCACGCTGTTTATTATTCTGTTTTTAACAGAGCCGCGATTCTCAAAGTTCTTTTCGGTCGCTCCCGACGGATCGCTTTCGCGTGAAGTACGGGAAGCAATCGCGGAAACCTTAAAGGCAAGCCCGCTCATTTACGAGCATAACGGCAACAAGCGTTTCAAAATCCTACGCGATTATATCTCTTGCACGTTAAACAGCAATAAATATATACCGCTGAATTATTCCACGTCAAGGCTCGACGGACGTTTGCCGCAGGTATTCGTTGCGGACGAAGTCGGCGCACTTCCTAACAGTTACGCAATCGACGCAATGCGAAGCGGTCAGCTAAACATTCTAAACAAACTCGGTTGTATAATCTCGACGAAATACCCGACGATTGACAATCCATTTGAAACGGAAGTTGACTACGCGAAAAAGGTACTTGACGGCATTGTCGAAGATGAGACCATCTTTGCGCTGTTGTATGAGCCGGACGACCCGCCGAACTGGATGACGGATGATCTTGTCTTGAAACACGCGAACCCCGCCGCACTTGAAGATCCCGTTATATGGGACGACCTTTTGAAAAAGAGGGCATACGCAATCGCGGTACCGTCTGCGCGTTCAAACTTCTGCTGTAAGCATTGCAATATCTCCATGCAGGACGAAACCGAAGCATACATTCAGGTGTCAGATGTGCAGAAATGTAAGAGAGCAGAGCCGATAGACTGGACGGGGCGCGATGTGTGGCTTTCACTTGACCTTTCAATGACAACGGATAACTGCTCTGTCGCTATGGTTGCGGAAGAATATGGGCGAATCCTCGCGGAAGCATTCGCTTTTATCCCGGAGGGAAGAATCGACGAAAAGAATGTAACGGAGAAGATAAACTATAATGAGTTTATTCGCGGCGGCAAGTGCTTTGCCTGCGGAGACAAAACGGTTGATTATAATTTTATCGAGGATTTCATCACTGGGATAGAGGAAAGCTACGGCGTTAATGTACAGGCGATAGGTTATGACCGATACAATGCCCTGTCAACGGCGCAGAAACTTGATGGAGCGGGCTACAATGTCGTTGAGATTAAACAGCATTCAAGCGTTCTGCACCCGGCTACAAAGCTACTGAAAGAGAAGATCATCGACGGAGAGTTTGAGTATTCAGACAACCCATTGCTTGAAATCAACTTTCAGAATGCGCGTTGCACATACGATACAAACATGAACGCGTATGTCAACAAGAAACGATCTCGCGGCAAGGTTGACGAGGTTGTCGCACTTATCAACGCGGTTTGCCTTTTGCAACGCGATGTTGTATTCGGGGAAGCAACCGTTCCAATCCAAGTTATATAATGTTTCACGTGAAACAAAGGGCGATCTTGTTGGGTCGCTCTTTTTTATTTCCAAAAAATAAAAAATATTTTATGTTTTTTCAAAAAAATACTTGACAAAACGCAAAAACAGGTGTATAATATAGGCGCAATCGAGAGAATGATTCTCAACTGAAAACGGAGGAAAAGAAAATGAAAGAGTTAAGAGAAATGACGAAAGCAGAAGTTAAAGCGTTAGACGGTAAAATGGTTATAAAAGTATACAGCGACTTTGAGGAAAAAATGAGCGGTCGAGAGACAAAATACGATAAAAAGCCGTTTGCGATTATTGCTCTATCTATCGACAAATGGTATACGGACGAAGACGGCTTATACATACAGAAGGGCGAATACACAACGAACACCTTCCTTGATTTTATCTGTAAAGGGTACAGCGAGGAAGAAGCCCGTAAAATGGCAACAAACGATAAAGTTACGGTAACGCATATTTATAAGGTTGTGTAAAATGTGGCGGACAATCAATATCAATAAACAGAATATCAAGGCTGATTCGGGCAAAGCGTTTTTAATCGCTTGCCCGCACAACAGCGAATACGACGGATTTTGTTTTTGGCACACCTCAAAACTTGTACGCGAGGGCAGGAACTCAAACGCCGTACAAATAAGCTATACCGAAGATTTTACGTTTTATCTTAAAAAGTACGGGAAAGGCAAATATAACAGCCGCGACGTAATAGACGAGGTGCAAATCGGATATGACGAGTTAGAGGAAATATTCGGCGTAATGAACGAAAACATTTCCGCTCCCGCGTATAAGAGCGATTACGAAACGCACAAGCCCGCCGAGGTCGCGGCGGTTGAGCAGCCGGCAGACGAGAGCCTCGTTGATAATGACTAATCAAGAAAAAGCGTTTGAAAAGCTGTCAAGTCTTAAAGTCGGGGCTTTGTTTATGGAAATGGGAACGGGAAAAACGAAAGTCGCACTTGACCTTATAAGCTCAAAGGCTCACAAAGTCGATTATATTCTTTGGATTTGTCCGTTCTCAATCAAAAACGAAATCGATACGGAACGCCGAAAATGGCACAATGAATTGACGCTTGACATTGTGGGTTGCGAGAGTATAGGCGGAAGCGATAGAACGTTTTTAAGGGTCTTGCAAGCCGTCAAAACACATAAAACGTTTATCGTCGTTGACGAAAGTTTGAAGATAAAGAACAAGGACGCAAAACGTACGGAACGGATTTTAACAATCGGAGAATATGCTGAATATCGGTTGATATTGAACGGAACGCCGCTATCAAAGAATGTGCTTGACTTATGGACGCAAATGCAGTTTCTTTCCCCGAAAATCCTCCGAATGAGTTACAACGAATTTAAGAATACATATTGCGAGTATTACGTTCGCGGGCGTCTTAAAGGGCTTGTTAAGAAGCAATACAACGTTGAACACCTCATAAGCCTTATACAGCCGTATATATTCGATAGCGAGTTAGAACTCGGCAAGCAAAAGCATTATTCCGATTATCCGTATCAAATGGACGACCGAGAAGAATACGAGGAATTGAAAGAAAGGTATTTGCAAGCCCCGAATATCGACTTTATGGCGATAAGTCAATCGTTGCAAGCGCACTATTGCAATTCGGCGGAAAAGGCACAAATAATCGAAAGTTTGATAAACGAAATAAACGACCGTGTTATTGTGTTTGTCAAGTTTTTGAAAAGCATACCAAACGGGGCGGCGGCTATAACTGGCGATCTGAACGAAAAAGAGCGAGCGGCGATTATAGAGGACTTTCGGAACGGTAAAATAAAAGTCTTGTATATAACATACGGTTGCGGAGCGTTCGGTCTTAACTTACAGTTTTGTAAAAATATGATTTTCGCCGACCATACTTTCGACTATGCGCAACAAATACAAGCGGAAGCGCGTATATACCGAATAGGACAAGAAAACGACGTGAATTATTATAACCTTTGGTGCGACGTCGGACTTGAAAGGTTGATACGCGGAAGCCTTGAAAAGAAAACAAGATTGCTTGACGAAGTAAAAAAAGAGATAGACAAAAACGGAGCGGAACAATGGCTAAAAAGTATTTAAACAAAAACGTTTACGCGGCGGCGGTTGAGCGCATAGCGTATTTATTCAGAGAATTTGATAATATTCTTGTCGCTTTTTCGGGCGGTAAAGATAGCGCAGTTTGTTTGAATCTTTGTTATGATTACGCGAAAGAACACGGAATGCTTGACAAGTTGGCAATGTATCACCTTGATTATGAAGCACAATATCAAATGACGACCGACTTTGTGACGGAGACTTTCAAAGGGTTTGATGGAATTCGTAAGTTTTGGCTTTGCTTGCCAATCGCCGCAAATTGCGGTTGCAAAATGGACGGTGGGACATGGATCCCGTGGGAACGGTCAAAGCGTGAAATATGGGCGAGAGAATATCCGGAAAGCCCTTACATGATAAACGCCGACAATGCGACTTTTGAAGTTATAGAGGGCGAAAAGGATTATGACTTTCAAGACCGCTTCAACCTGTGGTTTAGCGGTAAATACGGAAAAACGGCGGTTGTTGTCGGTATAAGGGCGGCAGAAAGTTTGAACCGATACCGCGCTATTAAGAGTGAAAACAAAGTCAATGTTTACAAGCGCAAAAACTACATACTATCGCAAGACGGAAAGACGGCGAAAGCCTATCCTATATACGATTGGGAAACGTCAGACATATGGGTGTATAACGCGAAGTTCGGGAAACCGTATAATCACTTATACGACCTATATTATCAAGCGGGGTTAAGCATTGACGAAATGAGAGTTGCAAACCCGTTCCACAGTTGCGGAACGAATGCCTTGAAGCTGTACCGGGTGATAGAACCGCAGACATGGGGAAAACTGCTGTCAAGGGTCAACGGAGTTAACTTCACGGGAATATATGGCGGCACAACGGCTATGGGCTGGAAGTCAATCACGCTTCCGAAAGGGCATACGTGGAAAAGTTATTGCGAGTTTTTGCTTTCAACGTTGGACGAAAAGACGCGGGCGCACTATCAAGCGATATTTGATACGTCAATAAAGTTTTGGCGCGAAAAGGGCGGTGCGTTATCCGAAGAAACAATCGCAGAGTTAAACGGAACGGGTGAGATCGGCGAACCGAATAACTATTCAAGCAAACGCACGGTTACGTTTGCCGAATATCCCGACGACCTCGACGTTACAAACTTTCAAGAAGTACCAACGTATAAAAGAATGTGTGTCTGCATTTTGAAAAACGACTATTTTTGCAAATATATGGGGTTTGCACAGACGAAGCAAGAACAAGAAAAACGCCGTATGGCGTTAGAAAAATATAAAAACTTGTGAGGTGTAAAATGTTTCAAAGTCCTGTTTATAATGTAAAAAGAGTACCTATCGAAAAAATACAAGCAAACGCATACAACCCGAACAGCGTTGCGCCACCCGAAATGAAGTTGCTTTATCAGTCAATCAAAGAAGACGGCTACACAATGCCGATTGTCTGTTATTATCTCAAAGACGAAGATAAATATGAAATCGTTGACGGTTTCCACCGTTACCGCACAATGATTGAACATAAAGACATATACGAACGCGAGGAAGGCTGTTTACCTGTCGTAACAATCGACAAGGACATCTCAAACCGCATGGCAAGCACTATCAGGCATAACCGCGCGAGAGGGAGCCACAGCATTGATTTGATGGTGAATATCGTTGCGGAACTTACAGAGAGCGGAATGTCCGATGCGTGGATTATGAAAAATATCGGTATGGACGCGGACGAACTTTTGCGGCTTAAACAGATAAGCGGGCTTGCGGCGCTTTTCAAAGACAAAGATTTTTCAAAAAGTTGGGAATAATACAAAGGGCAGTCTTTCGGGACTGCTCTTTTTGCGTTAACTTGCGTACATTTGCGTTAACTTGCACACATTGCACACAAAAACGGATTTACAATTGATTCAAAAGAAGAAAGGAGCGCGGAAATGGGCTTATTTGGACGAAGAAAAGAGCCGAGAAACGAGACGGAAGTCACCGTTGATGATATGTTGCTCCGCGCTATGCTGAACGGCGAAAGCGTGGACAAAAACACGGCTTTATCGCTTCCGGCTGTGGCGTCTGCTGTTGACCGCATTGCAAACACAGTCGCGGGAATACCTATCAAGTATTACAGATATGAGTACACGGTTGACCGTAGCGGGACAACAAAGCGGAAGGTGCGCGAGGTTGAGGACGCAAGAGCGGAATTGCTGAACGGCGATACTGGGGACACGTTAGACGGATTCCAAATGAAAAAGGCACTTGTCACCGATTATCTGCTTGACAAAGGCGGGTATGCATATATCAACAGGCGCGGGAATGCCGTCACATCTATCAATTATGTGGAAGCGGAGATGGTTTCAATTCTGCAAGACGCAAAAAGCAACGCGATTTTCAAGCGCTACAAACTCCAAGTTGACGCGAAGCAATACGCACCGGACGCTTTTATCAAGATTCTGCGAAGCACGAAAAACGGCGTCGAGGGTGAAAGCCTGATCGCACAGGTAAATACGGCAATCGAAGCGGCATATCAGAATCTTCTGTTGCAGGTGAAGTCGCTGAAACGCGGTGGAAATAAAAAAGGCGTTTTGCAGTCGGAAAAGAGACTTTCTCCGGAAGCACTCGCTAATCTGAAAACGTCATGGAATGAGTTGTACCAAAGCGACCGGGTAGATACAACCCCGGTGCTGAATGACGGCGTAACATTCAAGGAAACGGGCGCGAGCGCGGCAGAATTGCAGTTGAACGAAAGTAAAAGCAGCTTGACAAACGACATCAACGCAATTTTTCACATCGACGCAGACGAAAACAAGACTTTCAAAAATGCGGTGTACCCGATTCTGACGGCAATCGAAACGGCTCTGAACCGTGATTTGCTTTTGCCCTCTGAAAAAGAAAATTTCTTTTTCGCATTTGACACAAAAGATGTTGTCAAAGAGGACAGAAAAACGCGCTTTGAAGCGTATCAAATCGCGATTAAGAACGGAATCATGACACAGAATGAGTGCCGCTACGAGGAAAATCTTGACGCCGTGGACGGTCTTGATGTATTCAAGGGGTCGCAGGGCGAAACGCTGTACAACCCGGACACCGGGGAATACTTCATGCCGAACAGCAACAGCAAAAGCAGTATAGACGGCACGGGAACGGAAGAGCCGAAAAAGGAAGGACCGAAAGAAGATCCGACGGAGGGCAACAATGAATAAATACGAATTCAAAAACGCCACCGAGGAATCAGCCGACCTTTACATTTACGGAAGCATTGAGACGGAGAAAACGCCCAACTTTTGGACGGGTGAGACTTCCGAGCTTGATGTTGATTTGAAAGACTTCAAGGCGGCACTCGAAGGCGTGAAAGGCACTTTGAACATCTATATCAACAGCGGCGGCGGGTCTGTCTTTGCGGCTGACGCGATGACCGCAATGTTGCAGAGGGCAAAGGACAGGGGCGTGAAGGTACACGCATACATTGACGGACTTTGCGCGAGCGCGGCAACATTCATTGCAATGGTCGCGGACGAGATCAATGTATACAGAAACAGCATTATGATGATTCACAAGCCGATCGGCGCGGTTTACGGAAACGCCGCAGAAATGCGGAAGATGATAAACACGCTTGATGTCATCGAGGAAAGTATGCTGAATCTGTACGAGCATAAAGCAAAGGTTGACCGCGACAGAATCAAGTCAATGGTTGACCGGGAGACATGGCTCGACGCAGACGGAATCGCGGAGAATTTCACGGTGAACAGAATCGACGGAGAAAAGAAGGTTGCGGCTTGTGCCGACCTCTCCGCTTGCGGGTACAAAATCCCCGCAGAATTTGCCGCTAAAATCGCCGCAATGGGGACGGGCGATAAAACACCCGCCACCGCAAACAAAACGCCGCAGAACGGCTCTGACGGCGCTCAAAAAGGGATCATGCACGATTACAGCGTGATTGAAAATATACTCAAAAATATTGAAAAGGAGAAAGACAAATGACCGTAATCGAAGAAAAGAGAAACAACCTCGTCGCAGAAGCACAGGGCATTCTGAACAAGGCGAAAGCCGAGAACCGCGCTGTGACGGCAGAAGAGCTCGCAAGAGCAAAGGAAATCGAGAACGAGATCGCACGTCTTGACGAGCAGATCGCCCTTGAAAACAAGTTCGGCGACTTCAAGCCTGTTCCTACCGAGCCGAAGAAGATGACGCAGGAGGAAGAGGACATCAAGAACTTTGCGGGCTTCATCCGCAACGCAGAAACCAAGCTGACCAAGAGCGACAACGGTGTGGTGATTCCTGCATCCATTGCGAACAAGATCATCGACAAGGTGCATGACCTCTGCCCGATTTATGCGCTTGCAACGCGCTACAATGTCAAGGGCACTTTCAGCATCCCGTATGTTGACACCACGACCGACGACATCACCGTTGCGTATTCCGACGAATTCACCGAGCTGACTTCCCACAGCAACAAGTTTGCAAGCATTCAGCTTACCGGGTATCTGTACGGCGCGCTGACGCTGATCTCCAAGTCGCTTGTGAACAACAGCGATTTCGACCTCGTGAACTTCGTTGTTGCCCGTATGGCAGAGAAGATCGCGGCATTCCTTGAAAAGGAACTGCTGAACGGTACCACGGCAAAAGCTGACGGTCTCTTCAAGGGCGCAACGCAGAAAGTAACCCTTGCGGCGGCGGGTGCTGTAACTGCCGACGAACTGATTGACATTCAGGAGAGTATCCCCGATGTATATCAGGCTGGCGCGATCTGGATCATGAACAAGGCAACGAGAACCGCAATCCGCAAGCTGAAAGACACCGAGGGCGACTATCTGCTGAACAGGGATGTTTCCGCGCGCTGGGGATATACACTTCTCGGAAAAGATGTTTACATCACCGAGAATGTGGACGCTCTCGGCACTGCAAGCAAGAATGTCATCGCGTACGGCGATATGTCCGGTCTTGCCGTGAAGGAAGTCGAAACCGCATCCGCACAGGTGCTGTATGAGAAGTACGCAACCCAGCACGCAATCGGCGTTGTCGCATGGGGCGAGTTTGACGCAAAGGTCGAGAACGCGCAGAAAATCGCTATCGGCGTAACTCCCGCAGGCAAATAATGAAAGGGGGGCGACGAAATGACCGTTGCTGAAATCACAGTCCAAAACGTCGCCGATTATCTGAGATTGAGCGAAGTGAATGCGGCAGATACCGCATTCATTTCCTCGGCTTTGGGCATTGCAAAACAGTTTATCAAGGACTACACGGGACAGCCGGATGACTTTGTCAATACTTCTGAACCGTTTGTAATCGTTGTATATGTACTTTGTCAGGATATGTATGACACCCGCGCGCTTTATGTCGACAAAACCAATATGAACAAACTGGTGGAAACCATTCTCGGAATGTATTCTATCAATTTGCTGTGAGGTGGCGGCAATGATTAACGCGGGGAAATATAACAGACAGATCGGCATATATAAGACGGTACAGGGCAAGACAGCCGACGGATTCCCGGATAATACCGAGGAACTGATTCTGAAACCGTGGGCAGAAGTCAAGAACACAAGCGGGTATACAATGCTTGCGAGCGGTTCAGACTTCGAGAGCGCAACAACTCGCTTTGTGTTTCGATTTTCTCAAAAGGTGCTTGACGAATACAACAGCGCAACAACCGACCGGAAACTGACTGTCCGATACAACGGGCGAGTGTTCGCGGTTGAGTATTTGCGCGACATTGACGACAGGCACGAGGAAATCGAGATACAAGGAAGAGCGGCGACAAAATAATGGCACGTTTTGAGATGGAACTCCCGAACGATCTGCTAAAACAACTTCAAGAGTTAGAGCAGAACGCCGAGGAAATGTGCGGAGAAATGACGCAAGCCGGAGCGGAAGTCGTGAAAACCCTTGTTGAATCAAATGTCGATAAGGTTTTCAAGGACGCGGGGAACCTGAAAAGGTGCCTGAAAATCACCAAGGCGTACAAGACGAGCGAGGGCGACATCGGGACAAAGGTCGCGTTTTACGGATATTTCACCAACAAACAGGGAAAGACCGTGCCCGCGCCGCTTGTCGCACAGGCGAGAGAATACGGCACAAGCAGTGGCGAAAAAAAGCGACCGTTCATGCGCAAGGCGTTCAAAAGCCCGGAAATCGAAAAAGCAATGCTTGAGGTACAGAAAAAATATATCCCGGAGGACGAATAATGGAAATCGAGGAACTTTTCAAAGATTTCACCGTGGACGGCGAGAAAATCCCGGTTGCCCGTGTAAAGTACACTGGGATCGCGGAAAAGTATGTCGTTTATACTGAAATCGACCGTTCAGCGGGGTATTTTGCGGACGGGACAGACAACGAAGCCGTTGCGGAATACGACTTTGATGTATATGTTCACGGCGGGAGTTTTGCGGCGATTCTGAAAGCAGTAAAAAAGAAGCTGAAAGCGGCGGGGTATGTTTGGCAAGGGGACAGCGCCGATATGTACGAAGAAGACACCGGGTTTCTTCACAAGGCGACGACCTTTGCAAAAGAAATTTTAACGGAGGAATAAAGCAATGGCAAACATCGGATTGAAAAATTATATGTACGGTGTTCTTGACGAGAGCGGAGCAACCCCGAAATGGGGAGAGGGCAAGACTTTCGGCAAGGCTATTGACTGCAAGGTTTCCGCTGACAATAACTCGGCAGAGCTGTACGCAGACGATGGGCTTGCAGAGAGCGACTACTCTTTCAAGAAAGCGACCGTCACGATCGGCGTTGATGACGATGACACCGCGTTTGCGGAGGTTCTCGGACACAGCAAGTCGAGTGAAGGCGGCGAGATCATCTACAAAGATACGGATGTCGCGCCCTATGTCGGATTCGGCAGAATCATCACGAAGGTGAAGGGTGGCGTGTACAAGTACAAGGTCGAATTCCTGTGCAAGGTGAAATTCAAGGAGCCTTCAACCGAGGAAACGACCAAGGGTGAATCGATCGAATTCAAGACCCCGTCTATCGAGGGAACGGCGATGCTTCTCGCTGACGGAACGTGGAGAAAGGCAAAGACATGTGACACATATGAAGCGGCTCAAACGTATCTCACGGGTCTGTTTACGAAGACTTCCTAAAACAACAGAGGGCGGACGCAAACCGCCCTTTTTCAAAAGGAGCATAATATGAGAGACTATAAATTCAACTTTGAGGTTGATGAAGAAAGATACCCGATGATTTTCAACCTGAATGTCATGGAAGCGATTCAGGAAGAATTCGGGACGGTTGCAAAGTGGGGAGAACTCACAGACGCGAAGAACGGAGAGCCGAACGCAAAAGCAATCAAATTCGGCATTACGGCAATGATGAACGAAGCCCGCGACATCGAAAACGAGAATCTGAAAGAGCCGTTGCCGATGCTGACGGAAAAGCAAGTCGGCAGAATCATCACAAGAGCCGGACTGCAAAACAGCGCGGAAGCACTCAACAGAGCGGTGATTGACGCGACGAAAGAGGACACAGAAAAAAACGCATAATTCCCGACAGCGAACCGAAACCGATTGATTTTTCATTTATGGTTTATGTCGGCGTTTCGCTGTTGGGATTTTCTGAAAAAGAAGTCGGAAGAATGACGCTACGAAAGTGGCGGAATCTATATCAACACTATAAAGACCATTACGATTTTACTTTGAAAAAAGTAAGTTATGCGCAAGCAGATGAAATAATCGCGCGTGGCGACGAATGGTTCGACGAAGACGAGGTGTAAAATGGCAAAGGATATAATTATATCAATCAATGCGGAAAACGGGTTTGTTTATAAGAGCGCGGAAGCGTTAGGAATAAACGGCGAGAACATAAATGGTCAGATAATCGTTGAGTTTTTCAACGGTGATTTTGTAGACGGCTCTGGTAATCTCGAAATCGAAAAAGCGGACGGCACAAAAGGCTATTTCGCAATGACAAAGGACAAGGAAACCAAAACTTATCGGCTTGATATCCGCTCAAGTCTCCTTGACGTTACTGGAAAAATCAATTGTCAAGTCCATATCACGCAGACGAAAAAGGGGGGAGAAATTCCCGTTTTTAAGTCCGTAATTTTCGGGCTTGATGTTATCGCCGCTATCGGTGCAACCACGGAAATCCAAGCAGACAGCCCGGATTGGTGTGACACGGTAGATTCACGGCTTGAAGCGTTGGAACAAAACAGACCTACTATACCTTCTGGTGAGGCTGATCTGTTTTACGTCGATCTTGACGGGAAATTTCCTACTTACACTTGCACGACCCCCATGGAAGACATCAAATCAGCATACAATGCAGGTCGTGAATTGAAGTGCAGGTGCGCTATTGGTGATTACATAGCAGTATTGCCGTTGTTTGTGCCGATGCCACTTGCGAATACGTGGCTGTTTTCGGGATCAGGTGCCATAACCGCACCGGGAATGGATTTCCCCGCACAAACTTTTACCGTGGCTATTGTAAACGGAAATGTCGTTGCACAGAATACGCGCCTCGCGCCAAAAAACAAAATGCTCACGGTAAATGTCGGAGACACCTCCTACACCTATGACGGAAGCCAAGAGACGAATATAACGATAACCGACGCCACGGAGGTGAGTTATTGATGGCGAAAAAACTTTACGAAGAATCCTACGTAAGCGATATTGCGGTCGCGATTCGAGAGAAGAATAGACTGACAACAAAGTATAACGTTTCTGAGATGGGTGCAGCAGTTCGAGCAATTCCAACAAGTTCCAGTTCCGGAGACGTCATAAAACATGCTGATATTCCTGACTATGTTAAAGATGCCGCTCTTGCCCTTGCGAAAAAAGTAAAAGAGAAACAGACTTCAGAGACAATCACTTTTATCTCCATGAGTGATGCCCATCAGTCCAAAACCGCAGCAAATGTTGAAATGGGAAATCTTCACGCAGGAATGGCAGCAAAAATTCTTGCTTACGCGCTTCCGAATATCGATTTCTGTTGCTATTTGGGGGATTATACAGAAGGCAATGCTACAACAACGCTTGCCGAGGGAAGACAGCATTTTTCAGAGATCAATGCCGATATCGACGAGGCGTTCGAGGGAATTCCTCAATTCAGAACACTCGGAAATCATGATAGCCTTCAGTACAGTAAAAAGCAGAATGGAAGCGTCTTAAGCGTATCGGAGCTATATTCTTTGTGCGGGTCTTATAACGAAGGAGCAGTGTATGGCTCAACCACAGAGGGATATTGCTATAGAGATTTTGAAACGAAGAAACTTCGAGTTATTTGTCTCAATACAGCAGAAAACACAGAAAAAGAATTCGTTTCGGACACGCAAAAGACATGGTTTGCGAATGCTCTCAAAGCCGTTGGTGCAAAGACCGGATGGTCGATTCTCATTCTCTCGCATCATCCTCTTGATTGGGGAAATGTCTATGCTTTGTCAAACATTGTAAACGCATATTATACTGGCGGAAGTATTTCTATTGGGGGAACCACCGTTAGTTTTTCCGGTTCAAACAAAGCGACTATTCTCGCGGCGATTCACGGACATGTTCATTGCTTTAAAGCGGCTCGATTGAATAAGATTGCATCAAGCGTTGGGACAGAATATAACGTTTGGAGAGTAGCTACTCCCAATATGTGTTTCAATAGAAACAACGAATACGGTTCAAATACCAGTCCGGAATATTACGGAATCGAATTCGGGGAAAGCACGGCGTACAATAAGGTAAGCGGAGGAGCAGAAGACACAGCATTCGTCGTGAACGTTGTTGACCCAGCTCAGCAAAAAATCTATAGTTTTTGCTATGGCGCCGGATACGATAGAGAGATATTCACGGGAGTTCAAACGATTGCAGTTACCGGAATAACTCTGAACGCCTCTTCCGGAGAACTTACGATTGGAGGAGAAGTAACTCTTACTCCGACGGTTCTTCCCTCGACAGCAAGTAATAAAGCTGTGACATGGTCGAGTTCAACGCCAGCCGTGGCAAGCGTCAATAATGGAGTTGTAAAAGCTCTGACCGAAGGGACTGCAACCATAACAGCCACAACCATCGATGGCGGTTATACTGCATCGTATGCCCTTACGGTAAAGAAAGTTCAGCCGGCAGTCGTTGACCTGATATCCACTTATGGATATGCAGATAACATTCGTCTTTCTACATCTTCCGGATCCGAGAAGGCACAGGATGGATACGTGACAATTGGACACACAACCCCGATTCCAGTTGATAAAACCACTTACCCGAACGGAGCGACAATACGTGTTACAGGAGCAGTCAATTGTCTCGGAGACGTTTGGAGCGGAACCGACAATGGCGCATATAGTGCATGGGTTCTTTATACTGGGACAGGATCGACATTCTCTCAATCGTCTTACATCAATACCGGTTCTTCGGATGCTGTTGGCACGATAACGGTGGATGAGGATAAAAAGGGATTCACACTTGTCCTTGCAACTCTGACAGCACCGAGATATCTTAAATTCTGTGTCAGGGGCACGGGAGCCGCTATAACAGCAACTCTTACCCCAAACTAAAACAAAAGGAGGCGTTGTATAATGGCTGGCTTCGGTGGCAAAATTGCCCTGCAAGGCGAATCGGAGTATAGGGCGGCGTTAAAGCAAATCACGATGAATCTGTCTCTTGTTTCGTCTGAAATGAAAAAGGTAACGGCTGAATATGGAAAAAACGACAATTCAGCCGCCGCCCTTACCGCGAGAAACGACGTATTAAACCGAAAACTCGACGAGCAGAAAAAGAAAGTTTCCGAAGTTGAGAAAATGCTTGAAGAAGCGAAAAAGGAATACGGCGAAAACAGCGACGCGGTAACAAAATGGCAAATCGAACTTAACAAAGCCGAAGCGGAAGTTATCAAGACGACGAAAGAAATCGATAAAAACGCCGAAGCAATGAAAGACGCGGAAAAGGCAACAGAAGAAGAAACGGACGCTCTCGAAGATTATTCCGACGAAGCAGACAAGGCTGGGCAGTCGTCAATCAAATTCGGCGATCTTATCAAGTCTCATGTTATAAGTGAAGCAATCATCGGCGGATTTAAGGCTCTTGGAAGCGCGGTCGTTGACCTTTCCCGAAATTTTATGGACTTTGTAAAAAGCGGCGTTGAAAATGCGTCGAACCTTGACGAAGTGCAAAACGTTGTCGATACCGTATTCGGAGAGAGCGCAAAAAAGGTTGAGGAATTTTCAAAGACTGCGGCGACCTCTTTCGGCATGACGGAACTGTCCGTGAAGCAATACGCTGGAAGCATGGGCGCAATGCTTGACAGCATGGGCATTGCTGACGATCAGACCGCCGATATGTCTCTCGCGCTTGTAGGGCTTGCGGGAGACATGGCATCGTTCTACAACCTCGACCATGAGACGGCGTGGGAGAAGATCAGAAGCGGGATAAGCGGCGAAACAGAGCCTTTGAAGCAACTCGGCATAAATATGTCCGTTGCAAACCTTGAAGCGTTCGCGCTATCGCAGGGAATTGAAAAGGCATATTCGGAAATGACCGCCGCAGAACAAGCGACTTTGCGTTATAACTACCTCATGGAAACAACGGCAAACGCGCAAGGCGACTTTGCGAAAACTTCCGACAGTTACGCGAACCAGCAAAGAATCCTTTCGTTGCAGTTTGAAAACCTTGCAACAAATATCGGTCAGTTTCTTCTTCCGAATTTGAACAACATTATCATTGCGTTCAATGACATGATGTCCGGCGAGATCACCCTTGAACAGGGAATCGGGCAGTTGACACAGATCGTCGTTGATCTTGCAAACTCGATTGTCGCGCAGTTGCCGCAACTTGTAAACGCAGGAATCACGATGATTCAGGCATTGCTGACGGGTATTGTTGAGATGTTGCCGCAGTTGGCTCCGGTTGCGACTATGCTTGTGACAAGTCTCGCGGATTTGATTTTGCAGAATCTGCCGATGGTGCTTGAAGCGGGCATTCAAACGATTCTTGCGCTGACGAACGGTATCGCCGCCGCGTTGCCGACACTTGTCCCGCAGATTGTTGATACAGTCGTAACAATTGCAATGACCTTGCTCGACAACATTGACTTGATAATCGACGCAGGATTGAACCTCATAATCGGACTTGGACAGGGACTTATAAATGCAATCCCGCAGTTGGTAAGCCGTATTCCGCAGATTGTAAGCGCTCTGCTGAACTCGCTTATAAGCGATTTCCCGAAGTTTATGACTATGGGCGTTAAGATACTGGTCGAACTCGGAAAGGGGCTTATACAGGCAATCCCGCAGGTCGTGGCGCAAATCCCGAAGATAATCACAGGAATTCTCAACGCTTTCAAAGGCGGAATCTCCAAAATGAAAGAGATGGGAGTGAACCTCTTAAAAGGACTTTGGGAGGGTATAAGCAGCTGGGCAAGCAATTTGCTTTCCAAAATCGGGAATGTCGCAAAATCTGTTGTTGATAAATTCAAGAGCGTTTTCGGCATTCACAGCCCGTCAACCGTATTTGCCGAAATGGGCGTGATGGACGCAAAGGGTCTCGGCATCGGATTTGAGGACGAGATGAAGAAAGTCAACGCTGATATGGCGGACGCTGTGAACACGAATTACAGCCTTGATGCGTCTTTTGATACTCCTGCGGGCAATTATGGCGGGTTATCCCTTGAAACGCTTGTACAGGCGTTCAAGGACGCTCTGCGCGGGGTTTCTGTTGTCATGGACGGCGACGAAATGGGCGAATTCGTCGAAAGAACTGTAACGCGCGTGGTATATCAAACTTAAAAGGCGGTGATTTTATGAATTATATCTATTGGAAAGGCAAAGACAGCCGCGACATTAGCGGGCTTATGATTTGCGAATTGCCGCCTATCACGAAGCCGAAAATGAGGGTAAAAACAGAGACAATCGACGGGCGCGACGGCTCTATTATAACGGAGCTCGGCTACGAAGCATATGACAAGACGATCTCAATCGGTCTGACAAAGGGATTTGATATAGACGAGGTTATCGACTATTTCAGCGGCGAGGGAATGCTCCATATGAGCAACGAGCCGGACAAATACTATCGCGGGAAGATCATCGACCAAATCGACTATGAAAGACTTGTGAGATTCAGAACCGCAAAGGTTAAAATCAATGTTCAGCCGTTCAAATACTCTGCAACGGAGCGAATGAAAACAATAACGCCGACCGGGGACAGCATGGAAGTGCGGAACAACGGAAACACGACCGCAAAGCCGCTTATCGGGCTGTATGGAAGCGGAACAATCAACCTTTATTTGAACGGCTCGCAGGTGTGCGTCATTGACTTGTCAGACGGATATATCGCACTTGACTGCGAGAACATGGAAGCGTTCAAAGGCGAGGAGCTGAAAAATCGAAAGATGATCGGCAATTTCCCGGTTTTGAAAATCGGCAAAAACTCATTCACATGGACGGGAACAATCACAAAAGCCGAATTTGTGCGCTTTTCGCGCTGGATTTAAGGAGGGCGAAAGCATATGAAAACAACAATAAAATTTCCGAAAAATGACAGTTTCGCGTTTTTCGTGACAATCAACAAAATTTCAAAGATTCTCGACAATGCGTATTTCACGGTGAAGGAAAACCCCGACGAAGAACCTGTTTTGCAGAAGAAACTCGGCGCGGGAATTTCTCTCGCGGATAGCCGACTTTACAAAAATCAACTTTCATACAAGGTGCAAATCGACGGCGCAGACACAAAGTCTATGGAAGTCGGCGTTCGATACTTCTTCGACGTTAAAGGTACTATCGGGAACGCGCAAAAAACTTTCCTTTGGGGCGAATTGATTTTGTCCGAAACCGAAACGGGGTACTTAAACCCCGCAATACAGGGCGACACAGTGGCAGTCGCACATACCTACACGGCAACATTTGAAACGGGCGCACAAAGTCAATATGTTGAAACGGAAGCCGACCCCGTTGCAACGGCGCAAATCGGCTCGCTTTCCGGCTTGAAAACAACAGCAAAGGCGACAATCGTCGCGGCGGTAAACGAGGTCGCCGGGGAAGTAGGAACGGCAAAGAGCGACATTTTACTGATTCTTGACGGCACGAAAAAGGTCAAGAAAGCGGAACAAGCATACACAGTCAAAGCGAAGAGCGGATCTTACAAAGAACTTGCCGCCGCGCTTCTCGAAATGATTTATCCGGTCGGTTCAATAAAACTGACGACGGTATATCAAAACCCGTCAACATATCTCGGCGGAACATGGGTTGCATGGGGCGCGGGGCGCGTTCCGGTCGGCATTGATACTTCCGACATCGACTTTCAGACCGTAGAGAAGAAAGGCGGAGAAAAGTCTCATGTTCTGACGAATTCCGAGATGCCGTCACACGATCACTCAAAGCAAATAACTTCTGCAAACGAGATCAAATATGATAATGTTGACCCGAATATGGGCATTGTTGGCAAAATTGGAGTAAAACAAAAGATTGAGTACGAAACAAAACTTACTTCTACTACAAATATTCAAAAAGAAAACGCGGCGGTAAGCAGTAGCGGAAGCCAAATTGGAAATAACATAGTACAATATGTAGGTGTTCAGAATGACGGCGGCGACAAAGGACACAACAATTTACAGCCCTATATCACATGCTACATGTGGAAGCGCACTGCGTAAGGCGGTGATATTATGATAAAGGTATTTCAAGCAAGCGACACGACATTTTCAAGCAACGGCGACAAGGTTCTGCAACCGCTGAAAGCCGTGATATACAAAGAGGACAACGGTGACTATTACCTCGACTTGGAGGTATCAATCAAGGACGCGGAATGGATTGTAAACGATAATATCATCCGCTCCGATGTTCCCGCCGCTTGGGGTGGCGCGCAGAACTTCCGCGTGTATAACCCGTACAAGAAAAAAGACCGTATCACTTGCCGCTGTAAACACGTATATTTTGACGCGGGGAAATACCTGATTCCGGACAGTTATGTTGTTGACAAGAATTGCAACGACGCGCTCGACCACCTGAACACGGGGTGCGAAACGCCGACACCGTTCACGACATTCTCCGACATTCCGACAATCAAAACATATAGATCCGTGAGAAAGTCGTTCCTTGAAGCAATCAGCGAGGTTATAAACCGTTGGGGCGGTCATTTGGTGCGCGATAATTACAGTATTTCCCTAAAGAGTAACATCGGAGCGGATAACGGCGTTGTCGTTGCATACGGAAAGAACATCACAGACATCACAGCTGAGGAAGATTGGAGCAGTGTCACGACAAAGATCATGCCCGTCGGGAAAGACGGTTTACTTCTCCCGGAAATCTATTTATATTCGGATGTTACATACTCAACGCCATACACCCGCGCCGTTACATTCTCGCAAGACCTCGAAAAGGAAGAGGGAGAAAGCGACGAGGACTACAACGGCAGACTTATCACAGACCTACGCACACAAGCGCAAGCGTTCATCGACGAAAATCAGTACCCGAAAATCAACTACAGCGTGAAAGCCGATATTTCAAAGATAACGGATGTCGGGGACACAATCGAGGTAAAGCACGAGCCGCTCGGAATCAATGTCATTACGCATGTTATTTCCGTGAAATGGGATTGCATTCAGGAGAGATTCACGGAAGTAAACTTCGGGAATTTCGCAAACAAACTGTCGAACCTGATCGGGAGCGTATCGCAGGAAAGCTCCGACAAGGTTATAACCGGAATAACAGACACGGTCATCCCGCAGGTGCAGGACAAACTGAATACCGCATACGACAGGATCTGGAACGCCCTGCAAAACAGCTATTGCATTTATGAAGGTGACAAGATTCTGATTGTCGATAAACTTCCGAAGGAAAGCGCGGACTATTGCATCATGATGAACAGCGCGGGGATTTCATTCTCGCAGAACGGCATCAACGGGCAGTTTACAAGCGCATGGACGATTGACGGCACTTTCAATGCACAAAACATCAATATTGTCAACCTTGTCGCCGATATGATAAAGGGCGGAACACTGAAACTCGGCTCGGAGATTCAACAGCACGGGAAAATCGAGCTTTACAACGAAGCGAACCGACTGATCGGGCAGATGAACAAAGACGGCTTGACGATGTGGGCAAATGATGGGTCATACATCAAGATCAACAACGAGGTCGGCTTTGCGGGGTATGACAAGAACGGCAACAAGGTGTACTGGTGCGACGGGGCGGTATTCTGCACACAGAAATTCGTTGCAAAAGATGAAATCACGGTCGGCGGCAAACTGCGAATGTTGCCAATCACGACAGACACAAACAGCGGCATCGGCTTTGTCGCAATCTTCGAGGAATAAGGGGGTGAGAGCATGGCAAGCGGAAGTTTTACATTTTCAACCGGGAACAGATATATAAACGGTCGTATTGAATGGACTTCAACGAGTAACGGAGCGGCGGCGAATTCCTCACTTGTGAAGGCAACGCTGTCATTCCGCAAGTCGTCAAGCTCCACCTCTGCCACCGAGGGCAATTTCAGCGGCACGGTCACGATTGACGGCACTGCGACCAACTTTTCGAAGCGGATCACATTGAGCCCGAACAACAACTATGTTACCATCGGCACGGCGCAAAAGACCGTTGCGCACAACAGCGACGGAACGAAAACTTGCGGCATATTTTCGTCGGGCAAAATCGGCACGTTGTCGTTTAATTACAGCAATCAGGGGCAGAATGTCACCCTTGACAAGATCGACCGATACGCGACAGTTACAGGGGCGAATAATTTCAACGACGAGCAAAACCCGTATTTCACATTCGCAAATTCCGGAGGATTCCCGATCAATGCGAAACTGGAAGCGGGCGGGGACACCGGAATCGTTATCCGTAATAATATCCCGAACACCGGGAATTATACCTTTGCACTGACAGAGGAAGAACGGGACAAACTCCGCGCCAAATGCCCGAACAGTAACACGCTCACGGTGCGCTATACGATCGAAACGACGATCGGCGGCACAAAGTATTATAATTACCTTGACCGCACAATGACGATTGTTAATGCCACGCCGACCGCTCCGTCGCTGACTTATGCAGACACAAACAGCGCGACTGTTGCAATCACCGATGACAATCAGCGCATTATCCGCAACAAGTCTACGCTACGCGCCACAGTGGGCACAGGAACGGCGAAGAAGGGCGCGACGATACAAAGTTACAGCACGACAATAAACGCCGTTACAAAGGCGGGAAACGGGGCTGTTGACTTCGGCACGCTGAACCTTGCGAACAATGCGGAGCTTGTAACGACCGTAACGGACAGCAGAGGAAACACGGCGCAGACGAAAGTCACGGTTACTGTGGACGACTGGGAAGAGCCGTCCGCGATTCTGACGGTCTACCGAATCAACAACTACGAAACGTCAAGCCGCTTGAAGATAGACGGCAATTATTCGAGCCTTAACGGCAAAAACTCGATAACGTGCGAATATTGCTACAAGAAAGCAAGCGACACGGCGTACACCTCGTGGGCGACAGTTGCTGACAACACGTTCGTAACGCTTACGCTTGACAATTTATACGAGTGGAATATAAAAGCCCGTGTAAAGGACAAAATAAGCGGCTACGTCGAATATACGGAGACAGTCGGCAAGGGTATACCGATTATATTCTTTGATACAGACAAACGAAGCGTCGGCGTGAATTGCTTCCCGACAAAAAGCGAAAGTTGCGAAATAAACGGCTACGACGTTTCCGACCTTATATACGTTGGCAGTCAAGAACTTTACCCGTCTTTCAATACCTTGGCGGCGGGGACAACCTCAATACTCGGCGCGTATGATTACCGCTTAATAGAGGGGCTATTCGTTGGCGTAACGATTCCGACCGGATACACAAAGGGCTACCGACTGACGGCGCAGGTGCAAACGGCAAATGAAAACACAATCACCGTGTACCTGAACAACATCGGCACAAACGCCGTCGGCACTTGGAGCAGAGCGACATTCCGCAATATAGCGTCGTCAAAGATTTTCAAACAATCAGAACTCACGCTTGAAACGGTTGTCGGCTACTACAAACAGGGCGTAAACCTTAAAGTCGAAAACTCGCACGCATACGAAGCGAATGTTTACGCGATTACCTTACACGCGTACTTAATACGCGAAAGCACGAATATCCTATCGCCGAAAAACGCGGATATTATACCGACAGAACCCGCTTAAAGGAGAATATTATGAACGACGCAGAACTCGAACACCGCTTGACAGAGGTCGAGCAACGGAGCAAGAGCAACACGAAACGCCTTGACAAGTTGGAACAGATTCAGAACGAGCTGAAAGCAATCTCAGTAACCCTGCTCAAGGTCGGAGACAAGGTTGAATATCTCGGAAACAGCGTTGACACGCTGAACAAAAAGGTCGCCGAAACAGAGGAACAGCCGAAAAAGACGCTCGGAACAATCAAAGCGGCAATTATCACGGCTATCTGTTCCGGTCTGATATCCATTATTATCAGCATTATCTTTGCAGTGGCAAAATAAAAAGAAAAGGCAGTCCTTCGGGGCTGTCTTTTTCTATTTCGGAAATTATAAAAAATTTTTATTTTTTTTTCAAAAATTA
>ERZ1034976.907-NODE-907-length-25465-cov-6.408973_pt1 | contig 25465 bp, 24 predicted proteins | sample MGYA00520623_ERZ1034976 | MGnify/ENA primary metagenome ERZ1034976 (study PRJEB33766, sample SAMN09781774) | gut metagenome | biome: gut microbiome | host: Homo sapiens | place: Madagascar | study: EMG produced TPA metagenomics assembly of the PRJNA485056 data set... | reverse complement strand
AAGAAGCAAAAGAGGAAGAGGCTGTGATCGATATCGAAGCAAAACCGGAGATCACATTTGATGATTTTGGAAAAATGCAGTTCCAGGTAGGCGAGATCGTTTCCTGCGAAGCTGTTCCGAAGAGCAAAAAGCTGCTCTGCTCACAGGTAAAGATCGGTTCTGCGACGAAACAGATCGTATCCGGTATCAGAGCACATTACACACCGGAAGAAATGGTTGGTAAGAAGGTTATGGTTCTTGTGAACTTAAAGCCTGCAAAACTTGCCGGGGTATTAAGCGAGGGTATGCTTCTGTGTGCAGAAGATGCAGAAGGCAATCTGGCACTTGTGACACCTGAAAAACCGATGCCTGCAGGAGCAGAGATCTGCTAACCGAAAGGGGATAATTTTGATCCGGACTGAAGAATTTACATTTGATTCCCGTGACGGGAAAACAAAATTACATGCAATGCGCTGGCTTCCCGAAGGGGAGCCTGTTGCTGTATTGCAGATCATCCATGGGATGAATGAATACATCCGCCGTTATGATGCATTTGCGACCTATATGGCGGAAAGAGGCTTTGTTGTGGTAGGAGAAGACCACCTCGGACATGGCGAAAGTGTTCCGGAAGGGGGCACTTACGGCTATTTCTGCGATAATGATCCGGCGACGGTCGTAGTCAGGGATGTGCACAGACTAAAGAAGCTGACACAGCAGGACTATCCGACACTTCCTTATCTGATTCTGGGACACAGCATGGGTTCTTTTATCCTGCGTAATTATATCACCAGATACGGAACGGGCATCAGCGGTGCAATCATCTGTGGCACCGGAACGCCGAAAAAGAGCCAGCTTGTGGGCGGTAAGCTGCTGACTTCAATCCTTGGAAAGTTAAAAGGAGATACGTATGTCAGCAAGCTGGTAAACGAGATGAGCACAAAGGCTTATATGAGCGGGGAAGGAATGGAAACAGAGCTTGACTGGCTCTGCTCTGATCGGGCAGTGCAGGAGGCTTATGCAAAGGATCCGCTCTGCTCCGGCTTTACTTTTACCGTCAATGGCTACCATACGCTGTATGAGCTGGCACATCGTATGCAGAAGAAAGAGAATCTTGCGAAAATACCAAAAAAATTACCGATTCTGATCGTATCAGGTACAGAAGATCCGGTTGGTGACAGAGGAGAAGCGCCGAAGGCACTTTATGACACACTCCTGCATCTGGACATTACCAAAACAACGCTGAAGCTGTATAACGGCGCGCGTCATGAGCTGTTAAATGAAAAGATCAAAGAGACTGTTTATTATGAACTGTACAACTGGATGGAAATCGTGTTAAATGAGCTGCAGTAAATGCAGCAGGTTATTTCACAGGAGGTTTGAATCATATGAAGAAACTAATCACACTGCTGTTTTCCGCAGTTTTGCTGCTTTCGATGCCTGTTATGGCAGCAGAAGTCGACCAGAGCAAGATCGTCAATATTGATGCTTCCAAGTCGATCATTGCGCTTGGCGCAGATCTTTCCGCAGAGCAGAGAGCGACCGTATTATCACTCATGGATGTGACAGAAGCGGATCTTGCCAATTATCAGGTCATTACGATCACCAACGATATGGAACATCAGTATCTGGATGCTTATATGGATGCATCCGTAATTGGCTCCAAATCGCTTTCCAGCGTGAAGATCACGCCTGCAGAAAGCGGACATGGTGTACTTGTTACAACAAAAAACATCAATTACTGTACGACCGGTATGTACCGGAATGCCCTTCTGACAGCAGGCGTTTCCGATGCGGATATTCTTGTTGTAGGTCCGACAGAGATTTCAGGAACCGCAGCACTGATCGGAGCGATCAAGGGCTATGAAGCAATGTCGGGAGAATCCGTTTCCGATACGACACTCGATACAGCCATGAATGAGCTGATCACGACAGGTGAGATCGCCATGGAGGATGCGGACAGCCAGGATATTGAAGAACTGATCGCTTTTGTTAAGGCAAAAGTGGCAGCAGGCGGACTGGACAGCGACGACCAGATCAGAAGTGCCATCGAAGAAGGCGAAGATAAATTCGGTGTAACACTGACAGAAGATGAGATCAATCAGATCATTGCCATCATGCAGAAGATCAACCAGCTCGGACTGGATCCGAATGTACTGGTTTCGCAGGCAGAAGATCTGTACAGCAAATTTGGAAAGGATTTCCTGAAAAATCTTGATACGGACGCGATCGCCAAGGAAGTTGCCAAAAGTGCGGCATCCGGCTTTTTTGCAAAGATCGGTGATGCGATCAAAGGATTTTTTGCAGGATTGTTTCAGTAAATGACATTTCAGATCCGTAATATCAGAACAGAAGAATGGGAAGATGCGATGGCACTCGTCTGGCGCACATTTCTGAAATATGAAGCGTGTGACTATGAAGAAGAGGGTGTCCGCAGTTTTCTGGATTTTATCACGGATGAACGATTAAAGAAGCTGCATATGATAGGAGAATACCCTGTCATGGCAGCTTTTTGCGGTCAGAAGATGGTTGGCGTGGCATCCATGCGGAGCATCAATCACATTTCGCTTTTGTTTGTGGACAGTAAGTACCACAAAAAGGGGATCGGAACAGAGCTGGTGCACAGTCTGCGGGAGCTGGTTCTTGCAGAAGGAAGAAGGACTTCCCTGACCGTGAATGCAGCGCCATACGCGACGGGATTTTATCATAAGATCGGGTTTACGGACACGGACCGGATGTGCACAAAAGAAGGGATTTCCTACACACCGATGGAGTGGACTTTCGCATCTTTTACAGGAAATCCGACAGATTAGGCAACATGTATAAGAAAGGTTGAAAACTTTGTGTACTTGTGTTATAGGAAAAATCAGAAGTGTATTATATAATACCATTATCGGGTGACAGAATAACACCAAACATAATTTTAGGAGGAAAATTTAATGGCTAACTTATCATTAAAAGACGTATGTAAAGTATATCCAAACGGATTTGAAGCAGTTAAAGATTTCAATCTTGAGATCGCAGATCAGGAATTCATCATCTTCGTAGGACCTTCAGGATGTGGTAAATCTACTACACTTCGTATGATCGCAGGTCTGGAAGACATCTCTTCCGGTGAATTAAGAATCGGTGAGAAATTAGTAAACGACGTAGAACCAAAAGACAGAGATATCGCCATGGTATTCCAGAGCTACGCTCTGTATCCTCATATGACAGTATATGATAACATGGCTTTTGGTCTTAAGTTAAGAAAAGTTCCAAAAGAAGAAATCGACAAGATGGTTAAAGAAGCAGCTAAGATCCTTGACCTGACTCCACTCCTTGATCGTAAGCCAAGAGCTTTATCAGGTGGTCAGAGACAGCGTGTTGCCATGGGTCGTGCAATCGTTCGTAATCCTAAGGTATTCCTTATGGATGAGCCTTTATCAAACCTGGATGCAAAACTTCGTGTACAGATGCGTATCGAGATCGCTAAATTACATCAGAGATTAGGTACAACAATCATCTACGTAACACATGACCAGACAGAGGCTATGACACTTGGTACAAGAATCGTAGTTATGAAGGATGGTATCATCCAGCAGGTAGATACACCTCAGAACTTATATGAGAAGCCACAGAACCTGTTCGTTGCAGGATTCATGGGATCTCCACAGATGAACTTCTTAGATGCAATCGTAGAAGTTGTTGATGATACAGCTGTATTAAAGGTTGCTGGTCACTTCATTCCACTTCCACCTGCAAAATCTAAAAAGCTGATCGAAGGTGGCTACAACGGAAAGACTGTTACATTTGGTATCCGTCCGGAAGATGTATATGATTCAGAAATGATGGTAGAAGCTTCACCACAGAGCACATTCGAAGCTACAGTTAAGGTTTACGAGTTACTTGGTGCAGAAGTTTACTTATACTTCGATCTTGATGAGTTCCAGATGACAGCAAGAGTTGATCCTCGTACAACAGCCAGACCAGGTGATGTTGTTAAATTCGCTATTGATGTTGAAAAGATTCATATCTTTGATAAAGAAACAGAATTAGTAATTACCAACTAATCCGAACAAGTTTACTTGGGGAGATACATTGTATGTATCTCCCTTTCTTTGTAGCGAGGAAGGAAACCAAGCGACAGCGAAGCTGGCATTTGGTTTCACCCGAGCGTACAACGAGAAAATCAGAAGCAGCGGAGCTGCGGCGCTACGAAGTAGCGGGATTTTCGAGTCTGTGCGAGGCTTGCGGTAAGGAGGAACCCACGGTATGTAGTTAGGGGAACCGCGAAGCGGTGGAACCTGACTACTGGCACAGCCCACGAGCAGAGCGAGTATATAATGGCTGTGCTCCCGAGGGAGGATGCCTTATCGCCCAGTAACGAGCTTGATCGTTACAGAAGGAGAAGCAGCGGAGCTGCGGCGCTACGGAGTAGCGGGATTTTCGAGTCTGTGAGAGGTATAGAAAGGATGTGTGCATTTGATAACAGCACAAGTAGTACAGAATTGCCTGGATGATTTAAAGACAATTACAAAGGTGGATCTTGCGGTCGTTGATGTAGAAGGAGTTATGGTAGCAAAGAACACGGACCGGTTTGACAATAATATGGAATTTATTACGGAGTTCGCTGCCTCTCCGGCAGGAAGTCAGGTGCTTCAGGGCTGTCAGTATCTGAAGATCTATGATGAAGAAGATCCGGTATATGTACTTCTTTGCGGTGATTCCAGTGAGGAATATATGATCGGAAAGATTGCGGTATCCAATATCCAGAATCTGATCACAGCCTATAAGGAGCGGTTTGACCGCAATAATTTCTTCCAGAATCTGATCCTGGACAATCTGCTTCTGGTAGATATTTATAATCGTGCCAAGAAGCTGCATATTGAGATCCAGAAGCCAAGAGTCGTTCTGCTTTTGGAAATTCCGGCGGGAAAAGAAAATTATGCCATGGAATTTTTAAAGAGTATGTTTTCTGCGCAGTCCGGCGATTATGTAACGGCAGTAGATGAAAACACACTGATCGTTATCAAACAGGTAGAGGCAAAGGATTCTTATGCGGAAGTGGCAGAAGTAGCGGAAACAACCGTTGCCATGATGAACACAGAAGCGATGATCAATGTGCGTGTGGCATACGGTACGATCGTAGAGGAACTGAAGGATGTTTCCAAGAGCTATAAGGAAGCCAAAATGGCACTGGATGTCGGCAAGATCTTTTATGCGGAAAAGACGGTCACTGCATACAGCACACTCGGAATCGGACGACTGATCTATCAGCTGCCGATCAATCTCTGTGAAATGTTCATCGAAGAGATCTTTGGCGGAAAGGTTCCGGAAGAACTGGATGAAGAAACTCTTACCACGATCAATACATTCCTGGAAAACAATCTGAACGTATCGGAAACCTCCAGACAATTATATGTCCACAGAAATACACTGTTGTATCGTCTGGAAAAACTGGAAAAATATACAGGACTGGATATCCGTATCTTTGATGATGCACTGACACTGAAGATTGCACTTATGGTTGTTCGTTATATGCGGTATCTGGAGAGTATGGATTATTAAATGTCATGCATTCCCGGTCACACATTTGCTGCGCAAATATGCGACAAGTAATGCATGACATTGCGGGAACCTCAGCCCATGCATAATCACCTTCGGTGATGGGCTGAGCCTACATCATGCATTCTTCGAATGCATGACATTACGGGAACCTCTCGCATGAGAATTGCTGCGCAATGCTCGAGGCTGCATCATGCATCTTTGATGCATGACATTATAAGCACTTTCATATATTGGATTAAATGGTTCAATATAAGGAAGTGCTATTTTGTTTACGCAGAAAAAGGATTATGTTTATGTGTATAAAGGAGAGCAGATGTTGTCCAAAGCGGGGCTGCGGAAGCTGACGATCATGGGGCGAAAGGTAAAGGTGGAATTTCTACTGCAGGATCTGCCGGCTGCCGGGGGAAAAGGAAGCTGCAGACTGTGTTATCTTCTGGGCGGACAGGAGAAGGAAAAAAGCTGGGATATTGTATTTGTATCCGGCAGACGGCAGATGCAGTTTTTGCAAAAGTTGGAGGAAGCGGAAGAAATGGAAGGGATCGTGGATTGCAGGATCTTTTTGCCCGGAGGAAAGGAGATCCGTGGAGAAGCGGATGTTGTCACAGAGGAAAAACAGAATGTGGAAGAGGCGGATGTGAGGATGCAGATCCCGGATATAGATAAAGAAGAGAAAATGAAGCAGAAATCAGAATCTGAGGAACGATCACAGGAGATGCAAAACAAGAGCCGGGTAGAGACAAAAGAAAGCAGGAAGGAGACTGAAATACCGGAAAATCAAGTGCTCTATATCCAGGATCTGACGCAGCTTCTTTCCATGGGAGAAAAACAGAGAGAGCTGTATTATAACAGCTTTTTGCTGCATGGATATTATCAGTACAGACATGTGGTGGCTGGTGACGGGTTTATCGGTGTTCCGGGTAATTTTAGCCAGCGGGAAGCGATCGCGGCAAAAATGATGGGCTTTCCACTTTTCATTGAAGCGGAAAATCTGCAACATTGTGAAATTGGGGAAGAAAGCAGAACAGAAATGCCACAGATGGGGGCATATGGGTATTTTCTGTGTAAAGTCAGATAAATATGCGAACGGTCAGTGCAGCTGACAAGGCAGAACAGGCAGTAGTGTGGCGCATGGCAGTTCGATCAGTCTACGCCCCGCAGTGCGACCGAAGGGATATTTGGTTTCAATATCTCTATAAACTTCTCCAGTTCCATGCGGGAATAGGCAGAAAAGCCAGGGCATAGAACCTGTTCACTTTCTTTATAGGACTGCAGAAAGTATCTTTTGGCGCCTTTGATCCAGTCACCTATCTCGCGGAAAGTTTCTGCGCTGTGCAGCTCGCGGACGACTGTGGTGCGGAATTCGTAGGTGAAACGCCTTTCATCTGTCTCGTGCATCAGAAAATGCACGCTTTCGCGGATGCGGGAAAGCATTTCATCGGAAAAGGCATAAGAAGTACTGTGATCTGTCGGATCAGTCAGTCCTGCCACCTTCAGATAATTGGAAGGACCGGACTTAATATCCATTGCCACGTAGTCGATCAGCTTCTGTTCATAAAGCGTCTGCAGCATGAAAGGATTGCTGCCATTTGAGTCAAGCTTGACCAGATAGCCCAGCTGTTTGACCTCGGCCAGAAAATCAGGCAGATCGTGATAGATCGTCGGTTCGCCGCCGGTAATACAGACACCTGTCAGGATATTCTTTCTTTTTTGTAAATAAGAAAGGATATCTTGTTTTGTGTATGCAGCATAAGAAGCAGGATCTAATAGAAGATCACTGTTCTGGCAATATGGGCAGCGGAAATTACAGCCACCGAGAAAAACAGTAGCTGCTACGTGCTCCGGATAATCTAATAAAGTTGTTTTTTGTAAACCACAAAATAACATAAGCTGCCTTCTTTCCTATTACACAAAAAACGTTCCGTGGGATGCGATGTCCCAGATAAACAGTATAACACTTTAAAGACCTGAGGGTATAGTGGATCTGCATAATTTATGCAGCTATTTTTATGCGGGAATGCTTGTTATTTTTACGCATAACCCGTATGATAGAGACAGGTGTTTTATTCCAGAGGAAAAAGTGAGGGAAAAAGATGCAGGTAGCGACAGACAGATGTCCCTGTTGTAATAAAAAATTTTTTTATTATGACAGCAGACAGTATTTTTGTGGGAGCCCGATCAGAACGTGTAGAAAATGTGGAGGCAGTTATATCGACAAAAGATATCATGAACTGGCGATTGAGGGATTGCCGGGCAGCGAATTTTCCAAAGGCTCGTATCTGTTTCTGATCGCGTTAGGTACATTTGTGTTGTACAGAGGAATTCACCTGATTGGATACAGGGAGCTTGGCATGTCGGATACTGCAGTGAGCAGATGGTTACTTCCGGTTGTATTTACTGTGATGGGATTGATTCTGATCATTGGCGGAATCATTGAGTTGATTCGCATTATAAACGGAAGTAAGGCAAAAAAGTGGGAACAAAAGAGACAACAGTCAATAGCGCGTCTGCGAAATCCTGATTATGCATGGAGGCTGAAACAGACGGGGTATCCTGTTCCGGAGGAATATCTGCGATAGGAATAACCGGAAGAACACGCTAAGGCGGTCAATACAAAAAGAAAACAGAAGAGAGAATAGTGAGGGAGAGAGATGAAAGAGAAATTAGCGAAGATTTTTGTGGCTGTGTTATTTATCGGCCTTGGTCTGTATTTACTGATCACAGGGATTACGGATCTGACAAGTAAGAGTGATTATGTGGAAGCAGAGATTGACATGGCAGGTGGAAATCTTACGGTTGAGCATTCCATCAATGGGCTGATACCGATAGGAAATGAGTATTACTATATAGGTGTTAATTCTGAGGAAGGTAGTATTTATATTGTACGTGCAACGAAAAAGTGGCTGGATCAAAATTTTGATGCAGATGGCAAGGCAATAGGTGGAAGCTATACATTGAAGGCGAAAAAACGGAAGCTGGATTATAAGGTAGAGCGTGAGTATAGTGATTCGTTTTCTGATATGGATATGACGGGGTTTCAGTTAGTCACAGGTACTTCGTCATGTCTGGATACGGACTATAAAACTTTCGCAGTGAAAAAGCTTGTCTGCGTATTTGCTTTTCTACTGACACTGCTTTGTATTTTTGCAGGGATAAAGGAGCAGGACGAGAATAGAAAGCCTGTATGGGGAAAAGTTATGGTAGTCTCCCTTCTAATATCTGCGGCATTGATGATCCATGTACTGAGCTTTCTATAAGTATTCTGGCAGAACGGAAAGAAGAGAAAATGGGAAAACAGTTATGCATGAACTGACAGAAAAACAGTTAAAACGCCGGGAAAACCGGCTTCGCGCCAAAGAAGAGAAGCTGCGCAGGGAAGAAGAAGCAAGGCAGCAGGCGCTTATAATCAAACAAAAAACGGATGAAAAGTTTATGAAGCAGGCTCTTTTGCAGGCAAAAAAGGCAAAAGAGCTTGGTGAAGTACCGATTGGCTGTGTGATCGTACAGGACGGAAAAGTGATCGGACGCGGCTATAACAGACGCAATACCGATAAGAGCACATTATCGCACGCGGAGATCACAGCCATTCGGAAAGCAAGTAAAAAATTAAATGACTGGCGGCTTGAGGAATGCACACTTTATGTGACATTGGAGCCATGCCAGATGTGCGCGGGCGCAATCGTGCAGGCGCGTGTCAAGGAGGTTGTAATCGGAGCGATGAATCCGAAAGCAGGCTGCGCCGGTTCTATACTGAATCTGTTTACGATGAAGCAGTTCAACCATCAGGTACAGACAACCTATGGTGTCTGCGAAGCGGAATGCAGCCAGATTTTGAAGCAGTTTTTTGCCGGACTTAGAAAACGCCTGCATGAAACGGATGGTAGTGGTATTTGCAATAGGAAATAATGGAACTGTTCTGCGAGACAAAATGATCTTATCGGTTCAGATGCGTTATAGGTGACGGAAGAAAGGAAACGAGATGGGTGTGATATATTTTATTCTGGGAATCATGGGTGCTGCCTATGTGATAATTGGCGGAGGTGTATTTCTGGTATTTATAACTTCAGGAGGCTTTGCAGAGGCAGGAGGAGCAGTTTTTATGCCGCTTATTTTTGTGGTGATTGGTATTGGATTTCTGGCGGGAATTGCAATTCATAAGAGCGTCAAAGGGAGAATTCGGAAAAAAGGGAAAAAGTATGTGGCGAAAGTGTACAGCTATGTGGAGAATACCTCTTTTACGGTAAATAACTCTTATACAGTCAATACAGTGGTGCACTATTTCGATGAAACGCACACAGAAAGAGAGGCTGTCATTCCGACATGTTTTGAAAAGGGTTCCTCTAAAATGCTTCCTATCGGAATGACCGTTGACATTTATTGCTACCGGGATAAATATGGCTATGATCCGAAATCTGTCAGAAGTGAATATCTGCCGGGAGAGGAAGAACTGATGGATGACAAGCCGGTAGATCCGATGCAGCTGAAAATGGTGGCTGTTTCCTGCCCGAACTGCGGTTCCAGCTTTCAGGCTGCAACGGGGTATTCCAGCAAGTGTCCGTATTGTGGCAGCTATATAAATGCGTAATTACTCGATTTTCTGTTCATAAAACAGAAATTCCATATCCTCATAGCCGCGGATAGACAGATGACCGGTATCACAAAATACAAAGCCTTGAGAAGGATAGAGCTTTTTGGCTACAGTATTGGTTCCGATCACATCAAGGCGCAATACTTTTTTGCCGTTTTCTTTGCATAAGCAGAGTGCTTCGTGGATCAGCTGCCTGGCAATGCCCTTTCCCTGATAGTCCGGGCTTACACCAAGGACGTGCAGCTCGGCAGCTTCTGTATCTGTGGCTTTTGTAATCCAGTTTACGGTCCGGTAAGTTTCGCTGATGCCATTTGCAAGAGCCATCATACCGGCGATGGTTTCGTGATCCCAAAGAATATAAAATTCGCCTTTGTTTATGTAGGATAAGATGGTTTCTTCGGTCGGATGCTGTCCCTTCCGCCACATGGCAAGGTGTTCGATATCCGGTGTTTTATCAGTAATTTCTTCATAGCACTGCATTGCCTTTGGCAGATCTGCAGCGGTTGCTTTTTGTATATGCATGGTAAGTCTTCTTTCTACGTTCTACGCTGGCGGGCGCACGGGATGTGCAGCAATTAAATTCTCGCTTTGCTCGAATAGGCTGCACAAGGTAGTCAGGGTCCCACCGCTTCGCGGTTTCCCTAACTACAAGAACCGTGCGGCCTGCTTCGAGCGAAACCCCCATACGTTACCTTAACAGTTAACTCGGCCCAGGCACCCTCACGGCACACAGGAGCTTCTGCTTAGTGCTGCTTTGTTCCCAACCTGACACGGTTCACAGATTCCTGTTGCGCAAGACCCAGACGTCATCGCCACTTATTAAGGGCAGCTATGAAAGCCAAAACCCTCTGCCGGCCATCACCCCTACTAGAGCGGATTGTAGGTACAGGGCGCCGCTACTGCCCCGGCTGCACGGTTCGTTTAAGTATATCTAATTTTTAAAAGGATGTCAATGCATCGGACTTTAATCCATATTTTCCTTGATCCGGATATCTACCGCCGTGTAATTATACTCCGACTTAGGCAGATCTCCTGTTGCCAGATAAGAAAACAGGATGTCGAGCGGTTTGCTGCCCTGTACAAGCGGTTCCTGGCAGATCGTGGCGGAGACCACATCTTTTGCGATCATTTCTTTGGTGGTGGCAACCTTATCAAAAGTAATGATGGTCATATCCTTTTTCTGCCCGCGCATGGCAAGTGCTGCGCGACAGCCGCCGTATACACCTGCAGCAGCAAAGAAAAGGGCATTGATCTCCGGGTGCTCCGTCAGAAGCCGGGTTGTCCGATCATAACTGACAAAGTCGTCATCATCATTTGTGATTGTTGCAACAATATCAATATTCGGATAAGACCGGATTGCATTTGTAAAGCCGGCAATCCGCTCCGTATGACACAGGATTTCTTCGGAACCTGTAACAATACCGATTTTTGTGGACTCGTTTTTTGCCATCAGACGCATCAGACCTGCAGCTGTAGCACCGGACTGGTAATAATTACTGCCGACAAAAGCGATACGCTTACAGTTTTTGATATCCGTATTCAGGGCAACAACAGGAATTCCCTGCTCAAACAGCTCGTCGATACGCCTGGCAAGGCGCGGATCGTTGGTTGGCGAAATGGCAATGCCATTGATGCCGTCCTTTACAAATTCGTCAATTGCCTGAAGCTGCTCGAGTGTGTCAACATTGACACGTTTGATCTGTACCGTACAGTTGTAGCAGGCGAGATCTTCTTCCTTCTGGCGGATTCCGTCGGTTACTTCATCAAAGAACGGATTTCCCTCTCCGAATAAGATCACACCAAGCTTTAAGTTCTTCTTCTGTGCAGCAAGCACAAGACCTGCACGATTTGGTTTGTAGTCGAGCGCATGTACGATCTCCATGATTTTCTGTGCGGTCTGTGGGTTTACAGAGCCTCTTTTATTTAAAACACGGTCTACCGTACCGCGCGATACGCCTGCAAGATCGGCGATTTCCTTAATCGTTGCCATAACGATCTCCTTTCACGGACAAAACATAAAGTGCCCCTCTTCTTTAAAAACTAACATACTCGACATACAATGTCAATGAAATATGTGCCATAATGTGATACGTGCACATAATTTATAAAAAAGTAACAAAAGAGAACGTCAGAAAATGAAAATACATGGAAAATCATTGGTTAGAATGACGAAATGAAATAATTTTTCAACTAGATATTGCATTTTTGAAACGGGCATATTATAGTATAAGTGTGCACGGGCACAAGAAAGCACGGTATTTGTGTTTGAGACCCGTGTAACGAGGATAAGAGACGCAAATGATCCGAGAATGGATCACGCAAAAGAAAATAAAACAGGAGGATGGATATGTTATATATCGGGGTAGATTTAGGAACATCCGCAGTAAAACTGCTGTTGATGGATGGAGAAGGTAAGATCCAGAATATTGTATCAAAAGAATATCCGCTTTATTTCCCACATCCGGGCTGGAGTGAACAGAAGCCTGAGGATTGGTATGAGCAGGTTATGGCAGGCATCAGGGAACTGATCAAAGATGCTGATAAATCACAGGTTGCAGGCATCAGCTTCGGCGGTCAGATGCATGGACTTGTTATATTGGATAAGGATGACAATGTGATCCGTCCGGCGATCCTCTGGAATGACGGCAGAACAACAGAGGAATGTGATTACTTAAATAATGTGATCGGAAAGGATAAGCTTTCTCAGTACACAGCCAATATTTCCTTCACAGGTTTTACAGCACCAAAGATCTTATGGGTGAAAAATAAAGAACCTGAGAATTTTGCTAAGATCGAAAAGATCATGCTGCCAAAGGATTATATCGCATATAAGCTTTCAGGCGTACATTGCACAGATGTTTCCGATGCATCAGGCATGTTGCTCTTTGATGTAAAGAACAGATGCTGGTCCAAGGAAATGTGCGAGATCTGCGGCGTGAAAGAAGAACAGCTTGCCAAGATCTATGAATCTTATGAGACAGTCGGAACTGTTTTACCGGAAATCGCAAAAGAGCTCGGTATTCCGGAAAGCTGTAAGGTAGTTGCAGGCGCAGGTGATAACGCAGCTGCAGCAGTCGGTACAGGAACAGTCGGAGACGGAATGTGCAATATTTCACTTGGTACAAGTGGCACGATCTTTATCTCCTCTGAAAAATTCGGTGTAGATAAGAACAATGCGCTGCACGCATTTGCACACGCAGACGGACATTATCATCTGATGGGCTGTATGCTTTCCGCAGCAAGCTGTAATAAATGGTGGATGGATGAGATCATCCGTACAAAGGATTATCCGGCAGAACAGAAGGGCATCACAAAGCTTGGTGAAAACCATGTATTCTTCCTTCCTTATTTAATGGGTGAGCGTTCTCCGCACAATAATCCGAATGCAAGAGGCACTTTTATCGGTATGACAATGGATACCACAAGAGAAGATATGACACAGGCAGTTTTAGAGGGCGTTGCCTTTGCACTGCGTGATTCCTTAGAAGTTGCAAGAAGCCTTGGTATTGACATTAAGCGTACAAAGATCTGCGGCGGTGGTGCAAAGAGCCCGCTGTGGAAGAAGATGATCGCCAATATCATGAACTTAAAAGTAGATGTCATCGAAAGTGAAGAAGGACCTGCGCTCGGCGGTGCAATGCTTGCTGCTGTTGCAAACGGTGAATTCGCTTCCGTAGAAGATGCAGCAGCAAAGATCGTAAAGGTTGTCGATACAGTAGAGCCTGATCCGGCGCTTGTTGCAAAATATGAAGAGAAGTACCAGCAGTTCAGGGAAATCTATCCTGCCTGCAAACCACTTTTCGATATCATTACAAAATAATGTAGTAAAAGGAGGACAAACCAATGCAGATTTTAGATGTTACAGACGCACGTTTTAAAAAGTATGGACGAATTGTAAAAAATGTTGATTTTACAGGCCTTGTGGAAGCAATGCAGAGCACACCTCTCCCGGATGGCGTAGAGTATGTTGCCTCTGCTCCGGAGCTGGAAGCCCTTCCTGTGATGCAGGAGCTTCAGAAGGTAACTTACGGAGAACTCCCAATCCAGATCGGTTACTGCAACGGTCATAACGTACTGTTGAATGCGGTAGAATACCACAGAAGCTCAGAGATCAATGTAGCTGCAACAGATGCAGTGCTGATCTTAGGCTCCGAGCAGGATATCACAGATGATTTCCATTATGATACATCCCTGATGGAAGCATTCAAAATCCCGAAAGGAACAGCAGTTGAGATTTATGGCACAACGCTTCACTATGCACCATGTGATCTCAATAATGAAGGCTTCAAGGTAACGGTTGTTCTGCCAAAGGGCACAAATGAGCCGCTTGACGAGGCACATAAGGATGCTGAAGATAAGCTCATCACAGCAAAGAACAAATGGCTGATCGCACATGCAGAAGGCGGTCAGGATCCGGCAGCTTTCATCGGACTGGTCGGAAAGAACTTAAACATCAACGAATAAGCGATACGTGATAAACAGGTCAGCCCTGTTGGAATAAACAAAATAAAATGAACCTTAAGTATGAAAGAAAATGGAGGAAAAAAATATGTACAATGCACCTGATGTAAAAATTGGTATCGTAGCAGTTTCCCGTGACTGCTTCCCGGAATCACTTTCCGTAAACAGAAGAAAAGCTCTGGTAGAGGCTTACACAAAGAAATATGACGCTTCACAGATCTATGAATGTCCGATCTGTATCGTAGAGAGCGAGATCCATATGGTACAGGCTCTGGAAGACATCAAGAAAGCAGGCTGTAACGCACTTTGCGTATATCTTGGTAACTTCGGACCTGAAATCGCTGAAACATTACTGGCTAAACACTTTGACGGACCTGTTATGTTCTGTGCAGCAGCAGAAGAATCCCAGAATGATCTGGTACAGGGACGTGGCGATGCTTACTGTGGTATGCTGAATGCAAGCTACAACTTAAAGCTTCGTAATGTAAAGGCTTATATTCCGGAATATCCTGTCGGAACTGCAGAAGAATGTGCAGATATGATCCATGAATTTGTACCGATCGCACGTACAGTAGATGCACTTGCAAACTTAAAGATCATCAGCTTTGGTCCAAGACCTCTGAACTTCCTTGCTTGTAATGCGCCGATCAAACAGCTTTACAACTTAAATGTTGAGATTGAAGAGAACTCAGAGCTTGACCTTTTCGAAGCATTCAAGAAGCATGAAGGTGATGAAAGAATTCCTGCCAAAGTAAAAGAAATGGAAGAAGAATTAGGAAAGGGCAACAACAAACCGGGCATCCTTCCTAAACTCGCACAGTATGAGCTGACATTACTTGACTGGGTAGAGGAGCACAGAGGCTATCGTAAATATGTAGCGATCGCAGGAAAATGCTGGCCTGCATTCCAGACACAGTTCGGATTCGTTCCTTGCTATGTCAACAGCCGTTTAACAGGTATGGGTATTCCTGTATCCTGCGAAGTTGATATTTATGGTGCACTCAGCGAGTTCATCGGATACACAGTCAGCGAAGATATCGTTACACTGCTTGATATCAACAACTCCGTACCGGCAGATATGTACGAAGAGTCTATCAAGGGCAAATTTGATTACACACATAAAGATACATTCATGGGCTTCCATTGTGGTAATACATGCAGCAAGAAACTGGCATTCTGCTCTATGCAGCATCAGATGATCATGGCAAGAAGCCTTCCGGAAGAAGTAACACAGGGAACACTCGAAGGCGATATCGCTCCTGGCGACATCACATTCTTCCGTCTGCAGTCTACAGCAGATGCAAAGCTCCGTGCATACATTGCAAACGGTGAAGTGCTTCCTGTTGCAACAAAATCTTTCGGTGCGATCGGTGTATTCGCAATACCTGAAATGGGCAGATTCTACCGTCATGTATTGATCGAGAAGAACTTCCCGCATCATGGAGCAGTTGCTTTCGGACACTACGGAAAAGCAATTTATGAAGTATTCAAGTACATCGGTGTAGATGTAGATGAGATCGGATACAACCAGCCTAAGGGTGTAAGATATCCGACAGAAAATCCATTTGCATAAGGTGATCTGAAGCAGGTCAGGCTAAAATGCTTTGACCGCAGGCTTAAGGAATGGTACAATCAGAGTGTTTATAAGGGTAGCAACCGGTCATATATGTGATCGGTTGCTATCATAGGGTAAGGAGAAGCGGTAGTCTTTCGCTCCTGGCTCTTATCGGAACAGCTGCTGCGGAGCGCTTCTGTCTGTCTACGGATAAACAGCAGACAAGACAAAAAGGCATCAGTGTTTCGCAAAAGCAGTATATTGCAACCATATAGAATGAAAAAGGAGAAAGCACATGACAAATTTAGAGCTTCAGAAAATGGCAAACGAAGTTCGTAAAGGTATCGTCACAAGTGTACACAGTGCTAAAGCAGGTCATCCGGGCGGATCTTTATCTGCAGCAGATATGTTCACATACCTTTACTTTGAAGAAATGAATATTGATCCAAAGAATCCGAAAATGGAAGACAGAGACCGTTTCGTTTTATCAAAGGGTCATACAGCACCGGGCTATTATGCAGCACTTGCAAACAGAGGATATTTCCCGGTAGAAGATTTAAAGACACTGCGTCACCTTGGTTCTTACCTGCAGGGACATCCTTGTATGCAGGAAACACCGGGTGTTGACATGAGCTCAGGTTCCCTTGGACAGGGCATTTCCGCAGCAGTCGGTATGGCACTTGCCGGAAAGCTTGATAACAAAGATTATCGTGTATACACACTGCTTGGAGACGGCGAGATCCAGGAAGGTCAGGTATGGGAAGCTGCTATGTTCGCAGGCGCCAGAAAGCTTGATAACCTTGTTGTGATCGTGGATAACAATGGTCTGCAGATCGACGGTAAAGTAGAAGATGTATGTTCCGTATATCCGATCGATAAGAAATTTGAAGCATTCAACTTCCAGGCGATCAACGTTGACGGTCATAATTTCGACGAGATCCGTGCTGCTATGCAGAAAGCAAGAGAAACAAAGGGTATGCCTACAGCGATCATCATGCATACAGTCAAAGGAAAAGGCGTCTCCTTCATGGAAGATCAGGCAGGCTGGCATGGCAAGGCACCAAATGATGAAGAGTACGAAATCGCAATGGCAGATCTGAAAAAGATTGATGAGCAGTTAGAGAAAGCAGGTGAAGTATAATGGCAGATGTAAAGAAAATTGCAACCAGAGAAAGCTATGGTAACGCACTTGTTGACTGCGCAGAAGACTTCCCGCAGTTAGTTGTTCTTGACGCAGACCTTGCAGGTGCTACCAAAACAGGTATTTTCAAAAAAGCATATCCGGATCGTCATATCGATTGTGGTATTGCAGAATGTAATATGACAGGAATCGCAGCAGGACTTGCTACCTGCGGTAAGATCCCGTTTATTTCTTCTTTTGCCATGTTTGCAGCAGGAAGAAACTTTGAACAGGTTCGTAACTCGATCGGTTATCCACATCTGAATGTAAAGATCGGTGCAACACACGCCGGTATTACAGTCGGTGAAGACGGCGCAACCCATCAGTGTAACGAAGATATCGCTCTGATGCGTACCATTCCGGGTATGACAGTTATTGTTCCTTCCGATGATGTGGAAGCTAAAGCAGCAGTTCGTGCAGCACTGGAAATGAACGGCCCTGTTTACCTTCGTTTCGGTCGTGCAGCAGTTCCGGTCATCAATGACAAACCGGATTACAAGTTTGAGATCGGTAAGGGTGTTGTGTTAAAAGAAGGCAAGGATGTAACGATCATCGCAACAGGTATTTGTGTAGATTCCGCACTCGGTGCAGCAGAAAAACTGGCAGCAGACGGTATCGATGCAGAAGTCATCAATATCCATACGATCAAACCACTGGATGAAGAGCTTGTACTTGCTTCCGCGAAGAAGACAGGCAAAGTTGTTACCGTGGAAGAGCACTCCGTGATCGGCGGTCTTGGCAGCGCAGTATGCGACGTACTCAGTGAGAAGGCTCCGACAAAGGTTTGCAAGATCGGTATGTATGACAGATTCGGCGAATCCGGCCCTGCAGCAGCGCTTGTTGCAAAATACGGCTTAGATGCTGAAGGCGTTTACAAGAAAGTAAAAGAGTTTGTATAGGATCATTAGCAAATAAATGAACCAATTAAATCCCGGGGCTGATAGATACGTGCAATCACGTTTGCCTACCCTGCGATATCACAGTTTTATTTACACAGGTTCCCTCGCCACAATAAATACGCCTGTGGCGGGAACCCGGTAAAAAACTGTGATATCTCGGTCGGCTACACTATCGATTGCATAGTATCTATCAGCCTCGGGATTTTTGTATTTATTCTTATTTTATTCACATATCTATGCAAGGCAATCCTCATTGTTATAACGCATTTGGACCTGACAGATAATTAGGTAAAAAGTTTATTGGTAATTGTTAATGCTTTGCAATAATGGTATAGTTATTACAAAGCATATTTTCTTTTCCGGAAGCTTTCTGCTTCCGATGAACCATATCTTTATGATGTCACATGCGGCATATCTGTTCATCTTTTAGAAAATCCATGCTTGTAACTAAATAAGAGCAGGGATTTGTGAAAGATAACAAGACGATTTGCAGAGCAGATAAGGATAAATATATCCGGTCTGCAAAGGATATGATATATGTCTGAATTGCCAAAGCGCAGCAACTCCCTGCATCACACCAAAGGAGGATGCTTATGGCACAAAAAGACAAGAAAAGAAACTATCGCAGCAATGGAAACAGGGAATACAAGAGTGATGTGATCTCCATGATGCTGCAAATACCGGAGTATGCGCTGGATGTTTACAATGCAATGAATAATTCGGGGTATACAGATCCTGACATGATCCAGATCATGCGGCTGGAAAACGGAATCTCGTTATCGATAAGGAATGACGCTTCCTTTTTCATCAGCAATTATCTGAATCTGTATGAACACCAGTCTACATACAGCCCCAATGCACCGCTGCGTTTCTTGATCTATTTAACGAACCTGCTCAAAACAACGATCAGAAAGCGGGATCTGTATAGCAGAAAACGTGTGCAGATCGCAACACCGCATTTTGCAGTGTTCTATAATGGGACAGAGAAAAGACCTGAAAAAGAGGTATTGAAACTTTCAGATGCATTTATTAACCAGACGAATACACCGGAGATTGAGCTGACAGTTACAGTCTACAATATCAATCCACATAATAATACACAGCTTCTTACAAAAAGCAAGGTCTTGAGCGGTTATATGATCTTCGTGAACCGAGTGCGGGAGAATTTAGAACATCAGAATAAGATTGCACAGAATGCGTCAGAATATGATGAGACAGCATATGAGGAAGATCTGGAAGCAGCGATTAATGAAGCAATTGATTATTGTATAGAGCATGACATCATGGAAACATTTTTCAGAGAAAACAGGAGTGAGGTGACCAAGAGCATGGTACTTGATTATACATGGGAACGCCGCGAGGAACTGATCCGGGCAGAAGAATATGAGGATGGGAAGCGTGAGGGACTTGAAATTGGCAGAGCCGAGGGCGAAAAAGCTACACAAAAGAAATTGCTGCAAAATCTGATGAAAACACAGAGGGTCACGGAGACTGAGGCAAAACAAATGCTTGGAATCCAGTAAATACATAGCTAGGCAGATAATAGACTGAATCCCAGGGCTGATAGATACTAAGCAATCGATAGTGTAGCCGACCGAGATTTGCGGAGCATTTGCTGCAGCGGAGAGACCGCAACGCTTTTTTGCGGCCGAAGCGCAGCAAGACATGCTCATAGCAAATCGCAGGGTAGGCAAACGTGATTGCGTGTATCTATCAGCCTCGGGATTTTTGTATTTATTCTTATTTCATTCATATATCTGAAACACATAAACATGTAGAAATACCCTCTAATATTTGAGTGGACTCTTCCTGTATATAAAACAATCCTTATTACCATGATGCATTTTCCAAATGTAAAATGTAAGTAAAATATGTAAATTCCTGTGGTGTTATTGAGAATTGTATTATAAAATAATTCCGTGGAAACCTATTTATAGCATAAGAGGAGGCTATTATGGACTTTTTCGGAATATTATCAATGGTAGGTGGACTTGCCCTGTTTTTATACGGAATGCACCTGCTGGGAGAGGGATTATCGAGCGTATCCGGAGGCAGACTGGAAAAAATCCTGGAACGTATGACCAATAACCCGATCAAAGCTGTTGCACTTGGCGCGGGCGTGACTGCACTGATCCAGAGTTCTTCTGCCACGACCGTTATGGTTGTCGGTTTTGTAAACTCCGGTATTATGAAGCTTTCCCAGGCGGTTGGCATTATCATGGGTGCCAATATCGGTACAACCGTAACCTCGTGGATCTTAAGTCTGAGTGGTATCGAGAGCAGTAATTTCTTTATACAGCTGTTAAAACCAACCTCGTTTTCGCCGGTTCTGGCACTGGTTGGTGTCTGTATGCTGCTTTTTTCCAAGAAAGAGAAAAAACATAATATCGGAACGATCCTGATTGGCTTTGCAGTGCTGATGTATGGTATGGATGCCATGTCGGAAGCAGTGAAACCACTTGCTGATGTACCGGCATTTACCGGAATGCTGACAAAATTCTCCAATCCGGTGCTTGGTCTTCTGGCAGGAACGATCCTGACAGCTGTGATCCAGAGTTCATCCGCATCTGTCGGTATTTTGCAGGCGCTTTGTAAAACCGGTGCAGTCAGCTATGCGACAGCGATCCCGATCATCATGGGACAGAATATCGGAACCTGTATCACCGCAATCCTTTCTGCGATCGGTGCAAAGAAAAATGCAAAACGTGCAGCAATCGTGCATCTGTATTTTAACCTGATCGGAACGATTCTTTTTATGGTGATCTTTTATTCCGTTAATGAATTTGTGGATTTTGCATTTCTGACAGACAGCGCCAATGCAGCAGGGATTGCAGTGATCCACAGTGCATTTAATGTTGCTGCCACAATGGTACTGCTTCCGTTTGCAAAAGTGCTTGAAAAGCTGGCAGTTCTGACAATTCCGGAAGATGCGGAACAGCAGGAAGAGGATCGTGTGCTCGTGCTTGACAGCCGTTTCCTGGAAACTCCGGCTGTAGCCATGGAGCAGTGTCGTACTGCAACGATTGAAATGTCAGAGCTTTCCAAGAAAGCGATATATGATGCAATGTCGCTGCTCGCGCATTATGATGAAGAGAAGGCGCAGCGAGTACTTGATCTGGAAGATAAGGTAGATAAATATGAGGATGAGCTGGGAAGTTATCTGGTGAAACTGTCATCTAAAAACCTGACAGAAAAAGATTCCCATTCACTCTCTATCCTGCTTCACAGCATCGGCGATTTTGAGCGGATCAGTGATCATGCGATCAACATCAAAGAAGCGGCGGAAGAAATGACAAAGAAGGATCAGCATTTCTCTAATAAAGCGCTGGTTGAACTGGAAATCTTTTCAAATGCTTTAAAGGAGGTCGTAGATCTGACCTTTGATGTATTTAAGACGGAGGATCTGACAAGAGCAGCACAGGTAGAACCGCTTGAGGAAGAGATCGATTATCTGCAGGCAGAGCTGAAAAGACGTCATATCAAGCGCCTGCGTAAAGGAAAATGTACGATTGAGATGGGATTTATCTTATCCGATGTGCTCACAAGCTATGAACGTGTGGCAGATCATTGCTCCAATATTGCAGCCTGTCTGATGGAGGTCAATGATGATGCGTTTGATATTCACGAATACAAGCTGGACATCGAGAATAAAGAAGAATTTGAAATGAGCTTTAAGAAGCTGAAAGAGAAATATATGTTACCATAAGCGAAAGGAAGGCGGTTTCTATGGCACTCATATATATTGTAGAGGATGACAGGAATATATCTGAGATCGAAAGCTATGCACTGAAAAATGCCGGATATGAGACAAAGGAATTTTATTGCGCAAAGGACTTTTATGAAGGGTTGAAGGAGCAGATTCCGGATCTGTTTCTTCTGGATATCATGCTGCCCGATAAAGACGGTCTGCAGATCGTGAAAGAGCTGAAGCTGGATAAAAAGACTAATATGCAGCCTATTATCTTAGTTACGGCAAAAACGACAGAGATTGATAAAGTAAAAGGTCTGGATATCGGAGCGGATGATTATATGACAAAACCGTTTGGTGTCATGGAGCTGATCTCCCGCGTGAAAGCACTTCTCCGCCGCAGCGGGCGAACCCATTCATCGCCTGTACTTACCTTTCAAAATATTAAGATGGAAGAGGACAAGCACTTTGTCAGTGTAAATGAGAAACCATGTGAGCTGACATTTAAAGAATATGAATTGTTAAAGCTCCTTTTGACCAATGCAGGGATCGTGGTCGGCAGAGATACCATTTTGGAAAAAGTCTGGGGAACAGATTTTGAAGGAGAATCCAGAACGCTGGATATGCACATCAAAACACTTCGTAAGAAGCTGGGTGATGCGGGAGCTTATATAAAGACAGTACGAAATGTCGGTTATATTCTGACGGGAGAAGAGTAATGAAAAAGAAGATCAATGCCAAAATGATGCAGATGGTCGCACTGACACTGCTTCTGACAGTTTGTGCACTTCTTGTGATCGGATATCACCTCTTGCAGGAACAGGTCATTGATGATCTGAAGAGTTATGCCGATATTTTAGGAAATCGAGATACAACACAGCTGGAAGAAAGAGATGCTTCCACGCTGAAATCCGATAAAATCAGAATTACACTTGTAAATGCAGATGGCAGTGTGATTTATGATAATATGACAGATTACCGGAAGATGGAGAATCACAAAAACAGACCGGAGATCGCGCAGGCAATGAAAACCGGAGAAGGACAGACAGTCCGCATCTCCAGCACATTTTCGCACAATACTTATTATTATGCGATCAGACTGACAGATGGCAGCGTGTTACGTGTTTCCAAGGAGGCAGGAAATGTCTGGCAGATCCTGCTGCGGTCGCTTCCGCTTTTGGTGGTTGTTTGTGTATTCCTGTTGGTCATCTGTGCACCAATTTCCCGACTGTTAACAAGAAAACTTGTTGAACCGATCGAACAGATGGCGCAGGATATGGATCATATGGATACTATTCCGGTGTATGAGGAGCTTGAACCGTTTGTAAAAACAATCCATGCACAGCATCAGGATATTATGAAAAATGCTAACATGAGGCAGGAATTTACTGCGAATGTATCGCACGAGCTGAAAACACCGCTGACTTCTATTTCAGGTTATGCAGAGCTGATCGAGAACGGAATGGCTTCCGGAGATGATACGGTTCGTTTTGCCAAGGAGATCCACAAAAGCGCCAACAGGCTGCTCACATTGATCAATGATATCATTCGGCTGTCGCAGCTTGACAGTACACCGGAAACGACTTTTGAAAAGGTAGATCTTTATGAGGTTGCACAGGTAACGGTCGATATGCTCGCCATGAGTGCACAGCAGCACCGGGTTTCTTTGCAGTTAGAGGGCAGAAAATGTTATGTATATGGCAACAAACAGATGCTGGAAGATCTGATCTATAATCTTTGCGATAATGCGATCCGCTATAATGTGGAGAATGGGCTTGTCTGTGTGACGGTCGGAGAGGTAGACGATAATGTCTTTTTAGCGGTGCGTGATACAGGAATCGGAATCAGTAAGGAAAATCAGGAGCGTGTGTTTGAACGTTTCTATCGTGTAGATAAGAGCCGATCCAAACAGACCGGCGGAACCGGTCTGGGACTTGCGATCGTAAAACATGTTGTAGCAGAGCATCATGCAAAACTGGATATTAAAAGTAAAGAAGGCAAAGGAACTGAAATTAAGGTAACCTTTGTATAATTTTTGATTGTACAAGATATATTTTAAAGTACTATTGTACATCCGGTTCGATCAGGCAGAACTCATATCCAAGTTCTCTTGCCTGATCAATGAAATCACCAAGTACTGCAGCGTTTGTAGCAGACTGACCGTGCAGCAGATAGATCGCGCCCGGATGCAGTCTGCTTATCATTTTTTGAAGACTTTCTGCCTGATCGGGCTGATTGTCCACATCATAATCCAGATAAGCAAAACTCCAGAAAATACTTTCATAATTACAATTGTTGACAATTGCCAGAGACTGTTCGCTGAATTTCCCTGCAGGGAATCGGAACAGATACATGGAATAATCATATTGCTCACGTACATAGGCATCTGTCTGCAGGATTTCGTTTTTTTGTGTTTCAATATCCTGGGACGGCAGACCTGCGGAAGGGTGTGTGGTGGAATGGTTTCCGATCACATGCCCCTCGGAGATCATCCGTCGGATCAGGTCGGGCTCGCTCTGGGCATAAGGAAGCGTTACAAAGAAGGTCGCTTTGACACCTTTTTCCTGCAACGTATCCAGCATAGAAGCTGTTGTACCGTATTCATAGCCCTCATCAATTGTCAGGTAGATTTTTTTGGCACCATCCTCTGTCAGAGGTGCGTCCGTATTGACGAAATGTGCATGATAATTTTTATATTGTTCTTCGTATTGCACGCTTGTAACAGGGCGGTTTTCTTCATCTGCATTTGTGCCCTGTCCGTATCCGATACATTCCCCGTCTAATGCTTCTACATTTTCGATCACAGCATTGGTAAGCTGCAGTCCGTTCTGATCAGGCTTTGCATCCGGAATGGTATTTGTGCAGGTTTCCTGATCCTTGTAGCATTCATAAGTCGTCATGACAGCATCAGCGATCGCATTTGCGTAGTCTGTCAGATTGGCATCGTACATTCTGTTGTCGTCGCTGTCGTTGATAAAGCCCAGCTCTAAGATACAGGCCGGCATTTCGGCATTTGCGGTAATATAATAGTCATCTTCATTACTATTATAGCTGCCCTGTTTGATACCGCGGTTCCGGGAGATTCCCACCTTTTCCAGAGAAGTCAGAATATTGGAGGCAAGAGAGGTTGTTTCATCGGATGCCCGGCTGTTGATCCAGGCTTCTGCACCGTTGCCCTTTCCTTTATTACGGTGGAGAGAGATCAGATAGCGGGCATTCGCCTCTGTCGCCGCTTTGCATCTTTGCGACAGATAGAGAAAGCTGTCATCATCACGCGTCATCACAACACGGATCTGTCTTTCTGAGAGGGCGTCTGACAGTGCTTTTGCCAGCTTCAGCGTGTCGTCTTTTTCGATACGTCCCTTGCTGTCACTGCCGATATCTTTTCCACCGTGTCCTGCATCGATGCAGACCGTAAACAGGGAAGTGTCTTCTTCCTCCTGCCCGGCGATTTCAATTTCAGCAGGTGCTATACTGGAAATTGCATCCGCAGTCTGCATATCTCCGCTTTCCCGGAAATCAGAGCGTACCTTCTGAATCGTAAAAACCAGAAAAGAAACTGCAAAAAGGG